>Ga0265298_10009250_pt1 | contig 11747 bp, 9 predicted proteins | sample AusTroGonzalo_MG_3_FD_193486 | JGI IMG/M metagenome (GOLD analysis project Ga0265298, IMG submission 193486) | Bovine rumen microbial communities from tropical cattle in Woodstock, Queensland, Australia - Gonzalo_01 | ecosystem: Host-associated > Mammals > Digestive system > Stomach > Rumen ...
TATCGCCCCGCAGGTGATGATTAAAGTATCCCCGATGGCGGACCTGACAATGCTCCGACGGCGCCTTTCGGGCTCGATAAGCGAACTGCACGTAGTCGGTGTAGCAGGGGAGTGCAAGGAAGTGCTGTGCCTGTGCCGCCGCGGTGACGGAGACTGCCGTACCGTGCTGTACGAGGACGGCCACCTTCTGGAGAGCGCCGCACCTTCTCCTGACGGCGGAGAAATGCTTTTCGTGCCCTCCGCAGCACTCACCAAGTCCGGCCTTGGCCCAGGAATGCGCCTGATGGAATTCGACGCCAAGCTGGCACACTTCGGACGTTTCTGGCAAGTGATTGAAAACCTGCCCTTTGCCTCATCCGTGCTGAAAAGTCTGGGGCAGCGTTATCCGCAGGCGGAGGTAACCGCCCGCGGCGTCCCCATAAGTTCCGATGAACTGCGCAAAAAGCTGAAAGTCAAGCCCGGCGGCGACATCCATATCTTCGCCTGTACTCTCTCCGGAGAACGCCGTTTACTGGTTTGCCGGTAGAAGAGGCCGCTGAAAAGGAAGGGAATCCCTCCGGAAACCTTTGGTCGCCCGTGACCATGAACGGGAGGGGCGGAGGCCTTTTTAATCCCGTAGAAGGTGTTTGCTCCAGAAGAGATGGTCGTTAGCGGCGTCGTGTTCGTGCTGGTAGCCGCGGTAGCCGTGCATGCCGTCGGGATAGATCATGAGTTCGAACTGTATGCCGTTTTTCTGCAGTGCATCAATCAGCTGCAGGGTGTTCTGGAAATGGACGTTGTCGTCGCCGGTGCCATGGGTGAGCTTGAGTGCCGGCATACCGTTGTGCAGCCCCTGGCGCTCCTTGAGAGCACAGTTTTCAACCCAGGTGAGGACCGTTGCCTCCGAGTATCCGTCAGGATTTGCCTGAGGAGTGTCCATGAAGCGCTCGGTGTAATGCGAATCGTACAGTTTCCAGTCGTAAACACCGCCGCCAGCAACTCCGCAGCAAAAGTACTCAGGATAGCGCAGGACCAGCATCGAAGTGGTAGTACCGCCGAACGAAAAGCCCTCCACGCCAATGCGTGAGCCATCCACGTAAGGCAGATCCTGCAGCCACTTGGCCCATGCGATGTAATCCTGCAGCTCGATGACCGTCATCCGGCGGAACGCCTGGTCCATCCCCGCACGGCCGTTCTCTCCAGAGGAACGCGGATCGACCACGATGTATATGATGCCGTTCTCCCAGCACCAGCGGTCCTGCGAGTCGCGGTTCTTCCACCAGTCGCGCACATACGGAGTGCCCGGACCGCCGTAGAGCTGCATAAGGACAGGATAACGCTTCTGCGGGTCGAAGTCCTTCGGGGTGGACATCAGTCCGTAAAGATCGAACCCGTCATTCTGGATCAGAACTATCTGGGGCACGGGACCATCCTCCTCGGAGGACTTCATTTCCGGGAATTTGCAAACCGACTTCGCGCTACCGCTGACTTCCGACCACGGGGTGCGGGCGTTTGAAAGCCTGGCCTTGAAGGTCTTGAAATCGTCCGAAATCTCCACCCCGAACGCAGAATACTCAGGATCGGTCAGCGTATGGATGCGGCCCTTGCGGTCCAGCCTGTATAGTGCCTGATGGATACGGGAATCACGCTTGGCAAGGAACCATACGTCGCCCGTCCGGGGGTTGGCTTTGAGCAGGTTGATATCCCAGTTCCGGCCGTCGGTAAGGCGCTTCAGCGACCCGTCGAACCCCAGGAAATAAATCTGCTCCCAGCCCGTCTCGAAGTTGCGGGCCATATATAAACCCTTGTCGGTAAACAACATCCCCTCTATCCAGGTAACCCAGGTGGGATAACTCTCAGAATATACCGGCCTCTTCGACCCGTCTGAGCCGCTGACCGCAAAGACCTCCAGCAGACTCTGCCTGCGCGGCATGCGGCTGACGAAAAGCTCCTGCGAATCGGCGCTCCAGAAAGGAGTACCGAAATACTGCCCGGAGTCATACGGGAAATCGGCCCAGATGAACTTCCCGTCCACCTCCGCAATGCCTATCTTCACCGGAGGATTCGGCTCCCCGGCTTTCGGATACCTGGTAAGCGACAGCGAACCATCCTGCCCGAACGGAGAATAGATAGGGAACATAGGCACCTCGCCGTTGTCGAAGCGATAGAAAGCCAGCCGCCGCGAATCCGGACTCCACCAGAAAGCCCTGTACCGTGAAGCCCGTCCGAAAATCTCCTCATAATACACCCACGAAGCGTAACCGTTCAGTATCAAATCGCTTCCGTCGCTGGTTATACGGGTTTCCTTTCCGCTGGCAATCTCCCTGACCCACAGGTCATTACCCCTTGTAAAAGCAACCTTCGAAGAATCCGGAGACGGAGTCACATTCATTTCCTCCGGCAAACTCTGCCCGGCGGCAACAGTCGCCCACAGCAGAAATACAACGAACAATATCCTTTTCATCACTGCAAAAGTAGTGATTTTTTCCAGCAAAATATGTATATTTGAAGATTAAAACCTATTTGCAAATATGGCAATAATCGAATGTAAAGAAGTCTGCAAGAGTTTCGGGGAGAAGGTGGCCCTCGACCACGTAAGCCTCGGGATTCCCGAAGGGAAGATTTTCGGTCTCCTCGGCCCCAACGGCGCCGGCAAGACCACCCTTATCAGGATCATCAACCGCATCACTATCCCCAACTCCGGAGAGGTGTTCTTCAACGGCGCCCCCATCACCCAGAAAGACGTCGAAAAGATAGGATATATGCCCGAGGAACGCGGCCTGTACCGTAAGATGAAAGTCGGCGACCAGGCCATGTACCTCGCCCGCCTCAAGGGCATGACCGCCGCCGACGCCCGCGCCGCCCTCAAGGACTGGTTCGTCCGTTTCGGCATCCAGGACTGGTGGGACAAGAAAGTCGAAGAACTCTCCAAGGGCATGGCCCAGAAACTCCAGTTCATCACCACGGTGGTCCACCGCCCGTCGCTCATGATTCTAGACGAACCCTTCTCCGGCTTCGACCCCGTCAACACCGAGGTCATCCGCAAGGAGATTCTCCGGCTCAAGGACGAAGGCGCCACCATCATCCTCTCCACCCACAACATGGAGTCGGTTGAAGAACTCTGCGACAATATCGCACTCATCAACAAATCCCGCCTAGTAGTCACCGGCGGCACCGACGAAATCCGCCACCGCTACGGCCAGGACAGCGTCGAACTTGAATTTACCCAGGATTCCGTACGCCGCCAGGAAGTCGTAGCCCGCGAGGCCGTCAACGCCCGCCTGCAGGAACTCATCGCCGCCGGCGTCCGCATCAACTCATTCAGGGAAGTCATCCCCAGAATGAACGACATCTTTATCAAACTTGTAACGCAGGAGGAGGAATAGTTATGAATCTCAAGACATTAGGCATCATTATCCAGAGGGAATACCTCAACAGGGTCAAGAAGAAGAGTTTCCTCGTCATCACCTTCCTCGCGCCCATCCTTTTCGCGGCACTCTGCATCCTGCCGACCATCATCATGATGGGCACCAAGGAAGAGACCAAGAAAGTCGGCGTCATCGACCGTTCCGGCATTGTCACCCCCTTCCTCGAGAGCGGGGAGACCATAGAATACGTATTCCTCGCCGACGCCGACCCCGAAGCCGTCAAGAAGGACCTCTCGGGCAACGGAATCGACGCCCTCCTCAGCATCTCCGAACTTGATACCGCCCAGCGCACCGTGTCCGCCGACTGCTACTCCGAAAAGCCCCTCGGAATGGATACCGGATCCCTCATAGAGAACCGCATAAACGACGCCGTGGAGGCCTACCGCATCGATTCCTATGGAATTGAAAACCTGGAGGAGATAATGGCCGGAGTCAAATCCAACATCCACCTCCACAGCTACACCATCGACGAATCCGGCAAGGAGACCATCTCCGAATCCAGCGTCTATATGATTGTCTCCATGCTTCTTGGCATGGCGCTGTATATGTTCATCGCCCTCTTCTGCGGTATGGTCATGTCTTCCGTCATCGAAGAAAAGACATCCCGCGTCGTGGAGGTCCTGGTGTCGTCGGTCAAGGCAACGGAACTGATGTTCGGCAAGATCATCGGCGTCGCCCTGGTGGCCCTCACACAGTTCCTTCTGTGGATCGTCCTCACCCTCGCCATACTGGCGGCCGCAATGGGAATCATAGGCAAAGACAAGATAATGGGCGCCCTTTCACCCGAAGAGTCCGCCCAGGTCACTGCCATGATGGCCCCCGGCGTCCATATGCCCGATGACCTTGTCTCCATGGAATCCCTCGCCGCTGCATCCGACAGCACTGCCGTTGCAGCCTCCGAGCCTTCCGGTATGCAGGCGGTGCTCAGCACGCTGTCCAACATCAACCTCTCCCAGCTGGTCATTTCCTTCCTGCTGTTCTTCATCTTCGGCTACCTGCTGTATGCGTCGATGTTCGCCGCAATCGGCTCAGCCGTCGAGAACGAAGGTGACAGCAGCCAGCTCCAGCTTCCGGTGACCATCCCGCTGATGCTCGGATTCTTCGTTGCCCTGTACGCATTCAAGGCTCCCGGCAGCTCGCTTGTGTTCTGGTGCTCGATGATTCCGTTCACCTCGCCTATAGTGATGCTGGCCAGGATCCCGTTCGGCGTCGCCACCTGGGAACTCGTGCTCTCCATCGTCCTCCTCATCGGTACGTTCATCGCCTGCGCATGGGCGTCCGCCAAGATTTACAAGGTCGGTATCCTGATGTACGGCAAGAAGTCCACCTTCAAGGACCTCTGGAAATGGTTAAAACAAAAATAAACGAATGAAAAAACTGCCCCTTATCCTCGTGTCGCTGTTCCTGCTTGCAGGCTGCAAGACCGGAATCACCTGGGAGAAGCACCGCATCGACGGCCACATCACCGGGGTCACCGCACCCTCGTCCGACAACGTCGCCCAGGCCCTCGGAACCATCCTCGAAGACGGCTCCTACGTCGCCCCCAGCGGCAGGGTCTTCACCGACGGTTCCACCCCCGCGGTGGCAATGGCCCTTATCGGCGCCCAGCCTGCAATGGCCGACGTCAAGGAGGTCATCGCATTCTCCACGCGCTTCATGTCCAAGTCGTCCCCGGAATCCGAACTCAGCAATTTCGCAGTCGATCTCGTGCGTGAAGAGACCGCCCGCCTCACCGGCCTTCACACCGAGGTCGCGGTCATCAATTTCGGCGGTATCCGCACCGATATGCCCGAGGGCGACGTCCTCCTGGACGACATCCGCTCGATGTTCCCGTTCCGCAACAACCTCGTCTGGGTGGAGCTGAAGGGAGACGCCCTGCAGCGCCTTATGGAAGAGATTGCACAGTATGGCCCCCAGTGCATCAGCGGTGCCAGGATGGTCATTTCCGACGGCCGCCTGGAGAGCGTCGAGGTAGGAGGGGAGCCAATCAACCCCAAAAAGAAATACGGTGTGGCAACCGTCGATTTCCTGCTTGACGGCGGCGACAACATCCACGTTGGACAGGGAGCGAGCAAACTGATAGATACCGGAGTCACCATAGGCAGCGCCGTCGAGGGCTACATACGCCATCTCACATCCGAGGGCAAGGCCATAGAATACAAGACCGACGGGAGGGTCATCGTCAAGTAATGAAAAGGATATTCACAATACTCGCCGCTGCAGCCGCCCTTTGCGCCTGCGGGCCCAGGCTGGTCATAGTCCACACCAATGACACCCACTCCCATTTCGACCCCCTGCGCGACGGCCGGGGCGGCATAATCGAACGCGCCGCCTTCGTGGATTCCGTCCGCAAGGCCAATGGAGAAGACCGGGTCCTCCTCCTCCACGCCGGAGATTTCAATCAGGGCACATCCTATTACACCGAACTTCACGGACGCCTCGAGGTGGAGATGATCGACGCAATGTGCTACGACGCCGTCGCGCTCGGCAACCATGAGTTCGACGACGGCATAGAGAGTCTTACCGAACGTGTCAAGAGCATCAACTGCCCGGTCCTCTGCGCCAACCTCGACCTCCGTTCCTTCGAGCTCGGACAGTACGTAAAGCCCTATACCATAGTGGAAAAGGGCGGGATGAAAATAGGCATCATCGGCTTGGAGGCCGACATATCCACCTGCGTCTCCAAGACCATCTCGTCCCGCATCCCCCAGCTCGACCCCGTCAAGGAGACCAACCGCTGGGCCAGGCATCTGCGCGAGAACGAGCACTGCGACATGGTCATCCTCCTGTCGCACCAGGGCTATGAGGAAGACCACGCCAACGCCGCCCTCATCCAGGGCGTCGACATGGTCGTAGGCGGACATTCACATACGTTCGTAGACGGCCTCAGTTACGTTGAGGACCCTGCCGGCCACCAGACTCCAATCATCACGGACGGCTGCTGGGGCCTCGAAATGGGTATAATCAAGATTTGGTAGGGATGCTTCAGTCAATGACAGGTTACGGCAGGGCAGAGGTCCTGCTCGAAGGAGGAAAGCTCACGGTGGAAATCCGCTCCGTCAACGGCAAGAATGCGGAAATCAGCCTCAAGACATCCCTCCTTCCCAAAGACAGGGAAATGCCTCTCCGCAAGAAGATCGCCGACCGCCTCCAGCGCGGGACCATCGACGTCTTCGTCGGCTGGGAACCCAACGCCTCCGGTTCCGCCAAGGTCATCAACCGCGAGCTGGCGATGGACTACTACCGCCAGATACGCGAACTGGCCGGCGAGGTCGGAGCCGTCAACTTCATACTCAACGACCCCAACCAGCTCCTCTCGACCCTCCTCCGCATGCCCGACGTACTCGACTCCGCCAAGCACGAAGTCATCACGGCCGACAACTGGCCGCAGGTGGAAAAGGCCTTCGACGAGGCCCTGGAGGCCATTGTGGCCTACCGGGTCAAGGAAGGCGATGCCCTGCGCCGCGACGTCTGCGACCGCGTCAGGCTCATCCTGTCCCTGGAGGACGAAGTCGAGGGCTACGAGTCAGAGCGCATCGCCACCGTCCGCGACCGCATAGTCAAGACGGCCGAGGACCTGCGCCTGCACCTCGATCCCGAGCGCCTCGAGCAGGAAATGGTCTATTACCTTGAAAAATACGACATCAACGAGGAGAAGGTGCGCCTCCGCCAGCACTGCAAGTACTTCCTGGATACCGTGGAGAGCGAGCCTTACCCCGGCAAGAAGCTCGGATTCATCGTCCAGGAAATGGGACGCGAAATCAATACCACCGGTTCCAAGGCCAACCACTCCGGCATCCAGAAGGCCGTGGTGCGCATGAAAGACGAATTGGAAAAAATCCGCGAGCAATCGCTAAACATACTGTAAACCAGAATGGAAGAAGAACGCAAACTGAATTTTCTCGAAGAGATTATCGAGAACGACCTCAAGTCCGGCAAAGTAGACAGCATACTTACCCGCTTCCCGCCGGAGCCCAACGGATACCTTCACCTCGGGCATGCCAAGAGCCTCTGCATAAACTTCGGCCTGGCGCAGAAATACGGCGGCAAGACCAACCTCCGCTACGACGACACCAACCCCACAAAGGAAGACACCGAGTACGTAGATTCCATCAAGGAAGACATCAAGTGGCTCGGATTCAAGTGGGAAAAGGAACTCTACGCCTCCGACTATTTCGACCAGCTCTACGAGTGGGCCGAGCAACTGGTGCAGCGCGGACTCGCATACGTCGACGACCAGACCCAGGAAGAGATTTCCAAGGGCCGCGGCACCGTCGAGACCCCCGGTACGCCCAGCCCCTGGAGGGACCGCAGCGTCGAGGAAAACCTCCGCCTGCTCCGCGAAATGAAGGCCGGCAAGTACGAGGACGGCGCCAAGGTGCTCCGCGCAAAGATCGATATGGCACACCCCAACATGTTCTTCCGCGACCCCATCCTGTACCGCATCAAGCACGCACACCATCACCGTACCGGCGACAAGTGGTGCATCTACCCGATGTACGACTTCACCCACGGCCAGTGCGACTCCATAGAACATATCACCCACTCCATCTGCACACTGGAGTTTGACGTACACCGTCCACTCTACGACTGGTTCATCGAGACCCTGGGCATCTATCCCAGCCACCAGTATGAATTCGCCCGCCTCAACCTCACCTACACCCTGATGAGCAAGCGCAAGCTGCTTGAGTTGGTGCAGAAGGGCCTCGTAAGCGGATGGGACGATCCCCGTATGCCCACGCTCTGCGGTGTGCGCCGCCGCGGCTACACCCCCGAAGGCCTCAAGCTCTTCTGCGACAAGATCGGCGTGAGCAAACGCGACCAGCTTATGGACATCCAGCTTCTCGAGTGGTGCGTCCGCCAGGACCTCAACGCCCGCAGCAACCGCTACATGGTCGTCCAGGATCCAGTCAAGCTTACGATTACCAATTATCCCGAGGGCCAGGTCGAATGGTTCGACTGCCCGCTCAATCCCGCCGAACCCGAGGGCGCAAGCCGCAAGGTGCCTTTCAGCCGCGATCTCTATATCGAGCGTGCCGACTTCATGGAGGACGCTCCCAAGAAGTTCTTCCGCCTCAAGCCCGACGGCGAGGTGCGCCTCAAGTACACGTACATCATCAAGTGCGAGGAGGTGGTGAAGGATGCCTCCGGCAACATCGTCGAACTCAAGTGCACCTACGACCCTTCGACCCGTCCCGGAGCAGGGGAGTGGCGTTCCGTCAAGGGCACCATCCACTGGGTGAGCGCAGCACACGCCCGGAAGATCGAGATCCGCAACTACGACCGCCTCTTCACCCTTGCCGATATGAGCCAGGTCCCCGAGGATAAGGATTACAAGGACTTCCTTAATCCCGATTCCCTCGTGCTCGCGGAAGGATATGCCGAGCCCGCACTTCTTGACGACGCCTCCGGCATTGCCGTGCAGTTCGAGCGTACCGGCTACTTCTTCAAGGATCACGACTCCACGCCGGACAAGCCTGTATTCAACCGTACAGCAACCCTCAAGGATTCCTACAAACCGGAGTAATGCACGATTTCGTTTTTTCGATGATGCTCCTGGGAGCCCTGTCCACCGGCGGCAATACGCCGTTCTGGGCGGCTTCCAACCAGTATGGCATCATGCCCGCCGCAAACGGAGGCCTGGGAGTGATGCAGGCATACGTGCCCTTCGACGAGAGCAAGACTTTCCAGTGGAGGGCCGGCACGTCGCTGGCCGCCAATTACAGCCCCGCCGATCCCCTCAACCCGGAGAGTTCCCCCTTCCATCCTATGGTGGATGAGCTTTATGCCGGCCTGCGCTGGAGCGTTCTCAGGATGGACCTTGGCATGCGCCACCGCGACCGCGAGTTCCTGGGCTCAGACCCGTTGCTGGGCTCCCTTTCCGCCACCGAGGGCCACATTATCGAGAGCAACAACGCCCGCACCATGCCGGGCGTGTGCTTCTCGCTTGAGCCCTGGGGCGTGCCTTTCACCAAGGATCACCTGCTCATCAGCGGCGACTGGGCCGACTACACCACCATCGACGACCGCTTCGTGCAGGGCGCCCTTGTCCACCGTCTCCGCGCCTATTTGCGTTACGATACCCGCAAGCACTTCTACGTGCAGATCGGGCTCGACCATTACGCCCTGTGGGGAGGTGCTCCGAGCGACCCGCGCTATATCCCCATCGATATCAACTTCTCCAATTACTTCCGTATATGCACCGGCCGCAGCGCCTCTCCGTCTGGCTCATTGAGCGACAGGATGAACACGCTTGGCGACCACGGCGGCGCCGAGCAGCTCCGCATGGGCTGGCGCGAGGATAAGTGGGACCTCACCTTCCAGTGGGAAAAGCCCTACAGCGACAAGTCCGGAATGCGCTTCAACAACATCCCCGACGGCGTCTATACGCTTCACTGGAGCCTCAAGGACAAGGACCGCTGGATTACCGACGCCCTCGTGGAGTTCCACTATACGATGTGGCAGTCCGGCACCCTTCACGAAAAGGAGACCGACGACGAGGGCAGGCAGATAGAATGGTATCCCGGATTCAACATCTTCGGCCTGGACAATTATTTCAACAACGGTGAATACAAGTCCGGCTGGACTCACTTCGGCCGAATGATAGGCGCTCCCACTTTTTTCACGGAAGGAACTGCTTACGGCATACGGAACAACCGCTACAAGGCCCTTCATTTCGGCCTGTCCGGCAAGCTCTTCCGCAAGGCGCCTTACCGCCTGATGCTCACGATGAGCGAGAATTACGGCACGTATTCTTCTCCGTACGTCGGCAAGTCGTCAGCCCATTCCGGGTGGAACTGGTGGGAACCCAATACCATCGACCAGGGTCTGAAGCAGTTGAGTGCGGCCTTTACGGGTTATGTCCCTCTGCGGCTTGGCTCCCGCCACTCGCTGGACATAGTCTATGGCCTCTACGCCGACGCCGGTGAGGTATTCTCAAAGAATTTCGGCGCCACCGCAGGTGTGCGCTACACATTTAGATAACAGCAGATATGGAACTGAGCCAGAGAGCCATAGCAATGCCGAGCTCGCCTATACGCAAGCTCGCACCCTACGCCGAAGAGGCCAAGCGCAACGGCGTACACGTATATCATCTCAACATCGGACAGCCCGATATCAAGACTCCCGAGTGCGGCCTCGAGGCCCTCAGGAACATCGACCGTGACATATTGGAATACAGCCCCTCCGACGGCTATCTTTCGCTCCGCACCAAGATGGTGAGCTATTATGCCGAGTACGGCATCTACCTCAGCCCCGACGAGATCATCATCACCGCAGGAGGCTCCGAAGCCGTGCTGTTCGCGTTCCTCGCCTGCCTCAGCCCCGGAGACGAAATCATAGTCACAGACCCCTTCTACGCCAATTATATGGCTTTCGCCATTTCTGTGGGGGCGGTCATAAAGTCGGTCAAGACCTCCATCGAAGACGGCTTCCGCCTGCCTTCCGCAGAGGCTTTCGAGGAGCAGATCACCCCGCGCACCAAGGCCATCCTAATCTGCAACCCCAACAACCCTACAGGTTACCTGTACACGCGTGCCGAGATGATGCGCCTGCGCGAGATCGTCCTCAAGCACGACCTTTTCCTCTTCTCGGATGAGGTTTACCGCGAGTTCATCTATACCGGCATGCCCTATATCAGCGCCTTCCATCTGGAGGGCCTGGAAGAGAACGTAGTGCTCTTCGACTCCGTCTCCAAGCGTTATTCCGAATGCGGCATACGCATCGGCTGCCTGTGCACCAAGAACAAGAAGGTACACGACGCCGTGATGAAGTTCTGCCAGGCGCGCCTGAGCCCTCCTCTCATCGGCCAGATCGTGGCCGAGGCCAGCATCGGAGTGCAGAAGTCTTACCTGCAGGCCGTTTACGAGGAGTACCTGGACCGCAGGAATTTCCTCATCGACGGGCTCAACAAGATTCCCGGCGTGTACAGCCCCATCCCCATGGGTGCATTCTACACGGTGGCCAAGCTGCCGGTCGACGACGCCGAGAAGTTCTGCATCTGGTGCCTGAGCGAATTTCGCCATAACGGCGCCACCATTATGATGGCCCCCGCCGCCGGTTTCTACACCGAACCGGGCGAAGGCCGCCATGAGGTGCGCATCGCATACATACTTAAGAAGGAAGACCTTGCCAAGGCCCTGGAATGCCTTGCAAAGGCCCTCGAGTCATATCCCGGAAAATAAGCAGTTTAAACATATGAATCTAGATCATTTTCTCCAGCTTTTCGTGGTGAAGGAAAAGAGTTTCTTCCCCCTGTTCGTACAGTCTGCGGAGAATATCAGTTCCGCTGCGGCCCTGCTTCTCCAGCAGACGCAGGAAACCGATCCTGACGAGCGAAGG
>Ga0265298_10009253_pt1 | contig 11744 bp, 8 predicted proteins | sample AusTroGonzalo_MG_3_FD_193486 | JGI IMG/M metagenome (GOLD analysis project Ga0265298, IMG submission 193486) | Bovine rumen microbial communities from tropical cattle in Woodstock, Queensland, Australia - Gonzalo_01 | ecosystem: Host-associated > Mammals > Digestive system > Stomach > Rumen ...
TTCTTCTAATTATAAAAATGCCATGCCAATCCAGCGCGGAACACATCCCTGTTGGTCGGATAGCCCGGCATCGCCAAGTAATTCGTATTGCTTTTCATAAATAAATGGTTCAGGTGTTGGTAATGTGCGAAGAAACGCAAATGGATCGATCGCACATAAAAATTAGCATATATATTCATCCACGGGTAGTTGCCGATCTGAGTATCTTGCTGCGTGGCGAACATCCCCGTTGCCGGACAAAGTATCGGCGCATGGTAGCGTGTGAAATAGCGCAAGTCCACACCTATCTGGGCTTCCAGCGCTCTGAACCACACGCCGTGGTAATACAGCCTATGCTGGAGTATGACCAGCGGAACCGGCAACACGCTGTCGTTCGTCGTGTGCTGAATCACCACTTTATTCTCCAAATTAATCCACGGGGTTGTCAAATCCAGTCCCACATCTCCTGTGATAATCTGTACATTCCCCGTATATTGTTTGGGGAGCCAATCCGTTGCCGATACGTAAATCGGATTGGTCCGGTTTTCAAAACTGAAATCGAGTTTCGCTTTCACCCATTTGGTGGGATAGGCCACGGTCGCGCCGCCAAGAATGCTGTACGTAAACCCGAAATCATTATCCCACCGCACATGATTGGAGTAGAAATGCTGCAAATACCAATTCGGTTTGTCGCTCTTCACAAACGCACGTGCCGAAATCATAAACGGGTACTTGCCGGCATTGAACTTCGTGTTCAAATTGCCATGCACATCAAACTCTCCCATCTTGTATCCTGCCAGACAGACCTTTCCCTCCACATGATAGCGCACATTCGCACCGCTGTGCTTGTGTATCGCGCCGCCCAAATAGGTATTGTTCGTCCAACGGTAGTCATAGATACTGTCGTACGGCACACTGTCATTCATGAAACGCTGACATTCATTCATTGCAAAGACCGTCGCGCCGAATTTCAGTTTCGTGTTGAACGCCTCGCAGAACGTCACCGCTATGGTGTTCCGTATCGTCAACACGTCAGTCGTGTCGTTCGTCTTGCTTGTATCGTAATAGGTCGTGTCGTAAAACCCCTGATTGGCACTTTTCTCCACATACCGGCGGTTGGAGTTATTGGTCTCAAACACATGACTGAATGTCATCAGCGGGATATACTCCACTTTGACGGTATCGCGTTTCACGCGTCGCCCTTCCTCTATCACCTCTATCGAATCGTGGTATTCCCGTTCTTTGGAGATGGCGTATTGGTTATGCAGGTAGCCGCTCAAATACCGGTACCCCGCCATAGCGTCCATTCGGACAGGCAAGTCCTCGCAGTTCATACCGCTGCTTAGGTCCGCCGTATCCCGCAGTCCACCGTTGTCGAAAGCACTCAGTTGACTCCAGCCGAATGCTGCGTGCATACTGTAGTGACCGCCCGTATAACTGCCCCACACAGAACCGCGAAACAACTTACCTCCTGTGTTCTGGTAATGCCCCACCGAATTCAGATAGTCCATCTCGACACCCAAGTTCAGCCTGGGATTCAGGTTTCCCGTGAACAGGAAATCAATATCGTTCTCTTCATGTCCCGTGACAAAACCTTTCTTGTACGCTACGGTCGAGAAAGGCGTCGTCGAATTGAAATATCGCTGCTGCTGGGGTGTGACCACATAGGGCGTCAGGCTCCACGCAAACGGGTCGTCTATCGTCTTCAAGCGGTCATTCACGACTCGGCTCTCAATAGGCGATACCAGCACATTACCGTTCATCGCGCTGCTCACCGAGTAGTCTTTCTGCACCTCTACGTCGTGGTAGTTCAGCATCAGCGTATCTTTGAATAGTATCGTATCCGCTACCACGCTGTAACCGGGCAATGTCCAAGTCTGCACGCGGGTCTTGATACGCGGCTGCTTGGCAGCGGCCACAAGGGTCGCTGCCAACAGCACTAATACTATAGACAATCTTTTTGACAAAAGATTATTTGAGATTTCAGATTTTAGATTTCAGATTTTATTTTTTTGCTTTTTTCAACTTCTCGTTGAGTTTCTGAATCTCCTCTTCCTGGTTGCGGATAGTCTTGAGCAACTCGTTCAACTCTTCGTTCTCGATGGTCGTCGGATACTGCTCTTCTACCGTCTGCAGGAAATCGGACAGCACGTTCATATAATTGATAAACGCGTCGTATGCCGACTCAAACTGCGTCTCGCCTTGGTCGATATGATTCATGTAATGCAGGTAGTTCACATCCTGCAGACGCAACCAATTGGTCTTGAGGTTCTTGTCCTGGCACAGATGAACGCGCTCGGCAACGGCGTACAGTTTGTTCAATGCCTCTTGCTGCAAATCGTTACCGGTATAGATGCTCAGGTCTTTCGCCTCGCCGCTCCATGTCAACGGATACGGACTCGACAGAACCTCCTCTGCTGCCATTTTCTTTGCAGCCTCAGCGGGCGTCATAAAGCCCATCTCGCGCTCCAAAGCGAAATACGGCAATGCTTTGAGGAAATCGAAGATACCGCTGCCTGCGTTCTGACGAATACCGAAAGTCTCGGCGCCGATCCATATGTTGATAATATCCTCGCCTTCCGGCAAAGCCTTCAACTGGTCTGCGTATTTCTCTGCGTCTATCGGGAAATTAGCCCAACTCGGATCCGAGAAATGGAAACTCAACTCGTCGCTCAGGTTCGTATTGCGCAGCAGCACTTTCATCTTCGGTGCACCCGCTGATTGATATACCTTGTTCGGAGTCTTCCAACTAATCACATGTTTGGCGCCTTCCGTAAGGATCACCTTATAACCCATCTTGTTCAGGTTATACGCCGCCTCGTCCGTGTAGAGCAACTCGGTGTTCCATACACTCTGTGCCTTCACACCCAGAATCGACTCCAACAGCTCGCCTTGGAACTTCAGTTGTTTCTTAAACTCCTCTTCGTTATACTCCGAAGCCAGCGAATACGCATACGGGGTAGCCAGGAACTCCACGCACTTGGACGCTGCCAGTTCTTTCAGAATATCGATCATCTCGGGATTGAACTGCTCGAACATCTCGATCATCGTTCCGCTCACGCTGATGGCGCAGTGGAACTTACCCTTACTCAGGTTGATCATGTCGCGGATAGTTTGGCATAAGGGCAGATAGGATGTCTGCACAAGCCAGTTGACATGCTCCTCGGTAGCCATATCATCATAGTAGTAATGATCATGACCAATCTCAAAGAAACGATAACGCTTCAGACGATACGGTGCGTGCATCTGGAAGCATAAACATATATTTTTCATAATGCTAATAAATTATCAATTATAAATTACAATTATCAATTCCTAAAGCGTGTGATTGATCACACCGTCGTAGATTCTACGCACTTTCAGTCCTGCGTCAGCCCACTTGATATTGTTGACTTCCGCCATACCGAGTTCGTGCAGGCTCTTGTACATCGCCGGATATTTCACGATCGCATAGATCGCGTCGGCCATCGCATCGATGTCCCAGTAGTCGGTCTTGATAGCGTGCTGCAGAATCTCCGCGCAGCCGGACTGATGACTGATAATCGACGGGCAACCTACCTGCATAGCTTCCAACGGACTAATACCGAAGGGCTCGCTCACAGAAGGCATAATATAGACGTCACTCATCGCGAGCATCTCTTGAACCTGCTTGCCGCGCATAAAGCCCGGGAAGTGGAACTTATCCGCGATACCGCGCTTGGCAACGAGGTCTATCATCTCCGCCATCTTGTCGCCCGAACCGGCCATGACAAAGCGGACTCCATCGGTCTTGCTCAGCACGCGCGCCGCTGCTTCCACGAAGTACTCCGGTCCCTTCTGCATCGTGATACGACCGAGGAACGTAACGAGTTTGTCTTTCCGTTCCGGCTTGGTAAACTCTTCGGGGTGCGCGAGCGGCTCCACTGCATTGTGTACCGTGCTCACCTTACGCGGGTCCTGACCGTATTTCTCAATCACGGTCCGGCGCGTCAGGTTACTTACGCACATGATATGATCCGCTTCGTCCATACCGCGTTTCTCGATGGCATAAACCGTCGGGTTCACATTACCGCGGCTGCGGTCGAAGTCCGTCGCGTGCACGTGGATAACGAGCGGTTTACCGCTGATCTGCTTGGCGAACACACCAGCCGGATAAGTCAGCCAATCGTGGCTGTGGATGATATCGAAATCCAAACTATGCGCCAGCACACTCGCTACCGCCTCGTAGTTGCCGATCTCTTCAATCAGGTTATCCGGATAACGCCCCGAGAAACCGACGCAACCGAGGTCGTCCGTACCGATACGGCGATAGTCATAGCGAATACCGTCACGCAGGTGATAGAACTCCTCCGGGCTCATCTTGCCTTCCATGCGCTGCTTGACATAGTCATAGTCCGCATCCTTCCACACGATGGGCACACTGTTCGCACCGATGATACGAAGGAATGATTGATCTTCATCGCCCCACGGTTTGGGAATGACGAACGTGATATGCATGTCTTCTTGCTCCGCCATACCGCGCGTCAAACCGTAACTCGCAGTACCCAGACCACCTAAGATATGGGGAGGAAACTCCCAACCGAACATTAACGCTTTCATTGTTGTGCCTCCTTTTCTTGAGCCTCTCTTTGCTCACGTTCATACTTCTTCAATGTATCCAGCAGGCTGATCACAGCTGCTACACTCGGTGCGCTGCTCATACCGCCGCGGCCTCTGTAAGGCGGATTCGGCTCGTAGAACTCACTGAGCGTACCGATACACAGCTCGTCCATCTCGGCCTCAAAGCCCACCAACAGACGCTCCATGAAACTGGTACCGCTGTATTTATACACATTCATATACGCACGCGAGTAAGCCGTGATCGTAGACGGCCATACAACGCCGTTATGCAACGCACGTTCGCGTTCGCGGGCATCGCTGCCGTAGTACGGGTGATACAAACCGCTCTTCGGACTCAGCGTACGCAGACCCTTCGGCGTCAATAATTCCTTCGTGCATATATCTACCACTGCTTTCTGCTGCTTCTTATCCAGCGGGCTGTACGGCAAACCTACTGCCCAGATCATATTCGGACGAACCTCTTTGTTTGCGTAGTTGTCGATCACGTAGTCGTTCAGATACAGACCGTTCCAGAACGTCTTCACAAACGCATCCTTCGTGATCTCCGCTTGGTACTCCATCAGGTCGGCGCTGGTCTCTTTGCCCATCTCGCGCAACATCTCTGCCGTAAATCGCATCGCGTTGTACCACAGCGCGTTCGTCTCCACTACATAACCCGTACGCGGCACGATGGGCCAGCCGTTCTCGGTTGAGTTCATCCAAGTCGCAGGACGCTGGGTGCCTTCGACCCATATCAGACCGTTCTGATGCAATTTGGCACGCGGATGATTCTGCTTGCGGTACCAAGTAATGATATCCAGACAGAGCTGTCCGTACAGGTCAGCCGCCTCGCGTACCGTATATTTATGCGCGTATTTCTGTGCGGCACGAATGAACCACAACAGCACATCCGGTTCCTCCATTCCTGTCATCTTGTTCTCGTTACCGCGACCGTTCATGAAATTGAGAATCTCCTGAATAGCCGTCTTGTTCACGATCGCATCCCAGTACTCGGGACGGTCGATATCCAGCGTACAGCTGGCTACCGAGAAGAACGTACTGCGGGCATCTGCCTTGAACCAGGGGAAGCCGGCCAACAAGTAGCACTTGTCGCCTTCGCGTTTATAGAACTGGCTCGCGCTGTTCTTCAGCGTGGAGAACATATCCTCGCGGCGGTTACGACGCTCCAACTCTTTCTTCCATGTATTCTTCAGCGTCGCCGTATTCACCTCTGTCACACCTGCGGCAAAGATAATACTCTCGCCTTTCTTCATCGGCAACTCGAAGTAACCAGGAACAAGCAAGTCCTCTTTATACGCATAGCCGCGTTCACGCTCCTTGCGATACACGATATCCTTGTACCACTGCGGGTCGTGATGATACTCAACGGCCTTGCTGAACTGCATATACAGATTCGGGAAACCCGGATACATCCGGTTATAACGCCCGTTCTCGCAGTCGTTCATGTCTGCATTAGCAAGCGGGTTCTCGTGCGTCAACTCATTTACGTTACGGAACGCCAGGAACGGACGGAAACGCAACAACGTCGGGCTGCCGCTCTCCAACAAGGTGTAGCGGATCAGCACACGAGGTTCAAAACTAACCAGCAGACGCTCTTTCTGCAACACCATCGCTCCCACGCGATAGGTCGTACGCGAAATCAACTCGCAGTCGAACTCGCGGATGTACTTGTGTCCGTTCGGACTGAAATGGTTCTCACCGTACTCGTGCAAGCCCAAATTGAACTCTGCGCCATGCTGAATCACCGTCTCGTCCAACGAACTGAGGAGCACGAAATTGTCGTCCCCTAAGTTCGGCAACGGCATCACCAGCTGACCATGGTACTTACGCGTGTTACAATCCACCAAGGTAGTGGAGTTGTACACACCTGCACGGTTGGTCCGAATCATCTCTTTCTGAAGCGAGCGCTCCAGATTAACAAGCACTGTCTTGTCAAAATTCAGATAACTCATGATGTGTTTAAGTATTAAGTAAATTGTTTGTAAATTCTTTGATACGTTGTTCTTGCGATTTCTGGCAAACTAACAATGCACCTTTCTCCTCCACGATGATCATGTCGTTCACGCCTTGTACGATCGCCACTTTGCCCGGCTCCAGAACCACGATGTTTCCTTCTGCCTCATAGTAATGGGTCTCACTATGCAGACTCACATTGCGATGCTCATCTTTCTCACTCAACTCATACAGCGAGCCCCATGTGCCCAAATCGCTCCAGCCGAAACTGGACGGCAGCACAAACACATTGTCCGCCTTCTCCATGATGCCGTAGTCGATCGATATATTCGGACATTTCGGGAAGATCTGCTCAATGAAATCCTCCTCTTTGTCCGTACCCATCAGCAGTTCACCTTCCCGGAAACGGTCTGCCACTTCCGGCAACAAGTAGCGGAACGCCTCGCTGATCGTTTGCAAGTTCCAGATGAAGATACCCGAGTTCCACAGAAAATCGCCGCTCTCCAGGAATACCTTTGCCATCTCCAAGTTCGGTTTCTCCGTAAACGTCTTCACGGGGTAAATGCCTTCGGCAATTGGTGATTGGTCATTGGTCATTGGTGATTTGATATATTGGATATAACCATAACCGGTTTCCGGCCGAGTAGGAGACATACCTAACGTAGCGATAGCTTTGTTTCTGCTCACAAAATCAAACGCCTTGCGAATCGCGTCCCGGAATTTCTCTTCTTCCAAGATCAGATGATCACTCGCCGCAACTACGATATTCGCCTGCATCTCCGGCCGCGACCAATCCTGATTGGCTGCCGTCAACCCTGCGCGTTTCAGACACAACGCCCGGATATGCGCAGTCGCATAAGCGATACACGGCGCCGTATTTCGACGAGCCGGCTCGCACAATATCTGCCCTTCACTTAAATCAGGCACCTGCTCCATGATCAGCTTCTTGTACGCCACATTCGTCACAATGAATACATTCTCAATCGGAACCAGCGGTCGGAACCGATCTACCGTCATCTGAAGCAAACTTCTGCCTGTACCGAAAAAGTCCAAAAACTGCTTCGGTTTACTCTCCCTACTGAACGGCCAGAAACGGCTTCCTACGCCGCCTGCCATGATCACGCAATAGTTATTTTTGTTCTCTGTCATACTTCGTTTCCAAAAAATCGTGCAAATATACAACTTTATTTTTATATATGCAAGCGCGCGCGAACTTTTTTATAAAAAAAGTGCTTTTTTGCCCCCTAAAAAAGAATTTTGAATTTTGAATTTTGAATTTTGAATTAAAAACACTACCTTTGCACCGTAATTTGGAGTAAAATGGACTTTTGGCAAAAAAATAGAAAAAAGAAATTATCACTTATCCATTATCTATTATCAATTTTGGTACTTCTTGTTTTTGCGTCGTGTTCAAAAACAAGTGTGCCTAAGCCTTACGGTTACTACCGCATCTCTATTCCCGATACGGCATATATCAAATTTGAGGACTATCAACTATCAACTGTCAACTATCAACTATCCACCTATCCGTACACGTTTGCATTGTCGCAAAACGCTGTTGTTAAGCCTCGTACGGACGTAGACGAACCCTATTGGATCAACCTCTACTACCCTGTTTTTGATGCTACTATTCACTGCTCCTACAAGCCCGTCAACTGCAACTTGCGCGAACTGACCAACGACGCGCTGGACTTCGTGTACCGCAATGCTTCGTTCGCGAATGCTATCCCTGAACAAGACTACGCGCACCCGGAAGCAAACGTCTATGGCGTGCTCTTTGACCTCGAAGGCAACACCGCCTCGTCCTGCCAGTTCTTCGTTACCGACTCGACGCACCATTTCTTCCGGGCTTCGGTCTATTGCAACTGCCCGCCGAACGCCGACTCGCTCGCGCCGGTATATGAATACTTACGCAAAGATGTAATCCAAATGGTCGAAACATTTGAATGGAAATAACGAAAAAACATAGTTTAGCGTTGCTATTGGATCCGGAGAAAGCGAATCCGGACGCCCTCTCCTTCACCGAAGAGGCGCATCCTGATTATATCTTTGTCGGCGGCTCTACGGGAGGCGATACAACGGAGTTCGTGAAAGAACTCCGATTGAAGATTGAAGATTTAAGATTGAAGATTCCCATCATTTTGTTTCCCGGAAATTCGGCGCAGTTTACCCCTGAAGCGGATGCCATTTTGTACCTCTCTCTCTTGTCAGGAAACAACCCCGAATACCTTGTAGGACAACAGATTAAGTCAGCTCGCGCGATTCATAATACGTCCGTCGAAGCCATCCCTACCGCCTACATCCTCATTGACGGCGGAGTGGAGACTTCCACGATGAAGGTAACAGGCACTAAACCACTCCAACCTTCTGACCTTCAAACAATCGTTGATACGTGTATTGCGGCTGAACTAATGGGCAAAAAAGCCATCTACTTGGAAGCCGGTAGCGGTGCCAAAACGCCGGTTTCATCGGACATCATCAAAGCCGTTCGGGAAGCCGTCTCTGTCACCCTTATCGTCGGAGGAGGAATCCGCACCCCCGAAGCCATGAACGCTGCCTATGCTGCCGGCGCAGACATCGTCGTCATCGGCAACCATTTCGAAGAACATCCGGAAGAGCTGGCTAATTTCTGCCGGAATACCGGGATACCGGAATCTCGGGATACCGATGAACGATATATGCGAATCGCGTTAAGCGAGGCGCATAAAGCGCTCGCAGCCAACGAGATTCCTATCGGATGCGTCATCGTGTCCCAAAACCAGATCATCGGACGCGGGTATAACTTGAAAGAGACCCTTTCCGACGTCACCGCGCACGCGGAGATACAAGCGATCACAGCAGCCTCACAGACCGTCGGAGGCAAGTACCTGCCTGACGCTACGCTATACGTCACCGTCGAGCCATGCCCTATGTGCGCAGGTGCAATCGGATGGGCACAGATAAGCCGCATCGTCTATGGCGCACCGGACCCCAAACGCGGCTATAGCACTTACGCCCCACGCGTGCTGCACCCTAAAGCAACCGTCACTTCCGGCGTGCTCGAAAGCGAATGCCGCGCACTGATACAAGAATTTTTTAAATCGAAACGATAATGAAGATTCCTTTCAAACTTGCATCTTTTAATTTGAAATACGGCCAGACTGTGTTTCGGCTGAGTATTTTCGTGCTCTTGGCTGCCGTCATCGTCCTGATGTTCCCTCGGTACAGCAATGCCTTCCGTTACCATTTCGAATTGGGCAAACCTTGGGGATATTCGACCCTCACGGCCGACTTTGACTTCCCCATCTACAAGACGGAAGAACAGATGACGAAAGAGCAGAAACAACTGCTATCCACTTTCACGCCATGTTATAAATACCTCCGCGGTGCGCAACGACAAGTGCTCGTTGTCTCGCTGCAAGACATGGAATGGCTTCAAGCAGAGAACTTCAGCCGCATTGCCGTACAGCAGAAAGAAGCCTACAAGACATACCCGCTTACCGAGGTATATACGGAGATGACCGCTCATAAACATTTCGGCTACGACTGCGAGAAAAACCTGGTGCTCGACACTGCGCTGACCGCTTCCCGCAAAGAGAAACTGCTGGCGTCCCTGTCCCCCACCATGGGGCTTGTGCAAAAAGGCGAGAAGATCATCGACCACGGCGACATCGTTACCGAGCGTACGTACCAGATCCTGCAATCTCTCCGCCGGGCTTACGACGACGAATCGCTGGGCACCAAACAGCGCACGCTGTCCATCCTCGGCGAATCGATTCTGGTGATCTTATTCCTCTGTCTTTTCGTCATTTACCTCTACGTTTTCCGTGTCGCCTACTTGCGCTCCACGGCTACGGTGCTATTCTTCGCGCTGCAGATCTTCATCGTCATCGCGCTGGCCTGTCTCGCCTTGCGGTTCAACCTGTCCGTCTATCTCATCCCCTTCGCATGGGTACCTATATTAACGCGCGTGTTCTTTGACTCGCGTACTGCGCTGTTCCTGCATTTCACCACGATCCTGATTACTTCGATCGTCGTGCCCGCGCCGGTTGAGTTCTTCTTCATCCAGATCGTGGTCGGCATGGTAGCGGTATCATCCCTCTCGGACATGACGCGTCGCGCACAACTGGTTCAGACGGCCGCGTGGATCTTGCTCACGCAGTCCCTCGCTTACACTGCGATCACGTTTGCCCAGACAGGCGCTTGGTCAGCTATCGACCCGTGGATGTATCTTTATTTCGTCATCTGCGCACTGCTGACTGTGGGTTGCTACGGTCTGATTTATATGTTTGAGAAGATGTTCCGCTTCATCTCCTCTATTACGCTGGTCGAGTTGACGGATATCAACTCCGAGCTGCTGCACACGCTTGCCGAACGGGCTCCGGGCACTTTCCAGCACTCGATGCAGGTGTCCAACCTCGCAGCCGAAGCCGCCAAGACGATTGGTGCTAATGCGTTGCTCGTGCGTACCGGCGCGCTGTACCACGATATAGGTAAGATAGCCGACCCGCTCTACTTTGTAGAGAATCAGAACGGTGTGGAAAACCCGCTTCTCAAAATGGACCCGCGCGATGCGGCACAAGTCATCATCTCGCATGTCACCGAGGGAGAGAAAATAGCCCGGCGGAACCACCTGCCGGAAGTGGTCATTAACTTCATCACCACCCACCACGGCACGTCACTCGTGCGCTATTTCTACAATACCTGGTGTAACGCTCACCCCAACGAGCAAGTGGACGAATCCCTCTTCCGTTATCCGGGCGCCAAGCCGTCCACTAAAGAGGGAGCCATTTTGATGATGGCGGACGCTATCGAAGCCCGTTCACGCAGCCTTGAGGACTTCTCCGAGCAGTCCATCGCCAAGGCGGTCAACCAGATGATCGATGCCCAGATAGCAGACGGACAATTCGCAGCTTCTCCGTTGTCCTTCAAGGATGTCGAAGATATCCGCCGCGTCTTTGTCACTCGCCTCACCGCCATGAACCATCATCGTATCTCCTATCCGACGCTGAATAAGGGATGAATGGATGAAAGGATGAAGGGATGAAAGGTAAAATCTATTTAGCTCCGATGGAGGATGTGACCGATCCGGCGTTCCGAATGCTGTGCAAGCGTTTCGGCGCGGACCGTGTCTATACGGAATTCGTCAATGCGGATGCCTTGGTGAGAGATATAGCTTCTACGACGCGCAAGTTAACTATCCACGACGAGGAGCGCCCTGTAGCCATCCAAAT
>Ga0265298_10009257_pt1 | contig 11741 bp, 12 predicted proteins | sample AusTroGonzalo_MG_3_FD_193486 | JGI IMG/M metagenome (GOLD analysis project Ga0265298, IMG submission 193486) | Bovine rumen microbial communities from tropical cattle in Woodstock, Queensland, Australia - Gonzalo_01 | ecosystem: Host-associated > Mammals > Digestive system > Stomach > Rumen ...
CTTCGGAAACAGTGCCCAGGCTTTCTCCGTATTTAATGACGTGGCCGCCTTTCGGAATGTCCGTCAGCGCGATCTTGTGGCAGTAGGGGATGTTCTCTTTGGCGGTAATGGAGCAGATCTCGTCTCCCTTCCGGTAAACGGCCTGGCCGCCCGCCGGGACTTCGGTCACACAGGTGACCACGTTATCCGTGGTGTCCATCATGAGGGCGTTGATTTCCATGGTTGTTCCTCCTCCCAAACATTAAGATTTGATTTTTTCCGGTGTCTGCTATAAAAACAATATCATAGTTTTGTTGTGAAATCAAATTTGAAATGCTATAATTTCCTTATGAGTGTGATATACATTTTATTTTTGGAGGTTGTTCATGGAAACCTTGAAAAGCATCGTGCTGATGATCGACGCAGACAATACACAGCTGTCGAAAATTGAAAATGTCATTCAGGAAGTGTCCACATACGGGCGCATCGTGGTAAAACGGGCCTACGGCAACTGGAAGAAAGACGCCCTGAAAAACTGGGAGAACGAACTGAAACGGCTGGCCATTAAAGCGGAGCAGCAGTTTGATTATGTGTCCGGCAAAAACGCCACGGACATTGCCCTTGTTATTGACGCCATCAACCTGTTGCACAAAGGAATTTACGATGCCTTTGTCATCGTGGCAAGTGACAGCGATTACACCCCGCTGGCCATCAGCCTCCACGAGTCCGGCGTGTATGTTATCGGCATCGGAGAGAATAAAACGCCCAAATCTTTCCGGAACAGCTGCGACGAATTTATCTTTTTGGAAAACATCGGAGTGGAAAAAGAAACGGCTGCCGCGGAAGAACATGCCGCGACGGAAAACGGAACCGAAGCCAACAAAGCAAAAGCGAAAAAGCAGGAGAATATTAATGAAGTACATAACCTGCTCCGCATCGCCTTTGATAAATTCCAGATCAACGATGACGACACGGATAACTATGTGAACATCGCCTCGGCAGGACAGTTTATCCGGAGGGCGAAACCGGACTTTGATGTGCGCAACTTCGGCTTTGAAAAATTATCCAAACTGATTGAAGCATTTCCCGAGAAATATGAACTGAAGAATTACGAGTTTAACGGCAAGAAGCAGATTGGTTATAAATGTAAGAAAAGCAAAGGCAGAGGGAAGAAGAAGTAAGAAAGAGTTTGTGGATTGAATTTGAAGGATTAAAGCTTTTTAGGTGATTTACATGAAAAAAATCCGCATTACAGTAATTCGCAAAGTCTGTCACACAGATTTGATTGAGAAATATGAAAACCCGATTGAACACGCCTGCGACATGGAAGAGGGGCAGGTGTTCATTGCCAACGGCTGGCAGAAGCCGAAAGGATTATGCGAAAGCGCCTGGGAAACCATGTCGCCGTTTGTGATGGCGCTGTCCCATGGGGCAGAGAACTTTTATGATGGCTGGATGAAAAATCCCAAGTCTGCAATGCTTTCCTGCAATGACGGTTTCCGTCCGGTGAGTTTTCTGCTGGAAACATTAGATGAAGAAGCGGAAGAATAAAACACTGCTATGAAACTTACAGTTCTTATGGACAACAACACCTATATCGATCAGTATTTTCTCGGCGAGCCGGCCTTCAGCGTATACATTGAAGACGGAGAAGAGAGGATTCTCTTTGACACCGGGTATTCTGATGCTTTTATTCGCAATGCGGAAGAGATGCAGATCGACCTGGGGGCGCTGACATTTATCGTACTCTCCCACGGGCATAATGATCACAGCCGGGGTCTTACGTTTTTGTGGGATCAATATGATTTGAAAGATGTGAAGCTGGTGGCCCACCCCGGCGTGTTTGCGCCGAAGCGGTATGAGGGGTTGGATGTGGGCGCGCCGTTTACAAAAGAGGACTGTCTTGCGCATGGCCTGCAGGTGATTGACGGAAGCAAGCCGGTACAAATTACGGAACGCTTAACCTTCCTTGGGGAGATTCCGAGAGTCACATCTTTTGAATCCAAAGAACCTATTGGCGAATGCACCGATACCGGACTGGCGGACTTTGTACTGGACGATTCCGCTCTTACCTATGAAAGTAAGGAAGGTTTGTTCATCGTGACGGGCTGTTCCCACAGCGGCATTTGCAATATTATTTTACAGGCGTTGCGCTGCAGTGAAGCAAAAGGCAGCAGACATAAAACGATTTCCGGCATCATCGGCGGGTTCCATCTGTTGAAAAAGAACCGGCAGCTCACGGAAACGATTCATTTTCTGGAACAACATACAAAGGGGATGCTGTACCCCTGTCACTGTGTTTCCTTTGCGGCAAAGTGTGAGATGATGAACACGCTTCCGCTCACGGAGGTGGGTGTGGGATTGCAGTTGGAATTGGAGTGAAGCGAATGGATAATACGTTTTCAAACACAGCGGTTTTCTGTACAAATTGCGGGCATCAGGTGAATCCGGGAGACAAGTTCTGCAAGGAATGCGGTTCGCAGCAGATGCAGGAAGTAAACATCGAACCCATCAACGTGGACAAAAAGATGAGGCTCAGGGCAGCGGAACAGCTGCCGGATATAGACCGCTCGGTCCCCTATGTTGCCATGGCGTCGGACGGCCTGCCGGTGCGGGGCATGATGAGCCCGGATGAAATGAACAATCCCAATTATCGTCCGCCGGTTTTCGTCCCTACGGTAAAAGATCTTTCTATTAAACATGACAAGCCGGTGGAGATCCATTCTACGGAAATTGATGTTTTCAATTTCCGCTGTTCCTATTTTGTGTTACCTGATGATAAAGAAAAAGCAAGGTGGTATCCCGGCGGAGACTACTGTTTCCATCTGATCCGTACTTCGAAAGGCTCCCGCTGCCGTATTGAATACCACAGCTACAGCGATAACAGGGAAGAGGAGTTTGACGCGGACACCTTTGCCCTGACCCGCCTGGATACGCTGCTGAAGGAGAGGGATGTGGCTCAGCTGGACGGGTACTCTGTACATTCCCCGGGGGCTGCCAACCATATGGACCTGCTGGTGCAGTACGTGGGCGGTGAACAGATTGCGGCCACAGGTCTGCCGCCGCACAACAACAAGAATTATAATGCAGAGTGGTTTATAGATTTCTTCCGCAGTCTGTCCGGCGCATTCGGGAAAAATATCTTTAGCGATTCCTTTAAGGAAAAGGAACTGGCAGAACGCCAGGCGTCGATGGAAGCATGGAAAAATGCCGTAAGCAATTCTGCTAACAATGCTTCAGGCAATGCCACTACGCAAGATTCCTGGCAATGCGAATGCGGTCAGCTGAATTTCGGCCCTTTCTGCAGTGAGTGCGGAAGGGTCAGACCGAAAGAATGAACGGTATATAAAGTTTCAAAGTGCAAAGCTGACTTTGAATTGAACTTTAAACTTGCAGTGATATAATTAATAACATCAAAAACGGGTGGGCACCTGCCGACAGTCAGGCCAAATTAATTTATCAGGAGGAAAAAAATGATATCGTATGTTTGGCCGATTGCGCTGGTGGTGCTGTCAAACACGGTGTACCAGATCTGCGCGAAAGAAGTTCCGGGAGGCATGAATCCCTTTGCCACCCTGACGGTAACCTATCTGGTGGGAGCTGTTGCTTCCGGGGTTTTGTATTTTGCGCTGGGGGATGGGGGAAGCCTTTTGCAGGAATACGCAAAGCTGAACTGGGCGCCGTTTGCGCTGGGGATCGTAATTGTGGGACTGGAGGCCGGCTGGATCTACGTGTACAAAGCAGGCTGGCCGATCAGTATGGCTTTTATTCTGCAGAGCGCACTCCTTGCAGGGCTGCTTGTGTTTGTTGGCTATGTTCTGTACCGTGAGCCAATCACATTCCACAAGGTTGCCGGTGTTCTCATCTGTCTTGCGGGGCTCTTTATCCTGACACGCCAGTGAGTCGATAAAAATTTTCAGGAAATTTCGCTTTCCTCTTGCTTTTTTGACGTTATCTTGCGATAATTTATAATAGGAATATGATTTGCATCGATGACGTCATTGCATTCGTATAAAATTCAACATTTCGGCAGTATTTCCGGTCGTTATCCAAGGCATGACAATGAAGTCAGAGAGATTTTCTTTGTCATGCTTTTTATTTGGGGGGTTGTTTATGAAAACACTGTTGGCACACACAAAAGAAATCAATGAACAACTGGCCCGGTACGGTGTAAAATTCGGAATCTACAAAGACGGAACCTTTAATGAGCGGCTGTTCCCCTTTGACCCGGTTCCCCGTCAGATTCCGGAAAAGGATTACGCAGTACTGGAGAAGGGCCTGATCCAGCGCGTGACTGCGCTGAACAAGTTTATCTTTGACATCTATCACGATAAAAAGATTATCCGTGACGGAGTTGTGCCGGAGGAATTTGTTTACCGCTCCCCCGGCTATTTGGCCCAGTGCGAAGGCATTACTCCTTCCAAAGAGGTGTACAGCCACATTTCCGGCATCGACCTGGTGGAAGGCAAGGACGGCGTATGGTATATTCTGGAAGATAACCTGCGCATTCCTTCCGGCGCGTCCTATCCCCTGATCGCCCGCACTTTGTGCCGGCGTTGCAGCCCGGAAACCTTCAAGCGTCACCGGATTCGGGATAACCGGAATTACGGCGCGTTGCTGAAACGCACCATGGATTATGTGAACACGGGCGGCATCAACGTGATCTTTACGCCGGGCCGCTACAACGCCGCGTATTTTGAACACTCCTATCTGGCGGAACAGGCGGGGGCGGTGCTGGCGGAAAGCAACGATCTGTTTGTGGAAAACCAGACTTTGTATTACCGCACCAGCCGGGATCCGGTGAAGGTAGGGGCGGTGTACCGCCGCGTCAGTGATGAGTACATGGACCCCTTATGTTTCGAACCCTCATCCCTCATCGGGATTCCCAACATCATGGATGCGTACCGCGCGGGCAACGTAGCTATGATGAACGCCCCCGGCAACGGCGTGGCGGATGACAAAGGCATCTATTATTTTGTGCCGAAGATGATTTCTTATTACTTAGGCGAAGAAGCGATTCTGAAGAACGCGCCCACCTATCTGCCTTATTATGAAGAAGACCGCAAGTACACGTTGGACAACATCGACCACCTGGTCATCAAGGACGTGGCAGAGGCCGGCGGCTATGGCGTCGTCTTTGGGGAAAACCTGACGCAGGAGCAGCGGGAAGACCTGAAGCAGACGATCCTTAACGCGCCGCGCCGTTTTATCGCCCAGGAGGTCATTGACTTTAAAGACCTGCCCATACTGGAAAACGGCGAGACGGTGGAACGCAAGGCGGACCTGCGTGCCTTTGTGCTCAGCGGTGAGGAGGTACAGGTGTGGCCCAGCGGGCTGACCCGTTTCTCCCGGAATCCGGACAGCTTCGTGGTGAATTCTTCGCAGGGAGGAGGCTTCAAAGACACATGGATAGTTTGTCAGTAAGCAGATTGAACCGGCTCTTCTGGCTGGGCCGTTATTATGAAAGGCTCTCGACCACCCTCAGCTACCTGTGGGACTGGTACGATGTGATGATCGACGGGGAAATCGATTATCCCGGTTTCTGCCGGAAGCTGAATATTGAATGCTGTTACAAAGACGATAAAGATTTTATGCACAATTATGTGTTTGATAAAAACAATCCCGATTCGCTGCGCACGGTGGCGGATGCCATGCTGGGCAACGGCATGGTGTTGCGGGATGTAATCGGCAGCCGCACTTTGGCGTATCTGGAACTGGCTGTTATGGGGATGAAGAGCGCGGAGGAAAGCGACAGCCCCACGCTGCCGTTGCAGCGGGTCATCGATTTTATCATGGCCTTTCGGGGCAGCTACGACGACACGATTGATGATGAGAATGTGCGAAACATCATCAAGTGTGCTTCCGGTGTGGAACGGCTGAGCCTGTACCTGCGTCTGGGCTGGCATCTGGATCTGGTGAAGCCGGAGATCGGCAAATTGATGAAGCGGATGAACCGTACATCGTTGCAGCCGTCCCATGCGTCCCTGCAGGTATTGTTGTCCGCGAAAAATCCGGAGACGCCGGAAGAGTGCGCGAAGCTTTTGGAAGCGGCAGAGAATCTGTTTATAGTGTGAGGTGCCCCATGCAACGAGAGTTATCCTTTTATTTTGATACAGTATTGAATTTTTCAGGATCGGTGACAGAGCACAACTTTTTGCTGCGCTGCATTCCCGATGACAGTCCGGAACAGAAGATCCTTTCCTATACGCTGACGGTATATCCGGATGGTGCGGCTTCCCTGGGTCGGGATTCTTTTGGCAATGTGGTGCGGGCAGGCCGGGTGGTGGAGGCCCACGATTCCTTCCGTTATACACTGCAGGGCATGGCGTACCGGGACGATTCCCAGCGTCTGCCGGAAGAGGCTGCACCCTTTTACCGGTATGCTTCGCCACTGACACAGGTTACACCGGAAATGGAAGCGTTTTACACATCTGCCGGGAACGCTATTGGAACGTTGAATGTATTGGAAAAAGCCAAAGCGTTGTGCGCAAAGGTGAATGAGTATTTTACCTATACGCCCGGCGAAACCAACGTGATGACAACGGGGGGAGAAGCGTTCGCCGCAGGGAAAGGCGTGTGCCAGGATTACGCCCATGTGCTGATTGCCCTGTGCCGTATGGCCGGCATGCCGGCCCGGTATGTCAGCGGCCTGTTCGTGGGGGAAGGGGCCAGCCACGCCTGGGCGGAAATCTGGATGGACGGCCTGTGGTACGGCATCGACCCGACCCATAACCGGCTGACCGATGAAACTTATCTGAAGCTTTGTATCGGCCGTGATTACAGCGATTGTCCCATTGAGCGGGGCGTGTTCTCCGGCTGGGCGGAGCAGACCCAAAAAGTGTTCACAAAAGTAACCGATTAAATACATCAGAAACAGATTAACTGCATTATAGTTTTGCAAATTCCAAGCTGTAAGGAGATCTCATGATTGAGACTGTTGTAAAAGCGTCTCTTCCTGTGGGAGAGACGCTTGCAATCCAAAAGAACCGGATTACGGGGAAAAAAGCAAAGAGCCGCAGGCTGGCCATTGTCACCGGTACTCACGGTGATGAACTGGAAGGGCAGTACGTGGCCTGGCAGCTGGCCCGGGTGCTGGAAGAAAAGAAAGACGCGCTGCGGGGCACGGTGGATATTTATCCGGCGCTGAACCCCTTGGGCATCAGCACCATTTACCGGGGTCTGCCGGGTTTTGATCTGGATATGAACCGCATCTTCCCGGGCAGCCGCAATGAAACCATGTATGAATACATTGCCAACGGCATCGTCCGGGATATCAAAGGGGCGGACCTGTGTATCGATATTCACGCCAGCAATATTTTCCTGCGCGAGATTCCCCAGGTACGCATCAATGAAAAAACGGAAAAAGAACTGGTGCCGCTGGCGAAGCTGCTGAACATGGATTATATTTGGGTTCATAGCGCGGCCACGGTGCTGGAAAGCACGCTGGCCTACAGCCTGAATATGGTAAAGACGAAGACACTGGTAGTAGAGATGGGCGTGGGTATGCGCATTACCCGGAGTTACGGTGACCAGCTGATCACCGGAATTTTATCCGTCATGTCCCATCTGGGCATGCTCACGGGACCGGCTCCGGCGGTGAAACAGCCGGTGGTCAGTACGGACGGCAGCGTGGCTTTTATCAACGCGGATGCCTCCGGCTTTTTCATGCCGCAGGTCATGCACGGGGATTATGTGAAGAAAGGGCAGATGATCGGATTCATCGCTGATTCCCTGAACGGGGAAACGAAAGAGGAACTCTTCAGTCCGGTGGACGGCATGGTCTTTACCCTGCGCGAATACCCGGTGGTTAACGAAGGTTCGCTGATTGCGCGGATACTGGGAGGCATCGGATCATGAGAAGAGTGAAACTGTTTACTATCGATGCGCTTCCGTACCGGCAGCCTATTCCGGTATACGGGTATCGCTTCGGCTCACGGAAAAAGACACTGGCGGTCATGGGCGCGATTCGCGGGGATGAAGTACAGCAGATGTATGTGGCGGCCCGTCTAGTCCGCAAGTTTTCTGAACTGGAGAAGCAGGGCGCTTTCGCCCCGGACCTCGGCGTGCTTGTGGTTCCCTGCGCCGGGCAGTTTTCCATGAATGTGAGCAAGCGTTTCTGGCCTCTGGACAATACGGACATCAACCGCATGTTTCCCGGTTATGACGGCGGGGAAACCACCCAGCGTCTGGCAGACAGGATCTTCAAGGCGCTGCAGGGATACCGGTGGGGCATCCATTTGGCCAGCTTTTATCTTCCCGGTGATTTTGTGCCTCATGTGCGGATCATGAATACGGGTTACGAAGATAATGAGGAAGGGCTGGATTTCGGGTTGCCTTATCTGATGATACGCCAGCCCCACCCCTACGATACCACCACGCTGAACTACAACTGGCAGGTGTGGGATACCGCCGCTTTTTCCATTTATTCCAAAACAACCAACTTCATAGACGAGGAAAGCGCGGAAATGGCAGCGGACAGCGTGCTGTTTTTCCTGGCCAAAAAGGGAATGCTGCCTTATAAACTGCCGGAGAGCGTTCTGCGGTTCCTGTCCGAGAAAGGCATGCTGGGCAGCGAATCGCCGGAGGGGTCAAAAACAAAAACAATAAAAGAAGAAAACCTTGTGAACATCCACAATAGAACTGGCGGCATCCTGATTCGTTACCATCATCCGGCGGATTTTGTTAGAGCGGGCAATCTGCTGGCGGAGATTATCGATCCCTATACCACGGCGGTGCGGGAAATCATCAGCGCGCCGACGGATGGCACACTGTTCTTTGCCCATCACGCCCAGCTGATTGCGGGTCACTCTATCGTGTTCCGGATGATTCCGCAGACGAACTAATCCGTGTTGCCATAAACATAAGGGGAGGCTCTTTTTATGTCAGATCTTTTATTTGGCGATAAACGGCCGGTCATTCTGACAGTAGATGACGATGAAATGAACCTGCTGCTGATGAAACGAATTTTTGCGCAGGAGGCGGACGTTACCTGTCTTAATTCGGGCAGCAAGGCCCTTGCATGGCTGGCGGAAAATAATCCGGATATTGTACTCCTGGATTACCGCATGCCCGCGCCTGACGGCTTTGAAGTTTTACGAAGCATGAAGGCGGATGAACGGCTGGCAAAGATTCCTGTCATTATCGTGACCGGAGATATTGAGGCGGAACTGGAGTGCGACGGCTTTATGCTGGGCGCTACGGATTTTATCCGCAAGCCTTTTGTGCCTGCGGTGGTGCGGGAACGGGTACGGCGGGTGCTGCAGTATGAATACCTGCAGGATCACCTGGAAAGCGAAGTGAAACGCCAGACCAATCTGGCGAAACAGCGGCTGTCTTCCATCATCCGGCTTTACAATGAAACCGCCTATGCGCTGGCTAAGGCGGTTGACGCAAAGGATGCCTATACCAGCGGCCATTCCGAGCGGGTGGCCAAGTATGCCCGCATGATCGCGGAGCGGAGCGGCGCTACCAAGGAAGAGCAGGAAGAAATCTACACTATTGCGCTGCTGCACGATATCGGTAAGATCGGCGTTCCCATTGAGATCATCAACAAGCCGGCCCGTCTGACGGCCGGGGAGTATGAGATTATGAAGACCCATACCACGAAAGGGTACAGTATTTTACATATTATCGAAGAGATGCCCAAGCTGGCTACAGGGGCCCGCAGCCATCATGAACGCTATGACGGGCACGGCTATCCGGACCATGTGGCAGGAGACAAGATTCCCAAATATGCCCGCATCATTTCTGTGGCTGATGCTTACGACGCCATGACATCCCGCAGGAGCTATCGTGCGGCGATGCCCCGGGAAAAGGTACGCGAGGAAATTGAGCAGGGAATAGGGACGCAGTTTGATCCCACCTATGCGAAAATCATGCTCCAGCTGATTGACGAAGATAAGGACTACACCATGCGGGAAGAGCCGTGACGGTCTGTGCAGCATCTGGCGGAGGATGGCAGCGTTGGAACCGGCGGAGCGGACGGAGCGTCCGGCACAATTTTTACTTGCAGTCTTTCCCAGAGTGCGTTAAAATAAGTAGGCAGTCAGTTTGTCTGGAAGGTAAGGTAAATTTTGAAAGTTAGGGGAATTCACATATGAGCGGATACTTTGGCGTTGTATCAAAAGAGGATTGCGTATTTGACCTGTTTTTCGGCACGGACTATCATTCCCACCTGGGAACCCGCCGCGCAGGTCTGGCGGTGTACGGAGAAGACGGTTTCAACCGGTCTATTCACAATATTGAGAACTCTCCTTTCCGTACCAAGTTTGATGACGACGTCCACCACATGCGCGGTAATCTGGGTATCGGCTGCATTTCGGATTTTGAAGCACAGCCCCTGATAGTGCGCTCCCACCACGGCACGTATGCGATTACCACTGTCAGCAAGATCAACAATATTGACGAGCTGGTAGCTAATATAATGAAGAAAACCGGCACCCATTTCCTGGAAATGAGCGGCGGTTCCATCAACGCGACAGAACTGGTAGCCACGCTGATCAACCAGAAGGATAACCTGATTGAGGGCATCCGCTACGCCCAGGAATGCGTGGACGGTTCCCTGTCCCTGATGATCATGACGCCCCAGGGCATTTATGTGGCCCGTGACAAAGTAGGGCGTACCCCCATGATTCTGGGCAAAAAGGCAGAAGGTTTCTGCGCGACCTTTGAATCCACCGCGTTTCTGAACCTGGGCTATGAGGATTACAAAGAGTTAGGCCCCGGCGAAATCGATATCATGACGCCGGAGGGTGTGCAGGTGCTGGCAAAACCCGGCTCAAAGATGCGTGTCTGCACCTTCCTGTGGGTGTATTACGGGTATCCGTCTTCCTTCTACGAAGGCGTTTCCGTGGAGCAGATGCGGTACAACTGCGGCAAGTACATGGCACAGCGGGATCACATCGCGGCAGATGCTGTGGACAACGTTGCCGGCGTTCCGGACTCCGGCATCGCCCACGCGGTAGGTTATGCCAATGAAAGCCGTATTCCTTTCTCCCGCCCCCTGATTAAATACACCCCTACCTGGCCCCGTTCTTTTATGCCTACCATTCAGAGCAAGCGGAACCTCATCGCTAAGATGAAGCTGATACCGGTGCATGAACTGATTGAAGATAAACGCATCATCCTGGTTGACGACTCCATCGTGCGGGGCACGCAGTTACGGGATACCACGGACTTCCTGTTCAAGTCGGGAGCAAAAGAGGTACATGCCCGTCCAGCCTGTCCGCCTATCACCTTCGGCTGCAAGTTCCTGAACTTCTCCCGTTCTAATTCCGAGTTGGAACTGATCGCTCGTCAGATCATCGCCAAAGAAGAAGGGGAGAACGTGGCCCGGGAAATATTGGAAGATTACTGCAACCCGGATTCGGACCGTTACCATACCATGGTACAGGGCATCTGTAAGAAGATGGGCTTTACCAGTCTGCGCTTCAATCGCCTGGATGATATGATCAAGGCGGTGGGTGTCGACCCCGATACGCTTTGCACGTATTGCTGGAACGGAAAAGACTAAAGAGTTTCACACTTATACATTAAAAAATAATAGCGTGCAGGGATTGGATATAATCCCTGCACGCTTATTCTTTTTCGTAAAAGCTTTTCAAAGTTTACAGGTTTTTTACAAAACACAGGAAGAAATGGTTTTTATGCCATTTTTACTGGACATATTTCCGGTTTTACGATAAAGTATTAACATACCTATAATGTCAGAGTAAATTTTTAATATGGGGGATGAATATTGTGAAAAAAGGAGAACCTAAAAC
>Ga0265298_10009258_pt1 | contig 11740 bp, 9 predicted proteins | sample AusTroGonzalo_MG_3_FD_193486 | JGI IMG/M metagenome (GOLD analysis project Ga0265298, IMG submission 193486) | Bovine rumen microbial communities from tropical cattle in Woodstock, Queensland, Australia - Gonzalo_01 | ecosystem: Host-associated > Mammals > Digestive system > Stomach > Rumen ...
CCAACTTCGCACCTCGCACCATGATGGGCATCGAGAGTCAGGGTATGATTCTCAGTGCTGTTGATGCAGACGAAAGTCTCAGCGTTGTTACAACAACGAAAGACGTGAAGCCTGGCAGTCAGGTAGGGTAGTTGTATCGCTAATGTGATGAAGAAAAAAAGGGTTGCAATTTGCAACCCTTTAATTATTTTGTTCTACCGAATAGCCACTTCTTAAAGAATGGACTGACGCGCAGAATATTCGATGTGATGATGCTGAAACCTATGACGATTAAGGCAAGAATAAAGGACAGTGTCGTATCAAGGGCAAAATTATGCCGGTACTGACTGAAGAACGTTCCGATAGTTGGCAAATTTGGCAGGAACAGGTAGTGAATTAAGTAAATGTCTAATGTCCTGCGCCCGATATACTGTAGACTACGGCCAACAACTGTTCGCTGTGTGAAGTATTGGTGATAGTTTCTGAAATACATGAACACAATGGTCAGAAGGATGAAACGAGCTAGTGTCAGTGGGATGATGGCCCATTCCATGCGCAGGGTATGCCATTTCAAGGAGTCCAATGCTGCAAATATCACCACAATGATGATGATCGGGAAAAACCACCGGCTGTCCATTACTTTCTGAGCCTGTTCCCAGTATCGGCGCACCATATTGCCATAGAGGAAAAAGATGAAGTATCTGAATAACTCGCAGATGCTGGAGTATCTCATAAATTCGTTAGGTGCTTTGCGCCATCCTGCTGCCCAGGAAAAATAACGAGGCTGGTAGCACGTCTCGTAGCAGCATAGAGATATCACAAACAGAATGGCAATGGGCAGCCAAGAAGGCATTTTCGGGAAATGCGTTCGCAGCCAGTTTTCCATGAAACAAAAGAGATAGTATATAATGAACATGTAAAGCAGCACAATGGTGAACCAATAGCCACCTTTCAATGGTTGTGACACCCAATCTTCAACCGTTGGCCAAAAGGTTTTGCCGAGGATGGCTGCACCAAAGAAGAAGAACACGATGGTGGGTATCGTTTGTACACGGATTTTCTTCAAGAGCAGTGTCCCTAATGTCTTCCCATTCCACAGTAATCCGGCCTTATAGGCCAAGAATCCGCTAACGAAAAAGAACAAAGGCATACGAAATAAAATCAAGAACTGCATAGATGCCGACACTTTGCCCGTCATGCCGAATCCGAACCCCAGCACGTGATTGGCCACAACCATAATCATCGTGAATCCTCTGAGGGCATCGAGCCACTCCAAACGTGGTTTTTTGACTGCGCTTTCCATACTATAATCTGAAATTTTCTGCAAATATACACAAATTATCGGAATAATCACAAGAATCCTGCAATTAATTCTTGGTGCTTAGTTATATTATTACTATCTTTGCAGACAAATCTATCAGACAGACATGGCTGAAACACTCAAAGAGAAAACTGCAAAGGGATTGTTTTGGGGTGGGGTGAGCAACGGCGTACAGCAGGTGCTTAATCTCGTCTTTGGCATCTTCTTGGCTCGTATGTTGAGCCAGTCAGACTACGGTATGGTCGGTATGTTGACCATTTTTTCCGCTGTTGCCGGCTCCTTGCAAGAGGGTGGATTCATTTCGGCTCTGAACCGGAAAAAGAATGTGACGCATAAGGACTACAATGCCGTCTTTTGGTTTAATATCTCTGTTGGATTCCTGCTCTATCTAATCCTGTTTTTCTGTGCTCCATTAATTGCCCGCTTTTATGGCATACCTGAGCTGACCCCATTAGCGCGGTTCATTTTTATAGGTTTATTTATTTCAAGCCTTGGTATTGTTCCATCTGCCATCATGTATCGTAATCTGATGGTTAAGGAGTCGGCTATTTGTTCTTTTGTGACACTGATTGTCTCTGGCAGCTTGGGGGTCATGTTGGCGGCGAATGGTTTCGCCTATTGGGGTATTGCCATTCAGACAGTTGTTCATGTATTCATGTCTCTTCTATTGCGCCTCTACTTCGTCAAATGGCACCCGTCACTGAAAATAGACTTCTCTCCTATTAAGGAGATGATTGGTTTCAGTTGTAAACTCATTGCCACCAATATTTTCAATACCATCAATGGAAACATTTTTCCGATAATACTGGGAAAATTATACTCAGCCCGTGAAGTTGGTAACTATACCCAAGCTAATAAATGGAATAATATGGGTAGCACATTAGTGGGGAGCATGGTGGGAAGTGTTGCTCAGCCAGTCTTCGCGAAAGTTGATGACGATGTGATGCGTCAGAAACGCGTCTTTCGGAAGTTGTTGCGTTTCACTGCTTTCGTCAGTTTTCCAGCCATGTTTGGATTGGCATTGGTGGCCAAGGAGTTTATTGTAATACTCTTAACCGAGAAGTGGTTGGAGAGTGCTCTTATGATGCAGATGCTATGTGTCGCTGGCGCCTTCGCGCCCGTTTCCTCTTTGTTTAGCAATCTGATTGTCGCCCGCGGTCATTCCACCACTTTTATGTGGTGTACTATATCCCTCTGTCTGGCCCAATTGGCTGCAGCGTTCCTGTCAGTGCCTTACGGCATCGATACAATGATTATGGTATATGTTGCTATCAATATATGCTGGATACTTGTGTGGCATCATTATGCACATAAAGAGATAAGTCTAAACCTCTTTGAGGTTATAAAGGATATATCACCTTATCTGCTGCTTGCCACAGCCTTTGTCTGTCTTGCCGTTTTCCTTACCAAAGACATTGCCAATCTCTATTTGAGCTTCATCGTTAAGGTTCTGACGGTAAGCATCTTGTACGCCCTAAGTCTATGGCTTCTCAAGTCCGCCATTTTCAAGGAGTTTATTCTGTTTGTTACAAAGCGACATATTAATGAAGAATAATTCTCAATATCCAATAGAAATCTCTATTATTATTCCCTGTTATAATAAAGAAGATTATTTAGAAGAATGTATCAAGAGTGTTTTGGCTCAACAATTCCATTCTTTCGAGATTGTTATGGTCGATGATGGTAGCACTGACCATACAGGGGAAATCTGCGACAGGTTTGCTGCGTCTGATTCTCGAATTCGCATATTTCACACTACCAATGGTGGAGTAACCGCAGCACGTCGCTATGGTTTACAACAATCAAGAGGCCGCTATGTCATGTTTGTCGATTCTGACGATTCTCTGTTTCCCAATAGTGTGCAACTCCTTTACGACACCATTGAACAAACAAATGCCGATGAGGTTATTGGTACATGTCAGACCCAGCATGGAATAACAAGAGATTCCAAATTGCGAGGATGGCAAGACCCTGTTTATCTCATAAATGATTTATTGGCAGTCCACAATTCTTTTTGCGTTTTATGGGGTATTATTTTCAAGAGAGAGCTTTTAGATGGTTGTCTTGATATACCTCGGGAAATTATTACAAGTGAAGATATCTTGATGCAAATAAAATGTCTTGTTAAACAGCCCAAAGTTTATTTTATAGGCGAAACAGTATATCTCTATAATACAGGTCTGCCCAATCACCGAAGAACAGATTTAGATAGAATACGAGTTTTTGATTCAGAACTCAAAAAAACATTGCTGCCTAGATGGAAAGAGTTTTCAAACGGTTATTTGCTCCATTGTATAAAAACCTATGAATCATATTTGTACACTCGCCGATATTACATTATAGACTATTACAAGCATCTCAAGAAAGAGGATTTAAGTAAAATACCTTTTCAAGATCGCATCGCATTCCTCCTTCCTGCAAGATTAGCGTATTATCTCATTTGGTTAAGAAAGAAGTTAAAATTCACCATCAGATAATTTTAGAATGAACGGTCGTTGATCTGGTTGTTTTCCTCAAAGAATCCTTATAATGAGCAAGTTTATAATTCGTAAGGTTAGAAAAAAGATTTTCTTTTTATTTTGAGATTATAATTATTATGAGTATCTTTGCAAAAAAATAATAAGATGAGACTAATTGTCGAGAAAATAAAGAATGCGATTCTGAAAAGGACGAAGGCAGCCCCACAAAAGTCTTATGCTGCATGGTTGGCAAAAGGTTATAATGACACACCATTGGTAAGTGTCATCATTCAGTCGCACAATAAGAGTTTGCAGGTATGCCACATTCTGCCCAAGCTGCGGCAGTACAAAAATATTGAGATTGTTGTCATCGACGATGGCTCGAGTTTTGACCATACCCAGCGTCTTGCCAAAGCATTGACAGGAGCAAATGAATTCTTGGTACGTGCAAATGACTTATATGAGAATCGTACCTACGACAAGGCCATCCGCTTCTCTAATGGTAAATATATTGCTTTGCTGCAAGATGATGATGATTTCGAGAACACTCAATGGATAGATGATGCTGTTCATTATTTTGAGAAATTCCCTAAGATGGCTATTCTTGGAGGCAAATGGGCTGTTGAAGTGTTTTTCGATGCTTCCACAAAGGGTATCCGACATACCAGTACTGACACCGGAAGTGAAAAGTTCCGCTTTGCTCCCGTTGTAAATCGTGCTCCAATGTGGATTAATAGGGAACTTTTTGCCCAACATTTGCATAGTATCGACTTTAGTTTGGCACCTTTCCAATATGATGACGATGAATTGTGTCTACGTGCTTGGCTTTGCGGTTTACAAGTTGGATGGTATGACGCCAGATTCAAGTCTTTGACTGTTGGTGGTATGAGAATATGGAATAATAGTTTTGCCAAGGAACAAGTAGAGCGTAACGGAAAACTTTTGTATCAGATGTATGCAGATAAAATCGAACAAATAAAAGACATTGTTGCCGCAAATAACGGATAAGCGAGATACTAAGGAAATAGTATTTCTTTCATTTAAGCGTAGGTCCACCTAAATCTTCCGAAATCCCTTTGTAGAAAGGACAAACGAAGAGGTGGGGCTCTTGCCAGCCCCACCTGAGGGGTACCTGAGCCCCACCTCATACCCCACTTCTCGGACTATGCCGCTTTTTTCGGAACGACCTTGTAGTAGGAGACGTTTCCTCGCTCCGTGTAAGCATATTCCATCGCCCTCATCGTTCTTCCTATCGCCATCTTCGACTGAAGAGAGTTGGGGACTGACGGATACTTATTGCGGATGATAGCCAGCATCTGCGTACTGTTCATCGCCGTACCAGCCTCGTTCTCCTCCGGCTTGCGGAACAGTATCTCCACAATCTCACTGATGTCCTTCTTCTCCATGTACTCCAGATTAAGCTCCTGGATACGGGCCACCTCGTCGTTGTTGAACCAGTAGGGCGACTTCTGCTCACGAATCTCGTAGAGCAGCTGAGCATAGAGCTGGTCGTAGTCAATCTCGCCCGTGTTGTCGATGAACAGGCCGTTGGGAATGGTCATGCAAATGTAACGGCGCGAGCCCGTCTCGTCCTTCAGCGGATGCGGATTGTTGGTCGTTGCCACAAACGAGGCATAACGCGGACGGTCTTCCTGCGAGGCACCATAGATGGGGCGACCGTTGACCTTCGACTTCGAGAGTGTCTGCTTCAGCGCACTCTGCTGCGAGGGGCGGATGGCATCCAGCTCGTCGAGGTTCACCAGCAGGTTGTTCGTCAAGGCCATCTCCTTGTCGAACTTGTTCGAGAGGTTCAGGTGGTCCAGATAGTACTGGCGCAGGTGCTGGGGCAGCAAGCGGTTGAAGAACGTGGTCTTACCACAACCCTGGGCACCAATCAGCGTCGGTACACACTCGTTGCCGTGCAGCGTGTCCATCTGCAGCCAGTGGGCCACAGCCGAACGAATCCAGATGGTCAGGAACGACAAGTGCTCAGAGCTGAGTCCTGGCAGGCGACTGAAGAGCTGCGCCACGTGGTTCTGTCCGTCCCACTGTGGCAGCTGCGAGAGGTAGTCGGCGATGGGGTCGTACGCACGTACCTCTTCCGACTGCACCAGCAGCTGAATCTCCGACTTCGGATTACACTCCTCGTCGAGTCCTTCGCGCATGGCCCGGATGACGATGCTGTTCAGCGCCAGATCCGTCAGCGCTCGCCAGCGCAGGTCGCTGTCGGCCACCGTCTCGTCGATAGCCGACTTGGTTACAAATTCTACCTTCCCGTTCAGCTGGTTGCGACGGAAGAGGTAATTTTCCTTGAGGAACTGCTCGATGACGAGCATACCTCCCTCTGGGGCGCTTTCAGCCCCTGTGCTTTTTACGTTTTCACTTTTCATGCTGTTAGTTTTTAGTTGTTTGTGTTGACAATGGTTGACTAATAAGTGTTTCTCATAGCTCCCAAATGTCACTGTTTTTTCATTCTCTAATGATACTGCAAAGATACAAAATTTTCGCGAATTATGCAATAGGTAAAGTCTAAAAAAGTGCAAAAAATCCATTTTACACTCCTTCTTATATGGTTTTTAACAATCGAGATTCTCTGTTCTTTATAGAGTGGGGTATAAGGTGGGGCTCAGGTACCCCTCAGGTGGGGCTGGCAAGAGCCCCACCTCTTCGTTTGTCCTTTCTACAAAGGGCTTTCGGAAGATTTAGGTGGGCCTACGCCTTTTTGCGAAAAAAGCCATGAGAAATTTTCAAAAGGGGCCGAGTTTTGTGCGCGAGAGGCCGAGTATTTTTCGACGCTCGACCTTTGGTCGCTTGCTACCGAAGGGACGCAAGAAGTCGGCCCCTCTCTGTTGTTTCTCCAGGAGAAACAAATGAAACTCGTTGAGACACACCGCTATCTCAATGAGATAGCGGTGTGTCTCCTATAGATCAATTAATCTTTTTCGAACAAGCTTCTTTCTGGTAGTATTTCATCGATGGCTTTCTGCACGCAATTACGAATTCTTTCATACTTATCCTTAGTCACCGCGGGCGAGTCGTTAACACAGATGGCTCTATACTTTTGATGACGGATATAGTCGGAGAAGGTTTCCGGGTCATCTGCCATTTGGGCAAAGTCGTTACCATAATACTGTCCATAGTAGAGGCGTGGAATGGGCACATAATCACCGTCTGCTATTTCTTGCATTGTAAACAGAAAGTGCGTCAGGTCAATCGGTGTCCTGAATTTATGGTGGCATGTTTCGTCCAGTTCCTTAGTAAAGATTTTCCACACCTTTTCGTATGTGCTTTTGCGGAAAGCCTGGGGCATGTGTGTGAAATATACCCCCGTCATATTGCGCTGTTGGTAAGTATGCCAGCTATACATGAGGCGACTGCCATAACCATGAAAGAACCATTTCTCAGGATTTTTTTCTATAATATTTTCCCAGTTGTAGCTATTCATGAGTCCCATGATACTATAAAGCATGTGGTTAAATGCTTCATTTTGCGGCGTGTTCACCAGGGGATTGGCCAACGAGCACACTAAAGGCTTTCCATCCTGAAAGAAATCTTCTGGTTTTACAGGCTGAGTCAGAAAAATATCATCATTAAAATTGACGAAATGCTCACTCAAGCCAGGAATCCGATGCAAATTGTCCTCAATGGGATTGCAGTTGAATGTCGGCAGGTAAGCTTCATCCATAAATTCTTTATGACTTACCAGAACCAGTTTCGGATGCTCACGATTAATCCATGAGGGAACTTGTCCGCAGGTAACCAGATATACTTTATTCACCCATGGAGCAAACTTCTCAACTCCTCTAAACCAATAGCGGAACAAATCCCAGTCACGGTAGCGTTCTATTTCATTGTCCTTATCTGCATCTTTGTTCCTGACTATACCTTCATATTTCTGCTTTTCAGCGAGCCATTCAGGATCACTACCGTCCACCCAGGTAACCACAAAATCTATAGGTTCCGTCATCGGCTTACGTTTCAAAAAGAATGACTTTACAAAACCATACAAGAAGAACCATGGATGACGTATGAATAACCTAAATATGAGTCTCATATTTCAAATCATTTAATATTGTTATGCAAAAGTACTGTTTTTATTTTGATGTTCCAAATAAAAACAGTACTTTTGCAGGGTACTATTTAGAATATTATGGGAAAAGAGGTAAATCTATTGGTAGATTGTTCTTATATAAAAGATAATTGTTGGGGGATTGCAATATATGCTATCAACCTGTTAAAGGGACTTGCAAGATATCCTCAGATCCATATCACTGTTCTTTTTTTTGAGGATGGCCTATATAAGGAGTTCGAACAGTTGGTCGGTTATAAGTTAGATATTGTATTGATTAAGCATACAAAAGATATGTCGCCGGTATTTATCAGCCATAAGCTTGACAGATTAAGGAGGCGGATACCTTTTGAGAAAGAGCTGGAGAAAAGGCGGATTGACAGAGTCTTTACACCATTTTTAAGTCAGTATTCTTTTATATACCCGCTCAAGTATGGCCAGATTGCGACGGTGCATGATCTACAAAACCTAAAGTTGGCTCGCCAAAAAGGGGCATGGAGCTATATTAAGGAAGTCTTTTCTTTCAAAAGTCATCTAAACAGAATCCACAACTTGGTAACTATCAGCAAGACAATACAGCAAGAGTTGCTATCATATGTTAACAAGAAGTCCACACTCATATATAATAGTATTCCCTTTGATTTGGAAATAACACAAATACAACCTAGTGACTTCATCAAAGAAAGATACATATTAGATATCAACCGTTTTTATAGATATAAGAATGCTGAATTATTGATTCGTGCCTTTGCACTTATTAAAGACAAAATTCCCCACAAGTTGTACCTAAAAGGATCCGAAACCCCGATAGAAGACTTTTACTACTTAAAGGAAATCGTGCATAGTTTAGGCCTTGAGAGTCGGGTGATACTTGATGTCACGGAATATTCCAGGGAGGAATTAGCATATATAATTTCTCATGCGGACTTATTCGTTTCTCCTTCAAAATGGGAAGGATTCGGGTATACGCCTATTGAGGCTGCAGTTTTCAAGGTTCCCGTTATTGTGTCCAACATAAATACATTAACAGAGGTGACCCGCGGAAAAGTACCTTCGTTTGATCCTGAATCTCCAGAAGAGCTGGGGAATTTGATTCTTTCTATACTTAGTAATCCTCCCTCGGAAAACGAGTTGTCATCTCTATCCTCCTATTATTTGCAAGAATACTCTATAGAGAGACAAACTAGTGAATTTGTCAATCTTTTGCTTAATACATGAAAATGATAAAACATGAAACTCGCATTCCTTATTACTGCACATACTGATCCGACTCATTTGAAACGGATGATTGATAGTTTACCTCAAGATTCTGTTTTTCTCGTACATATCGATGCGAAGGCTGATATTACGTCGTTTACAAGTATCATCAGTAACCCTCATGTATATTTTATCAAAGATAGGACAAACGTGATGTGGGGCAGTATTGGGGTGGTGGAGGCTCAAATGAAACTAATCAATAAAGCATTAGAATTGCATTGTAAAGTGCCCATTGATTATTTTGTAATGCTAAGTGGGCAGGATTATCCGCTATGGTCTAATGAACGAATATTATCCTTTCTTTCCCAAAATAAAGGAAAAGAATTCATTGTGACAATGTGTATGGAAAATCAGGGCGAAGCCGCCCAACTCTATCGCGAGCATCGTCCTTTTAACTATAAATATTGGCGGTATGGCTCATTAGGAAGTAAGTTTCGGGTTGCTTTACGTAAAATCATATATGCTATTGGAATTCGCAAATCAATACATTTTAAAGCAAATGGAAGATCTTATGTGATTTATAAAGGTTCCATGAATTGGATTATTTCTCCTGAATTAGCAACTTTGGCGTTGGATTACTGGGAAAACAATCCGGAATATGTGCACTACTTTCATGATGGTTTTGCTCCGGATGAAACTTTTATTCAGACGCTTACTGCACATTCTGAGTATGCAAGCAAGGCAATTCTCATGAAAGGAAAGTTTATGGGATTAGAGAGCATAACTCCTTTGCACTATATGGATTATACGAATGGTACGAAGATTTTTACCGAAAAAGATTTCGATACCCTCATCCAAAGCGACAAGATGTTTTGTAGAAAGGTTGTTACAGGCAAGAGCGACAAACTTATGGATATGATAGATCAGTTTAGGAAATCATAACTCATGAAGACGAAATAAGTAGCAGTTCTCTCTGCTATTCATTGGCCGGATAGGTCTTGATACATAGATTGGCTGAAATAGGCATGTATGAATGGAAAGAACGCTCCTGTAACATAACCTTTAATGCCGTGTAATGTGCGAGGATACACCTTGTCTCTATGTTTACAACAAAGCAAGCATAGACGCAATAACGACAAGAAATCGTCCTTAAGGAGTAAATCACAGAATTGATATACGAGAGGAAATCTATCCTTCGTCTGCTGGCGGAGGTATGTATGGATGAACTGCCAATTCTTGTTCTTCTGCAACTCCCGATATTTACTATATCCTTTAATGTATGGGCTAAGAATGGTAGTCTTACCATGACTATGAAGGATTTTTGTAGCTTGGCCTGCGTGCTCCCGGTGAAAGTTCAACGGTTCATCTACACATATAATTCCGTTATTAAGATGAGCATGAAGACTTAGACTCCAATCGTAGTATATAGATGGCAGCCAATACTCTTGATGTTGGATAAAAGATCGACGGCATAACATGGTATGCCCCATAAACCCAGAAAATACTTGATGTTCGAAACATACTTTGGTAATTGTAAGACGTGAGTCCTTCAGAGTATGGCCTCTATTGCATTGAGAACAACAGATGTCATAGTTGCCAATAAGTGCTACTTGTTTCGCGATTTTCTGAGAAAACCATATGTCATCCTGGTCAGAGATGGCCACATAGTCGCCTGTAGCCTTCATCACTGCACTTTTAAAGTTCTGATTAAATCCGAGATTATGTTCATTGACAAAGAGTTTAATAAAGGAATACGTCTCCATATATTCCTCGACAATAGCAACTGTTTCGTCAGTAGAGCAATCATCCTGGATGATGAGTTCATAGATCGGATAGGTCTGACTGATTATAGAGTCCAGTTGCTCCCTCAGATATTTTGCGCCGTTATAGGTGCACATCACGACTGATATTGTTTCCATTTATGTCTTTAAACGTTTGCAAAGATACATAATTATTCCTAATTCTCCAAATAATTATGCAAAATGGATTATCAAAATCGGATAAAGGGCATAATTCGCAAGAAAGAGTCTCTTTATTGCATGGTGTTAAGAATGTGTGCCATAGGAAAAAGCAAAAGAACGTTAACCCACGTTATATAGTTTGCAGAATGCTTTGGTGCTTCTATATTTTTAACTACATTTGCATTTGAATAGTATTTAATAATTCATGGATATAGTAGCATGTACAGACAATAATTATATAATGCCAACAGGTGTTATGCTGTATTCTGTCTGTTGTAATAACACAGACGTGGATGTTGCTTTCCATATAATTACAGACGGTGTTGAAGCTGAAGAAAAAGAAAAGCTGATTAAGACGGTTAAGCAATTTAAGAATAAAAGTATTCTATTCTATGATGCAAAGGTTCTTGATACCTCGGCTTTTCCGATAATGGAGAATTGCCATTATCCAATTTCTGCTTTTTACAGATTGTTTATTACGGAGATTCTCCCTGTTACGTTAAAAAAGGTCTTATATTTGGATGTTGATATTATCGTGCGCCAATCATTATTGTCATTGTGGAATGTCTGTTTAGGGGACTATGCAATAGCTGCGGCTTCGGATTGGCATATTGAGTGCACTGACTCCAGTGAAAGACTTTGTTACCCAAAAGACTTGGGATATGTAAATACGGGTGTTCTATTAATTAATCTGGAGTATTGGAGAGTTCACAACGTTATGAAAAGTTTTCTTGAATATATGAACTCGCATGCT
>Ga0265298_10009259_pt1 | contig 11740 bp, 23 predicted proteins | sample AusTroGonzalo_MG_3_FD_193486 | JGI IMG/M metagenome (GOLD analysis project Ga0265298, IMG submission 193486) | Bovine rumen microbial communities from tropical cattle in Woodstock, Queensland, Australia - Gonzalo_01 | ecosystem: Host-associated > Mammals > Digestive system > Stomach > Rumen ...
CAATGCCGGTTCGTATGGTTATGGAGCTTTTAGGAACTCGAGCGGAAACAACAATATTTATTTCTACGGTAACACGGGCGACATCGAGATCGCGGGCCGTATTATCACGGGTTCCTCCCGCAAGATCAAGAAGAACATCGAGCCGATCGAGGACAGCGAGAAGATCCTCGAGCTCCAGGCGGTCTCTTTTGACTACATCGACGAAGAGGTCGGAACGAACAGGCGCGGCTTCATAGCTGAAGACGTTGCGGAGATCCTTCCGAACCTCGTCCAGCCTGAGAAGGAAGAGCGACCTGCGGGCGTTGATTATATCTCGATGATCCCGTACCTGCAGGATGTCATCAAGAAGCAAGAGGAACGCATCAGAGCGCTCGAGGAAAAGCTCGAAGCCTTAACAGAAAGAGAGGACAACTAAATGGCAAGATTACAAGATTTTCAAACCGTAACACCCACATCATCAGACAAACTTCTTGTCGTACAATCACAAGGACAAGGCTTGGTATCTTGGGGTTCAAAATTGGATAGTGCAAACCCGACAGGAACAGGGGCATTCAGCCTTAACCGCAAGAGTGGAACAACAACAGGCAATCAATCTGTTGTGGTTGGTGGAGATTGCACGGCAAGTGCCCCTTATTCTGTTGCTATGGGTGATTCATCAGTTGCAAGCGGTAACTATGCTATTGCGGGAGGTCTTACATCAACCGCAAGCGGTGCAACCTCATTAGCCATAGGCGTAAGTTGTGAGGCAAGCGGTAACAGAAGTCAGGCGGTCGGCTCGGGTACGATTGCAAACCACAAATCACAGCATGTCTTTGGTGAATATAATACGGCAGACGGCACGGCAAGCTCTGCATATAGAGGTAATTACATTGAAATAGTCGGAAATGGCACGGCAGATAACGCAAGGTCAAATGCTCGCACATTAGATTGGAGCGGTAATGAGGTGCTTGCAGGTAGTCTTAAAGTAAACGGAAATGATGAAGTTGTTTCAACAGTTTATTCTAACTATCAATGGGGTAATTCGCATACATTCAAGGTGTCAAAGCCCGCGACATATTTGTTGTTTACAGACTCGGGAACAGACATGGCGAAACTCAAAATTTTCGCGGATAATGTTGCGACATTATACCAAATGATTGGTACAACTATTCAATCGGTTACTTTGAACGCAAGCACAATGGAAGTTACTGTAACAGTCAATAACAAAGGCTTATGTGCAATCAGGTTGATGTAATTTCACAATGCGAGAAAGAGGCGAAAAGGTATGACTAATGAAGAATGGCAAGAAATGATAAGAAAGAATGTTGCAGAACATACGGTTTTATCACCTGCACATATCAAGATTATCAAGAACGAAAAGACAGGTTCGATATTGGTGGTACAGGAAGAGGAAAATAAAAATGAATGATTGCCTTGTGGTCGAGATAAAAAGGCGGTGATGCTTATGAAAGAGATTTTCCTTGCCGTGCTCGCTTCGGGCGCGGTTTTTTCGTTCGTTCAGTTCCTCATTACGCTCGGCTTCTCCAGGAAGGACAAGTCGAACGAGATAGAGAAGAAGCTCGACAACCTCAACGACAAGATCGACAAGGTGGCGGAGTCAGTCGACGAGAACGCTGCGATCTTAGCCAGGACTCACATCCTGCGCTTCTCTGATGAGATCAAGAACGGCATGGTCCACTCTTCAGAGTATTGGAGGCAACAGCTCGACGACTGCGACACATATCAACGCTTTTGTGACTCTCATCCGAACTTTAAGAACTCTTACACCGAACACGCGGACAAGCACATCAAAGACACTTATGACCAACTGAAGAGGGAGGGAAAAATATGATTTTTAACAACTCCAAAATTTATGACACGCTCAAATGGATCTCGACGGTCGTACTTCCTGCACTTGCCACTCTGGTCCTCGCGATCGGTCAGATCTGGAACGTGACCGTCTGGACCGTTCCGATCGGCGCGACCATCGCAGCAGTGGCGACCTTCATGGGCGCGGTCCTCGGCATCAGCTCCATCCAGTATGCGAAGCAGAAGGGGGGCGAAACAAATGAGAGGTAATTGCATTGACGTCTCCGAGCATAACGGAGAGATAGACTGGAACAGTGCAAAAGCTGACGGTGTCGAGTATGCCTTCATCCGCGCAGGCTTCGGTCAGGATAACGAAAGCCAGGACGACAAATATTACCATATCAACATGGAGAACGCTCTCGAGGCTGGTGTGAAGGTAGGCGTGTTTTTTTACGCCTACGCTTCAGACTATGACACAGCGGTCGGTGAAGCTGAGCACTGCATCAGGCTCATCGAGCCCTACCGTGAGAAGATAGCCTTCCCTATCTTCTACGACCTCGAGGAAGAGAAGAACATCCCTCACATCAAGGACGTGGTCGACGGCTTCCGCAATAAGATGGAGTACCACGGCTATAATGTCGGGTGCTACGTCACGACATCCTGGTATGATAGCTTCTTTAAAGATATTGAGTGCGCTTATATCTGGCTTGCATGGCTCGGAAGTGAAAAACCTTGTTACTGCGACGTGTGGCAGTACTCATGGACGGAAAACGTCGACGGAGTAGGACCATGCGACGCTGACATTCTCTATAATACCGATATGAAGCTGCTCTTCAATGAGCCCGAACCGACACCCGAGCCGGATCCAGAGCCGACACCAGAGCCCGAGCCTGAGAAGACGGTCCTCGTGAAGCTGAACGAGCTGAAGCGGGGAAGCACAGGCGGACAGGTGAACACGCTCAAGGCGTTGCTCAACGAGTTCGGCTTCGGAGATCTTCCGCTCGACGGTGATTTTGACTGGAGCACCGAGCAGGCTGTGAACCAGTACAAAGACCGCTACGGTCTGGAAGAGAATGGAGTGGTAGACGCAGAAATGTGGAACCTCATCCTCAAATAACATAGCAAGGCTTCTGTTCATCCATAGATGCCTCCACTGGAAAAGGAAAGACCCCCGGGCACCGCAGCGCCTGGGGGTTTTTCTATTTTGGCAAAAAAGTCAAGTAAAAAGTCAGGTATGGAAAAATGAGAAAACCGCCCGAGCCCTTGCGGTTGAGCGGTTCTTTTTGGTGGAGCATACGGGACTTGAACTCGTTGAGGTAAGTCCACTGGTGGACTGAAAACCCCGAAAAAGCCCTATTTTGAGCGGTTTTTCATTTTGAGCCCTTGCGGTTGTCCACCGTGGAAAATACAAAAGTCAAGTAAAAAGTCAAGTATTGCCTTCCGCCTTCAGACGTTCAAATGTGAGGTTGATGACGTCCGCAGCTCTCTCCAGTTCGCCCTTGACCGCGTGCTTGTAGGTCCCGAAGGTATCCATGCTCTGAGAGTGACCGACGAGCTCCTTGATCGTGCCTTCTGCGAGGTGCGTCTGGGAGCTGACGATCGAGACGAAGGTGTGCCTCAGCGAGTAGGGAGAGCCGACAAGATCACGCTCCGCTTTGAGGCGGTTCCAGTGCTTGCGCATCGTGCACTGGTTCGCGATCTCGCCACAATAACCGCAGAAGACCCAGGGCGTCCCGAAGTTCGCCTTGTGGTTACGTTCTATCGTCTCGTTGATGATAGCCTGCGCCATCGGAGGGAGTGGGATCACTCTCTTCGCGTTTTTGTTCTTGCCTTCCGTCACGGTTCCGTGAGTATTTACCGAGCGACGGATATATAACACGCTTCCGCCTATGTCTTCCTCGCGGATCCCGAGGCACTCGCCCGGACGGAGTCCGCAGAGAAGCATCACGCAAAAGGCTGGATGATACCAGAGCTCTGACGGTTCGAAGAGTCTGGCGATCTCGTCAGGCTGCAGGATCTCGCGCTCGCCTTTTTGATGGCCCTGGGGGATATATAAAGACCCGCGCCACTCGTCGCAGTAGTAATTGATATATGCGAAGCGGTGCAGACCCGTCAAAACTTCCCGAAGGTTCCCGAGCGTTTTGTGGCTCAAGCTCACATGACCCCTTTTTTGCGGTCTGGCTTCGTTCAGGACGGCTTGCCAGTCCCTCAGCGTTAAATTATTCATTTTAGCCTTGCCGAGCGCAGGGAGGACGTAAAGGCGGGCATAGGACTCGACCCTCGTCCACGTGTCACGCTTCCCGAGCCTTGCCTCGATGTCTTTGAGGTAGAGCTCGACGCATTTCTCGACCGTGACCGAGTGGATCCCTCCGAACTCGATCCAGTCCTCATATTTCTCGAGGACTGCCTTCTTGCCTTCTCTTCCGGGCGTTGAAGAGTAAAAAGACTTTTTGACGCCGTTGTTTTGGCTCTGGATGATCCAAAGCTTCTTTTGTTTGTTCCACTTAGCCGTCGCCATGATCTTCCCCCTGCGTATCAAGTAACGCCTGATAATATGCCATCAGTCTCGTCTGGTTCTCTGCGTTCAGCTTGTAGAGCTCGATCTTCGGCTGCAGGACTTCGCCCTTCATATTGACGTCAAACCCCAGAAGCCACGCCGGAGACACATCAAGCGCTCGGGCCATTTTTCCGACCGCTTCCGACTTCGGCACGAACTCGCCTTTTAGATAATGAGATATTGCACCCTTGTCGACGCCACTCTGACGCGCCAGCTCTGCGGCGGTCATCCTTCGCGTCTCTAATGCTATTTTGAGCCGGTCCTTCAGTTCTTCCATTTTTATATACCTCCCTAAATCACCCTGATTTTATGACAAATATATTACAGTTGTCAAAATTCAACTTTTGAGGGTTGAAGAAATTCAACTTTATTGATAGAGTTGAGACAGTTGAAGAAATTCAACTAAAACACAAAGAAGGGAGGCAACACATGGCATACAACACGGAACGGCTCAAGGGTCTAATTATAGACAAGTACGGCACTCGACAGGCTTTTTGCAAGGCTATCGGGATGCGCCCGTCAACCTTGAGCAAAAGACTTAAAGACGGAAGAGACTGGCGAGGATCTTCACTCATCAAAGCGGTGAGGGCTCTGCAGATCCCAGACGAGAAGATTGACTATTATTTTTTTGATCTGAGAGTTGAAGAACCTCAACCAAAGGGGGCGAAGAAATGAAGACAACGAGACCGGGCGCAAGGTTCCCGCGCATCTATCAGGCTTTTGGATCCGTTCAGGAAATAGCTGACACGATCAACCGCTCGCCGAGCTACGTCAAGAAGGCACTGAAGGAAGGCTTCACGGAACGGGAGAAGGCGATGCTCACCCAGGCTAAGAACAGGACCGACTTGTTTGAGGAACGGATCGCATGAACGAAGAGAAGCTCATCAAGACAGTCAACGCGCTTTTGTTTATAGCTTCAGCCGCGATCATCACGGGGATCACCCATATCGAACCCAGACAGAAGGAAGAAGCTCCAGAGGTTATCACAGAAGAGACCGAAGTGCAGGAACTTCCGGGAAGCGAAGGGAAGACAAGGGAAAAGAAGGAACCGAACCCCGCGATCCTGAAGGAGTCAGAACTTCGAAATATCTGGCAAAACGTCGGAGCAAGTTACAAGACGATGGAGACGAGCTACATCGGGCAACACTACATAACAGCCTACTGTCCCGAAGAGTGCGGCTATCGAGTTTATGAAGACGGGACCGACAACTTCCCGAAGGGCTGGATCACATCGACCGGCACGACTTGCCACCGTGAGGCTGAATGGTACGAGCCGAGCACGTGCGGGATAGCTACAGATTATCACCGCTATGGCGAGTTATTTCTCATTGACGGGAAGGTCTACGTCGCAGAAGACACGGGGCTCATATCAGGGCCGTGGATCGACTTGTTTATGCCGAGTTACGAAGAAATGAGCGCCTTTGGAAGTCACTGGACTGACGTGTATAGCGTCGAGTACGAAGAACATCAATTTACAGCAGAAGAAAGGAAGGTTTTTCATGAACGGTTTAACCATTATCTACATTTTGGGAGCGGCTGCGGTCGGGTTCCTTTTCGGTGTGATCGTTGAGCTCTGCATCGACACGGACAACATCCGCGACCTGCAGGAAAAGAACCACAAGCTCAAGCTCGAGAACGAAGCGCTCCGCAAGAAATCAAAGCACGAAGTCATCGAGATCATCGACAACAGGAAAAAGAACGACGAGATCCAGTTTGGAGGTTTTTGATTTATGGAAGGTTTTGAAATTTTTGAAGGCTTCACTGGAAGACATAAGAAGTATGTCGTCGCAGGTAAAGCGACAGCAAGGGCGGAGATCATCAAGTTCGCCAAAAGGTTCTACAAGTGCGGAGAGTCCCGCCTCGAGATCGTTGAGGGTTTCCTCTATGATGGTCAGCTCTATCTCGACAACCCGCGCAAGAAGGGCGTGAGAGGCGTCTGGGTGGCGTTCTATGCCTAAGCAACTCGACCTTTTTGGTCTCGTGGACGAGGACAACATCACGTTTTACATCGTCTACCTTGACGAAGAGAACAGGCTCAAGAAAACAGAGCCTCTTAACGCCACAAAAAGCAACATTTTCACAGCCTTAAGCGATTGGTGCAAAGAGCACAAAAGTTATCGCTTTATGTATTACAAGCCAGACAGGGAGGTTTTATAAATGGCCAGTATTTACGAATTAACACAGGAATTTGAGACCCTTTGGAGTCTTATGGAAGACGGTCTTCTGGATGACGAAGCTCTCGCTGGAGCGTTCGACGTTGCGACGGAAGACCTCGCTGCGAAGTTAGAGGGATATTGCAAGTTTATCAAGAACTTAGAGAGCGACATCGCAGGCTTGAAGGAAGAAGAGAAGAGGCTCTCAACACGCAGGAAGACGATGGAGAACACAGTCGACAGAGCGAAGGAAGCGATGAAGAAGGCGATGGAGACCGCAGGCGAGAAGAAGATCCCAGCCGGATCCTTCACTTGCTCGATCCAGGCGAACCCTCCGAAGGTCGTCCTTGACGAGCAGTATCTCGAGAACATCCCCGAGAAGTATCTCATCCCTCAAGAGCCCCAGATCAATAAGAAGCTCATGCTCGAAGAATTAAAAGAGAACTTCGAGATCCCTGAGCTTCAGGGCATCGCTCATCTGGAACGCTCCGAGAGCATCCGCATCAGATAAAAGAAAGGAAGGTTCAAAATGGCATACGCGACAAAAGCAGAGCGTGACAAATATGACTTATTGAAAAATAAGCATAAAGGTCTTTCTCAGCTTCTCGATATTTTGACGACTCCAGGATTGAGGGACGCCTCTGGCAACGGAGGGCACTGCGATCACTATTCAGAAGACACTTTGATAAAAAACATTGACCTCATAGTCGATACTATTAGTGCCTTGCCTCTTATTGACGGGGCTTTTGATGAAGAAATTTCCTCGATCATGAAGGAAAAAATGAGTGCTCTTGATCGCGCTCGTGAGCGTTATGAAAAGCGACTCGAAGAGGCAAACGAACAGCTTAAACAAGAACTTGCTGACATCCCGAAAAGAGAAGAGTCAATTAATAAGGAACGTCGTGCTTTACAACAAGAAACTCTCAACTTCGCTTCAAAAAAATATCTTTTTGAGAAAGAGAAAAAAGCATTTGCTGACGAGAAAAGACACCTTGAGGAAAACCGCAAAAAGATATTGGAATTTGAAACTGCAGAAGGAAGAGATCGCGCGCGGTTGGCGGTTCTTTATCTTGAGCAAACACCTAAAGACGAGTGGACCAACAAAGCAATAGCGTGGTCACTTGGAGCTATTTACTCAGGCGGACAAATTCCTAATTTTGGAAAAAAGGAGACTTAATCAATGGCACAGTTAAGCATCTACGACAAGCTGAGGCATCACAGCGACAAAGATTTTACGTGCTCGATCGGCAAGCGTGACCGCATTTATATCACCTTTAGGCACAGCACATGGAAGCGCTTCACGTCCACGGAGTACATCAGCGTCTATATCGGCAACGGTGGGGCGATCAAGTTCGGAGACCCGAAGGACACGAAGATGCTCGCCCCTTGCTTCAAGCTCCAGCAGGGCAAAGCAGGAAATGACGACACCAGAGAGACGACGCGCTACCTTCAGATCGAGGGCAAGAAGTACCCCGCTATTTTGGAACAGGTCAGGCGCACCGCTGGATCCTATGACTTCCCGCCCCAGAAGGTCATCACGATCGAGAAGGCTTTGGAAAAGAACCAAAAGGCCAATAAAGCAATCGACTCCATTGAGAAGTACAACAAGGTCATCGTCGAACAGGACGGAAACGTCACGAAGTACAAGCTCGAGGAACCCGAGCCGAAGAAGTACAAGCTGGAAGACGTCACGATGCCAGCGCCTCCGTTGACAATATCAGCGGAGAAGATAAAACCCTCGGGGCTCGCTTTTAAATTATTGAACGAGGAAGCTGACGCCTTCACGGTCAGGCGGAACCAGTTCAAGGAAGACCTGAAGACGCTGACGGAAGGCGTGGAGAGCCAGGAGGAGCGTATCGCGATCATCAACGCACTGGCGGGGCTCTACGGAAGGAACAACAAGACGGTCCCCTATGATCCGACGGATCCCTGGGACATACCATAAGGGAGGCAACACATGACACTCAAAGACAAACTCATGTATATCCAGAACGAGCTCAAGGCTCCAAAGAACTTGAGGAACAACTTCGGAGGGTATAACTACCGCAGCGCGGAGAACATCCTGGAAGCTCTGAAGCCCTTGCTCGTAAAGTACAACGCCACGGTCACGATCACGGACACGATCGAGGAGATCGGCGGAAGGATCTACGTCAAGGCGTCGGCTACTATCTACGACACGGACGGGACCGACGAACCGATCAGCGTGGAAGCATACGCCAGAGAAGCGGAGACGAAGAAGGGCATGGACGACGCACAGGTCACAGGCGCGACCTCGTCCTACGCCCGCAAGTACGCCCTGAACGGTCTCTTCCTTCTGGATGATACCGAGGACGTGGACTCTGAAGCATATCAGGCACAGGCAAAGCAGGAGCCACAGAAGGCCGCACCGAAGAAGGCACCTGCTAAGAAGGCGGAACCGAAGACCGAGGAAGTCCCGCCCCTGACAGAAGAAGAGCTTCTCTTCCTCTCGCAGCGCTACTCTGGCGAGAACCTCGAGAAGTTGCTCGAGTATTTCAAGATCGAGGACATCAGCCAGATCGAACCGGCTGCAGGGCGTGCGCTCATCAAGAAGATCCAGGAACAGAAGAAGAAAAAGGCGGAGGGCTGACATGATCCACAGAGCAGAACATGACGGCGATTTTTCGCAGATAGACAACGCACTGCTCCGAGACACGACGCTCTCCGACGGTGCCCGCAGTCTTTTGTTCTTTATGCTCTCGATGTCGGACGAGTGGACCTTCAGCGTGAAGGCTCTCGCGAACCAGTTTGGAGTCGACACGACTACCATCCAGACAAGGCTCGCAGAGCTGAAGCGCAGGGGCTATCTTCAGACCCAAAGATTGAGAGGCGAAGGCGGACGCTTTTCCTCGTGCACCTGGGACATATATGAGGAACCTCCACAAGTGGAATTATCCACACGTGGAGAAAACCACGCGAGGAAAATACCACGTGTGGAAAACACCACGTGTGGAATTAACCACGCGAGGAAAAACCCCTCACATAAGAATATCAATATAAAAGAACATCAAGATATAAAGAACATCAAGGGAGAAGAAGAGAGAACCGCTCGCGGAGAGTTCCAAAATGTTTTTTTATCTTCCTCCGAGTTTGATGACCTCGTCAGAGACTTTGGAGCCGAGAAGGTCAAGAAGTACATCGACGACCTCGGTGACTATCTCAAGACTCACCCAAAGAAGAAATACGCCAGCCACAAGAGGACGATTGCGAACTGGATCGAGAGAGACGAGAAAAAGATCTCGCTCCACTGTCAGCCTAAAGAAGCGGACCCGATCGACTGGGACGAGGTCACACGTCTGGCGTATCAAATACACGAAGAAGGAGGCACAGCATGAAGATAAAAGAAGCGATCAAGCTCGTCAATTTATTACACGGGGCTTACCCGAGCGACAAAAAGGCAACGGCTCAGGATCTCGCCCAGCGTGCAGAGTCTTATAACGTCGCCCTGGCTGATTATGACTTCGAGACGGTGAAGAGAGCTGCGCAGAACTGCATCGCTAACTCGAGATTTTACCCGACGACCTCCGAGCTCATCGACGAGGTCAAAAGGATATACCTGACCACGACACCGGCAAGCGTCACGCCCATCACCGAAGCGGAGCCCGTGGACGATCCTGAAGTCGAGGCATACCTTGAAGCCTTCTGCGAGTGGATAGGCTTCGGATGCGAGGCGAACGATGACGCGGAACTTCCGAAGGGGGTGCTCCGCTATGAAGAATAATATCTTTTTAAACTTCGAGAACGGTATGCCAAAGGGAACCTCACAGGAAAAAGGCGAATGTATCAGATACAAGATCAGCGGAGGCAGGCGAGTCCCGTACATCCACCACTTCAAGAAGAAAAGCGTGGAAGGAATGAGGGCGGAGTTTGAGCTCAAGCTGAAGAGGTACAAACCGAAGAAGCCGGTGCAGGGTCCCGTCCGTCTCTCGCTCAGTCTCTTCTTTGACGTTAAGAGACCAAAAAAGCTCTGGGGAACATACAAAATCACGAAGCCCGACCTTGACAACTACGCGAAGGAACTCATCGACGCGATGACTGCGGTCGGCTTCTGGATAGATGACGCACAGGTCTCCGAGCTGAAGGTGTCGAAGAGATACGCAGAGAAGGCCTCGATCGTCATACAGTGGGAGGAACTTGAGCCGTGAAAAATGAAGCATACAGAGCGAAGAACTGGCTCAACAGGAACTACAACCTCAGCCGACAGCTCGAAGCGGATCAGAGGATGCTCGAGATCATGCGCAACAGGCTCGGGAGCGGTGTCGCCAGATACGAGAGCGACGGCTCGGAGTCACACGATCCCGACAGGGCAAAGGCAAGACACGACGACGCACTTCTTGAATATTCGCTTCAGATGGAGAAGGTCGAGAAGGAAGCCAGAAGGCTGACCGAGGAAGACCTCAAGACAAGGAAGGCGATCAGCGAGCTCTCGGATCCGACGCACAGAGCCGTCGCGGTCGACAGATACATCAACCGCTTGAAGTGGGACAAGGTCGCAGCGCTGGAGCACAGAAGCGTCGCCCAGGTCTTCAGAGATCACAAAGACATGCTTGAAAAGATGGCCGAGGTCCTTCGGTCGGGAAAATATGACTAATTTTTGGAGGTTTATCACATGAACAAAGTCGAACTCATCGGAAGGCTCACAAAAGACCCCGAGATCAGAACAACAGCGAACCAGGTCGCATTTTGCAATTTTACGCTCGCGGTCGATCGCAGCTTTAAGGACTCAAACGGTCAGCGCCAGGCTGATTTTATCAACTGCGTGGCATGGCGCCAGACGGCGACCTTCATCCAGAAATATTTTAGAAAAGGCAACAGGCTCGCCGTCATCGGATCCATCCAGACGCGCAGCTATGAAGATAAGAACGGGCAAAAGGTTTTTGTCACGGAAGTCGTCGCAGACGAGGCGGAGTTTGTTGAGAGCCAGAGCACTCAGGCACCAGCACCCACACCGGCACCGCAGGAAGCCCCAACAGCACCGGCACCAGAGGGCGAGCTCCCCTTCGAGATATAAAGGGGGGCTCGTTATGACGAAGCCGGTGATTATTAAAACGAAGAGGGGGCGCACGTTCGACGGCTATTTTGACGAGTCGAGGCGCTTGCTCTTCACTCAGTACATCACGACGGAACTGGCCGAGCACTGCGGATGGAGCTGGAGAGAACAACACGAACAACTGAAGGAGGCAAAACATGGGGAGCTTTAACATCGGCAAGCCCGAAGCGATCG
>Ga0265298_10009260_pt1 | contig 11740 bp, 12 predicted proteins | sample AusTroGonzalo_MG_3_FD_193486 | JGI IMG/M metagenome (GOLD analysis project Ga0265298, IMG submission 193486) | Bovine rumen microbial communities from tropical cattle in Woodstock, Queensland, Australia - Gonzalo_01 | ecosystem: Host-associated > Mammals > Digestive system > Stomach > Rumen ...
GATTATACCTTCACCTGTAATAGTTAGCTCACTATTAAAAGCCGCATAAGCGACTGAAATGAATGATAAAAGAAAAATTGTAACTATTAAAAATACATTATTTCTCTTCATAGCCTACTACCCTATTCTAGTATATATATAATTATATTATATATAATTATATTTTTCAACTTTTTAGGATATTTTATGCATAAATTTTCTTTTTTTTTGTCAAAAAAAAAATTGATATTATTTATCAATTTTTATTATAAATTCATATAGACTATCAAATTCATATGAATCATAGGTAGAAGTATACCCTTCTTCCTTTAATTCTTCTATAAAATTCTTTATTTTTTCTTGTAATTTTTCTTTTTTGTCATCATCTTTTTCATCGTCTAAAAGTAATGTTTCTTCCATCTCAATAGAAGGATAAACTTTATCCTCAATTTCAGGTATATCTTTAAACAAATAATCAAAATCTATAGTATTGTTGTTATTAGATGATCCTAGTGTTTTACCGTACCCTCTTACAGGCGTCAAATCATTAGTTTCTTTTAGGTTATCTATTAATTTATCTGTATCTCTTACGTTTAATCTTTCATCTATAATTCTTCTTAATACTTCTACTTGTTCTTCTTCATTATCTATTTTTAATAAACTTCTTGCATGTCTTTCACTAATTTCGTTATTTAATAAGGCATCTTGAACTTCATTAGATAGATTTAATAGTCTTAATTTATTAGAAATTGCCCCTTGAGATTTGCCCATTCTAACAGCTAACTCTTCTTGAGTTAGGTATCCTCTGTCTAATAATTTTTTATAAGATTTTGCTTCTTCTATTGCAGTTAAATTCTTTCTTTGAATATTCTCTACAATAGCTACTTCTGCAGATTCATTGTCATTTAAATCTATTACTACTGCTGGTACCTTAGTTAAGCCTGCTATAAAAGATGCTTTATATCTTCTTTCTCCAGCAATTATTTCATATTTATTTCCTACTTTTCTTAGTACTAATGGTTGAATAATACCATGTTGTCTAATAGATTTTGCTAATTCATTTAATGCATCTTCATCAAATGATAATCTTGGTTGAAATCTATTAGGAATTATATCATCTAATGATACTTCTATTATTTCTTTTTCCATATTATTATTCATAATCCTGCCTCACTTCTTATTCTTTTATTTTATATATATTATAATATAATAAAAAATCCATTTTTTCAATGGATTTTTATAATTTTATAAATTTTTAGTAGAAGAATTTGTTTCTTCATCGATTCTACTAGATAATTCTTTAGATATATCTTCTTCATATTTTTCTAATACATCTAAAGTATTTTGCTTAGCAATAATATCTACTTTTTTACCTTCATTTTCAAAGACTGCTCTTTGGTCTTCATTTAAATTTCCTTCAGAGGCAGCTACTGCAAGTCTTTTATAATTTAAGTCATCTTCTGTTAATCTCATAGATTTTTCTTTTATTTCATCTTCTGTTAGAAGTGATTCTTTTGTTTCTTTTATAAATTTTCTTGTATTATTAGTTTCATCTTGAAAATGTTGTAATAAATTATCTATTTCCTCTATAGATAATTCTTTCTTTTTCTCTTCTAATAGTTCCTCTAATGCTTGTTCATATATTATTCCATATAATTCTTTTGAATTACCTTTTACTTTAGAATCTTTTAGTGCATCAAAAATATCTAAATAGGATAAATCTTTTAATAAATTCATAGTTGTCAATTTAATCTTTTCTGATTTTTCAGGCATTGTTAATTTAGTAGAAGTACTTATTTCTTCTACTGATTTTTTAAATGCTTTTATTTCTTCATCATTAAAATCTGTGAATTTTCTAGCCATAATTTCCTCCTTATAGTGGTTTATTCTTTATTTCAGTAAAACTTCTTGGATACTTATTATTATCTCTTAATTTCTTTATAATTACAAGATTTCTTATACTATTTTCTATTGGTAATGTAAATGAAATTACATTTTCGATTGAAGAATTTAATTCTTTTATTGAATTGGATGCTTCTTCTAATTCTCCTTCAATAGACCCTTTCATAGGTATAAAATATCCGTTTTCTTTTACTAAAGGAATACACATTTCATTCAAAATATTTAATCTAGCCATTGCTCTAGAAGTAACAACATCATATGTATTTCTATTATTTCTAGCAAATATTTCTGCACGTTCTTTACAGATAAATAAATCTTTTAAATTTAATTTTTCCTTTACTAAATATAGAAATCTAACCCTTTTTTGTAATGTTTCTACTAAAGTCACTTTAACTCTCGGAAAACAAATTTTTAGAACAATTCCTGGAAAACCAGCACCTGTCCCAACATCACAAAGTGTTAGGTCTTTTTTAAGATCAATTGCTTTAATTAAAGTCAAACTATCATAAAAATGTTTTAAATATACATCTTCTTTTTCAGTAATTCTAGTTAAATTGACTTTTTCGTTATAATCAATAAGCAAATTATAAAACTCTTCTAGCTGTTCGAGTTGTGTTTTTGATAATTTAATTCCTAATTTTTCTATTTCTTCAATAAAATTATTTATCTTCATTAAAATACCTCTTCATATATACTGACAATATAGCTATATCACTTGGATTTACTCCACTAATTCTAGAAGCTTGTGAGAACGATAAAGGTCTAACTTCTTTAAGTTTTACTCTTGCTTCAGATGCTAAATTTGGTACTTTATCATAATCAATATCCACAGGAATTTTTTTATTTTCAAGCTTTCTCATCTTCTCTGCTTCTTTTCTAGCTTTCTTGATATATCCCTCATATTTTAGAATTATTTCTGCTTGTTCAAGCTCTAATTCATCATACTTTTTACTTAATTTATCAGCAATATCATTGATAGAATTTTCTGTTCTTTTAACGAAATCTATACCATTCATTTTTCTATCAGACTTAATATTTATTGTTTCTAATTCTTTAATTATTGCATCAATATTTTCTTCTTTTTTAACTAACTTATCATATTGTTTTTTGTTGATTAAACCAACTTCATAACCATATTTTCTTAATCTTAAATCTGCATTATCACTTCTTAAAAGAAGCCTATATTCTGCACGAGATGTAAGTAATCTATAAGGATCTCTAACACCTTTAGTTACTAAGTCATCTATTAAAACACCAATATATGCTTCATCTCTTTTTAAGATTAATGGTTCTTTATGTTGTAATTTTAAACCTGCATTTATACCTGCCATAAGACCTTGACAAGCAGCTTCTTCATAACCACTTGTACCATTAATTTGACCTGCAGTATAAAGTCCAGATACTAATTTTGTTTCTAAAGTAGGATATAAATCTTTTGAATCTATTGCATCATACTCAATAGCATAACCATATCTTAATATTTTAGCATTTTCAAGTCCTGGTAGTGAATGTACCATTTCATCTTGAACTTCAGGTGGCATACTTGTAGAGAATCCTTGAAGATAAATATCATCAAAATATCTACTTTCTGGTTCTAGGAATAATTGATGTCTTTCTTTATCTGCGAATCTAACTACTTTATCTTCGATAGATGGACAGTATCTTGGTCCTACTCCTAATTTTTCTTTTATTCCACCATACATACTAGACTTATTAAGATTCTTTCTTATTATTTCATGAGTCTTTTCGGTTGTATAAGTTAAGTAACAAGGTTCTTGTTCTTCCACTTTATAGTATGGTTTATCATCAAATGAGAATGTATATAACTTATCATCCCCTGGTTCCATCTTACACTTAGTAAAATCAATAGAACTTCGTTCAATTCTTTGGGGTGTTCCAGTCTTTAATCTTAGTATTTTAAATCCTAATTTTTCAAGATTTTCACTTAAATATAGTGATGGTCTTGTATGAGAAGGACCTTCTCTCTTACGAGTGTCACCAACTAGGATATCTGCTTTCATATATGTACCAGTTGTAAGAATAACTGCTTTAGATTCAATCTTTTCACCATTTGAAAGAACTATACCTTTTACTGTGGAATCTTCTACTATTAAATCTTCTACCATTTCTTCTACAATAGTAATATTCTTCTCTTCTTTTAATATTCTTTGCATTTCTTTAGGATAAGCAACTTTATCTCCTTGTGATCTAAGTGATCTAACTGCTGGTCCTTTTGCGAAATTAAGCATTTTCATTTGAAGTAAAGTTCTGTCTGCAACTTTACCCATCATACCACCTAGAGCATCAATTTCTCTAACAACTATACCTTTTGCAGAACCACCAATATGTGGATTACATGGCATCATTGCTATCTTATCAATTGACCCAGTAACTAAAATTGTCTTAAATCCCATTTTAGCAGTAGCAAGCACAGCTTCACAACCAGCATGTCCTCCACCAACAACGATAACGTCACATTTCATGAACTTCACCTCTCTTTTTTTGCATATGTATTATACTACAAAATTTAAATTTTTTAAAATATTTAAAAAACAATATTAATCTAATATTGTTTTTATATCTTTGTTGTTATATATAATATTATATAAATTATCTATTATTTTAGCTTCAATACCATATTTTTTAGCTAAATTATAACCTGATTTTAAACTATCTAAGCCCTCGATAGTCATACCTATTTCTTGTCTTACTTCATCGATTGATTTACCTTTAGCAAGAAGAAGTCCTGCTCTTTTATTTCTTGAATCCATTGATAGAGATGTAGTTAATAAATCTCCTAATCCTGCTAAACCATAAATAGTTTCTGTTTTAGCTCCCATTTTAACTGCTATCTCATTTATTTCTCTTAATCCTTCAGTTATAAAATAAGATAATGTATTTGATTCATAACCTAAACCTTCAACTATTCCTGATCCTAAAGACACTATATTTTTTAAGGTAGCACCTAATTGCATTCCTATAGAGTCATCAGTAAAAGTTAAATGAAAGTTATTTGTTTCAAAAATTTCTTTTAAATTTTTATTACCTGAATACATTACAAATGTAGGTATATCTCTTGCTATTTGTTCTGCATGAGATGGTCCTGAAATTACACTTGGATTTTTACCTATTTCTTCAAAAATTACTTCACTTAGAAGCTTTTCTTCTTCCATTCCTTTAGATAAAAGTACTATTTCTTGGTCAGTTACATAATCCTTAATATTCTTGCAGGTTTCTCTTACAACTCTTGACGGTGTTACAAGTACTATTATTTGGCTATTTTCGATTACTTTTTGATAATCAGTTGATGCTACTACACCTTCATCAAGTACTAAATCTTTTATAAACATACATCTATGTTCATTATTGATCATATCTGCTTCTTCTTGTAGATAAGACCATATTTTAACATTATTCTTTTTACTTAATATTTTTGCAAGTGCACAACCAAAACTCCCACTACCTATAATTGCTATATTCATATATCCTACTTTCCTAGACAGAAGTTACTAAATAATCTATCTATTAATTCATTATCATATTTTTGACCTGTTATTTCTCCTAGAAGATCTAATATATTTCTTATATCTATTTCAAGCATATCTATTGGAAGATCATTATCTAAAGATGTAATTAATTCTTTAGATACTTTCTTTGCTTGTTTTAATAGATTAATTGTTCTTATATTAGATAAATAAGTCATATCTCCATTATTAATTTTATCTAATTCAAATAATTCATTTATTTTATTTAATAATGGTTCTATATCTTCATTAGCTGATATCTTTACTGCATCTTCAAATTCTTTATCTAATTTAGTATCTAAATCCATCTTATTGATAACTACTATTCTCTTTTTATTCTTAGTTTTTTCTAATAATTCTTCATCTTCTTTAGTAAATTTTTCATTATTATTTAAAACTAAAAGTATTAAATCTGCTTGATCAATTAGAGATAATGATTTATCTACACCAATTTTTTCTACTTTGTTATCAGTTTCTCTGATACCTGCAGTATCTAAGAAGTTAATTAATATTCCATTTAATCTAATAGAACCCTCTACAACGTCTCTAGTGGTTCCTGGAATATCTGTTACTATTGCTTTGTCTTCATTTAATAAACAGTTTAAAATACTTGATTTACCTACATTTGGTCTTCCTATAATAACTGTATTAATACCTTCTTTGATTAGTTTACCATTTTCAGAATCTTTTAGAAGTTCATCAATAGATTTATTTAATTTTTCAGAGAAATCTCTTACTTTATCTATTGTCATTACTTCAATATCTTCATATTCTGGATAATCTATATTTACTTCAATATTAGATATTAAATCTAAACCTAAATCTCTAATATTATTAATTTTATTAGATAATTTACCATCTACTCCATTAATAGCCATTTTTCTAGCAGTTTCTGTTTTAGCATCAATAAGATCCATTACTGATTCTGCTTGTACTAAGTCTATTCTTCCATTTAAGAAAGCTCTTTTAGTAAATTCACCTGGCTCAGCTTGACGACATCCATTATCTAGTAATAAATCTACTATCTTATTAGTAACAGCTATTCCACCATGTGAATTAATTTCTACTATATCTTCTTTTGTATATGTTTTTGGAGCTTTAAATACTGATACTAAAACTTCATCAATTACTTTATCATTATCTATAATATGTCCATAATTAATAGTATTAGCCTCATATTTAGTTATATCATTATCATATATTTTATTAACTATATCTAAAGCTTCTTTACCAGATACTCTTATTATTGAAATAGCTCCTACTCCAAGAGCAGTTGAAATAGCTACTATTGTATCTTCCATATTATCACTTCCTATTTTTTCTTTATTAATTTTTTTGTATTTTCTATTTTTTTTTCTTTAAATATACCTTTTTCTACTAAAGAATCCATTGTTCTATTATATTCTTTTATTAAATCATTTAAAAATGGATAATCTCTTTCTTCGTCATAAAAAGGTTCAAAAATTCTTTCATTGAAACTATCATAAATTTGTATATTTTTTTTATCATCAAATTCATCATGTAATATATGTTTAAAAGGATCTACTGTTATTTGGACTTCAATTGAATCACATAATTCTCTTGAATAATAATATCTTATTACTGGATATTCCTCTGATTCTCTTAATCTTGCAAATTCTGATTTATCCATTTTATTCATTGTTAAATTGTCATCTAATTCGTATCTTTTTACTATTTCGCGCATAATTCCTCCTGATAAATAAATTATATCATATTTTTAAGAATAAAAAAGAGTCATAAGACTCTATTCTATTGGTTTAATTACTATTCTTCTGTTTGGTTCTTCCCCTTCACTATCTGAAGTAATTCCTTTGAAATTAGACAAAGCGTTATGTACTAATCTTCTTTCATAAGAATTCATAGAATCCATAGCAATCGGTTCTTTAGTTCTTAAAACTTCTTTTGCTAATTTCTTAGCTAATCTTTCAATATTATGTTCTTTTTTTACTTTATAATTTTCTACATCTAAGATAATATTTACATATATTCCTATTTGATTAGAAACAGATGTTCTTATTAGGTTTTGTAAAGAAGAAAGTGTTCTTCCATCTCTTCCTATTAATATTGAATTATCTGAAGAATGAAGAGTTAATTTAATATAATTATCTTTTCTTTGAGATTCAATAATTACATCTTTAATACCCATTCCTTCAACTATATCTTTTAATAATTTTTTAGAATATTCTAATACATCACTTTTTAATACAACACTAAGTGTATATTTCTTCTTTTTTAATAAACCCACAGTTTCTTCTTTTATATCAGTTAACATTTCATCTTCTTTAACATTTAATTCTTTTAAAGCTTGTAATGTTAATTCCTCAATATTCTTTCCTTCATATGTATATATTTTCATAGTACTGCTCCTTTATTAATTTGATTTTTTTCTTTTTTTGATTTGCATAGCTATTAAGTTTTGAACTATAGTAAATATAGTAGATGCTATCCAATATAATGATAAAGCTACTGAGAAGTTAATTGATAATACTGCTATCATTATAATCATCATATTAGACATTAAATTAGGATTAATATCACCTTGTTGTGGTGTTGGTGCTGTTTTATTAAACTTTTGTGATATAAATGTAGTTAGAATAATTAATGCTGGAATAATAATATATAACCAATGACCACCTGTTATAGCTTTTAATGGAGTTGTTCCTAATATTAAACCAAATGCTCTTCCTTCAAATATTACTGGTACTCTATTAATTGCTTCATAGAAAGCCATTAATAAAGGAATTTGAATAAATGCAAATAAACAACTTGAGAATGGATTAATTTTATATTTTTTATATAATTGCATTGTTTCCATAGATTTTTGTTGTTGTGACGCTTGATCATCTTTTCCTTCATATTTCTTATTAATTCTATCCATTTCAGGTTGAATTTCTTTCATTGCTTCAGATTGCATTGCAGTTTTTTGAGTAAATGGTGCAAGTAATAATCTAATTACTAATCCTAGAACTATAATTGTAATACCATAGTTTTTAAATATTTTATTAGCATTTACTAAAACCCAAGCAAGTGGTTTAACTAATAAGTTTTCCCATAATCCTTCATAATTACTATCATTAATTTCAAATTTTTCGCATTTTGGTAATTTACTAATATCAATTTGTTTCTTATATTTATTATATTTTTTTATTAATCCTTCATCAGTTGGTTGACATAATATATTTTCATATAGAGTTATTTTAACATCATTATTTTCATATACAACACCTTTTTTAGTTTTAGGATCTTTTAATGCAGTTGTACAACCTGTTAATAATATAACTAATAAAAATAAGATTATTATTTTAATTTTATTTTTCTTCATTTTTTTCTCCCTCTAGTTTACATAATAAATCTAACATATATTTTTTCTTATCTTCATAAGAAATATTTGAAATTTCTTTCCTTAATATTATAACATAATCAATATTACTTTCAAATACAAAATTACTCTTATCAATAATATCTTTTATTTGTCTTTTATTTTTATTTCTTATAACAGCATTTCCTAATTTTTTTGAAACACATATACAAAATCTATGATATTTTGATTTATTATTTTTATAGTATAGAAAGAAATATTTATTTTTTAATAAATAACCAGTTTTAATTACATCATTAATTTCTTCTTGTTTTTTTATTATATTTAATTTCTTCATACAAACCTCTTATAATACAAAAAAAACCACTAAAAATAAGTGGATAATTATTTAGATAAAGTTTTGCGACCTTTTTTTCTTCTACTATTTAATACATTACCTTTAATTCTAGAAAAAAATCCATGTTTTTTCTTCATATTTCTATTGTTAGGTTGAAAAGTTCTTTTCATTTATAAACACCTCCAAGTCCATAAAACATAATAGATTATAACATGTTTTTGTGGAAAGTCAAACATTTTATATAAATAAATACAAATTATTAACATATTTTTGTGGAAAATTAATATAAATTACTTTATAATAGAAGATAAAATTTATTTATCCACACTTTAAACAGGGTAGTGGATAATTAAAGTTTTGTGGATAAAAATTATTAACAAGTTAAATTTGTGGATAATGTGGAAAAACTATTTTTAATATTTATTTAATTAATAATAAATGTTTAAAACTATGTGGATAACTTTTGTGGATAAAAAAAATGCCTGTTTTTTGTTGAAATATAAGGAAAATAGGTTATAATTATTAGTGAAAGTACCTGGGGGAAGGTGATTAAAATGGAGAATAAGGATCTAATTTGGGAAAAATTTCTAAGTATCATAAAAAAACGTGTTTCACCCCTTATGTATGATACTTGGTTTAAAGAGAGTAGATTACATTCTCTGGATGAAGATGCAGTAATAGTTGTATCAACAACTACACATAAAAAACACCTTTCTGAAAGTTATGGAGATTTAATAATAGAAATATTAAATTCAATTACTGGTACTAACTTTAACTTAAAATTTATATTAGAAAATGAGATAGATAAAGAAATAAAGGAAGAGTTTGTTCAAGATCAAGAAGAACAAATGGGGGTTCCATATAACAGTTATAAAGATGCTAATCTTAATCCTGATTATAAATTTGAAAACTTTATAGTAGGTGAGAGTAATAAGTTTGCTCAAGCAACTGCACTAGCTGTAGCAGAGAATCCTGGTAAAATGTATAATCCTTTATTTATATATGGTAATTCCGGATTAGGTAAAACACACTTAATGCACGCAATTGGTAATTATATTGTGGATAATTCAAATAGAAAAGTATTATATGTATCTTCTGATACTTTTATAAATGATTTAATTAGTATAAATGTAAAAAATAATAATGAAACTAATTTTGATAAAAAGGAAGATTTTAATAGAAAATATAGGGATTTAGATGTATTAATAATAGATGATATACAATTTTTAGGAAATGCTCCTAAATCTCAAGACGCATTTTTCCACACATTTAATACACTATTTGATAATAAAAAACAAATAATAATATCTAGTGATAATTCTCCTGATGATTTAAAAAATCTTGAAGATAGATTAAGAACTAGATTTAATTGGGGATTAAAAGTAAATATTTTTCCACCAGATAATGAACTAAGAAAGAAAATTTTAAAAAATAAGTTAGCTAATATGAATTTTGCACAGCATATGACTGAAGAAGCATTTGATTATATAGCAAATACTTGCCAATCAGATGTTAGAGAGCTAGAAGGAGCTTTAACTAGAGTCTGTGCATATGCTACTATATTCTTTGTAGAAGAAATTACTTTAGATATAGCAATTGAAGCTTTAAAAGGTAATATAAAGACTAATAATAATTATGGTAATGGTTCTAATAGTTATGATATTAATAGAATTCAAAAATGTGTTGCTAACTACTATAATGTAACAGTAGAAGACTTAAAATCAAAAAAAAGAGTAGCAAATATAGCTTTTCCAAGGCATATAGCAATATATTTATCAAGAAACCTAACAGATGAATCTTTTCCAAGAATAGGTATGGAATTTGGAGGAAGAGATCATTCTACAGTTATGAGTTCTTGTGATAAAATAGAAGCAGAATTAAAAACAAATAAACAATTAGAAAAAATAATTGAAGAAATAAAGAAAAGATTAGAATAAGTGTAAATAGTTTATAGTTTTAAACAGTTATTAACAGGAAAATTTGTTATAAATAAAAAGAATTAATAAGTTTTAAACATTTTCCACATCAATAATAATAGAAATATTTTATTAAAAAAATAAAAGAATGCAAATTCATTTTTGAAATAGGAGGTAAGGAAATGAAATTCAGTATTAAAAAAGAAATATTATTAGAAAATTTAAATAAGGTATCACATGCAGTATCAACTAAAAATGTTATACCAGTACTTGCAGGTATTAAATTTGATTTAACAAAAGAAGGATTAACTTTAATAGCAAGTGATAATGATATAGATATAAAAGTTTTTATAGATAAAAAATTTATAGATAGTATAGATGAAGAAGGATCTATAGTTATACAAGGTAAATTCTTATTAGATATTATTAGAAAAATTCAAGATGGTATTATTAATATAGAAGTGATAGATGGATTAAAATTAATGATATATAATGAAAGTTCTAGATTTAATTTAAATGGAATTGATTCAGATGAATTTCCTAATATAAATATAGAAATGAGTAATAGTCCTATAGTTTTAAATAATAAAGTAATTAAAACTATGGTAAATCAAACTATATATGCTACTAGTAGCCAAGAAAGTAGACCAATACTTACAGGTATTAATTTTAAAATAGAAAAAGATATACTTGAATGTATAGCTACAGATTCATATAGATTAGCTAAAAAGAAAATTGTTTT
>Ga0265298_10009261_pt1 | contig 11737 bp, 9 predicted proteins | sample AusTroGonzalo_MG_3_FD_193486 | JGI IMG/M metagenome (GOLD analysis project Ga0265298, IMG submission 193486) | Bovine rumen microbial communities from tropical cattle in Woodstock, Queensland, Australia - Gonzalo_01 | ecosystem: Host-associated > Mammals > Digestive system > Stomach > Rumen ...
TCCAGCAAGACATGACCATCACTCAGCAAACCTATCAACAGTGATTCTATCAGATGCTTCTGTCCAACAATCACCTGGTTCATTCCTGTAACCAAGTTGGTTACAAAACTGCTCTGTTTCTCTATTCGCTCATTCAGTTCGCGAATATCTATTGATTCTGCCATTTCTGTATTGTATTTTTATCTTTATTGTGCGCAAAATTACTGCTTTTAAAAGACATTTACAATACACATAATACAAAAAAAGGTTACACTGATGTTTAATTCTGTTAAATGATTATCCTTAGGAAAAGACTTATGTTATTTTTCTTTTAATTTAGGAAGTTTAACAACCGTACCTACAGGTAAATTATTAGGGTCTGCAAAATTGTTGTAAGATATCACATATTTCAGTGCATCCTCCGTTCCATATTCCTGACGAACAATCTTCAGTAGATAATCTCCCCACTGGATAGTGCGGGCTCCCTTATAGCCAACAATCTCGAAGGCGACAGGCGATTTCTTCTGATCTGCGACGAGTGACTTCTTTGTTTCTGCAGTAGGCCTAGCCTCTTGTTTGGGGGCTAGTTTTGTTACCTGAGCAGGCTGAACCTTGGGAAGTTCTTTATTAATCTTACCTACCTTACCTACCTGCGTAATGGCATATCTTATGGAATCTTTCAAATTCTGAATATAAGCAGAATCAGGCTCTACAACCTTTTCCACAAAGACAGTATCTACCTGTACTATTGACTCTTGGGCTGATTTCTGGAAATATTTATCAAGCTGAATCCAGCCATTGCTACCAATAAAATAGCCTACCAGTATAGCTATCCAGAAAAAAGCAAAAAGCAATGCTGTCATTGCAGGACTTACATACCACCAACTGCGTTTAGCTGGAATAGAGACCTGCTCTACAGTGGACTTCTCATCTTCGGACTCCACCGGATTAACCAGAATTTCCGGATTAGCTAGGCTTTCAAGTTCTTCATTCACTACTGGCTCAGCGGATACTTCAGCAACACTCTCCTCCATCTCATCATTCAACTCTACACTCTCAACTTTATCAACCTTCTCCATATCCTCTATGGAAGTACCATCGTTAATAACAACAGTTTGGAACAAAGCAAACGGTTTGTTCACCTCATCTTTCAGTTCCGTGTCAGGTGTAAATGAAATCTTGGAATGACCAGGAATCACGATTCTCTCGCCAGTATTCACGTTTACACTCTCACGGTCCTGTACATCTATCATCTTAAAGGTACCTAGCCCTTTTATCTTGACTATTTTATCTTGTAGTATGCCGTCACTTACGGTTTCAAAGAATGCTTTCAGAAAGACTTCTGCGTCTTTACGTTGCATCTTTCTCTTGGCGGCTAATGATTGTGCCAAGTCCTGAAGTAATACTTTACTATTCATAGTTTAACTTATTTACCATTAACCTTATCTTTCATACCCGTATTAGGCTTAAAGTTGACCACCATCTTAGGCGGAACCAGCATGCGTTGTTTAGTTGAAGGGTTCACCAGAACACGTTCCAGTTTCTTCTTTACTTCGAATGTGCCGAAACCTGTAATACCGACTGCATTTTCCTCGGTCAATTCGTCAGTTATGACTCTGATGGTATCCATAACCATCTGTGCCGTCTGTTTGGCATTGTAACCTGTCTTTGCACCCAAGGCTGCCAAAAATTCCTTATTATTCATATTACAATCAGATATTTCTTATACTAAATGAGCATACAAGTCAAACTCTTCAGCGCTGTCAACTTGTACGTTATAGAATTCACCAATCTTCAGATCCTCTGTTCTGCGGATAAGAACCTCGGGATCAACTTCAGGAGAGTCAAATTCTGTCCTTCCTATATAGTAGTCGCCTTCCAGTCGGTCTATAATAATCCTGAACGTCTTCCCTACCTTATCCTCCTGATGTGCCAGGCTTATATTCTGCTGAACACGCATCAGTTTGCTCAGTCTTGCCTGCTTAACTTCAGCCGGAACATCGTCAGTATAGTGTTCTGCTGCATAAGTCCCGTCTTCTTCGCTATAGGCGAAAGCGCCCATTCTTTCGAATTTGGCCCACTTTACGAAATCCACCAATTCATCGAAGTTGGCATCCGTCTCGCCCGGATACCCTACCATCAGTGTTGTACGGATATGAATACAAGGCACTTCCCTACGGATGGTTTCCAGCAAGCTGCAGGTCTGTTCCTTGGTGATATTCCTATGCATATTGGCCAGAACGCTGTCCGAGCAATGCTGCAGGGCCATATCCAGATACTTACAGACGTTATCGTATTTAGCCATCACCTTCAGCAGATCCAAGGGGAACTGCGTAGGATAGGCATAATGCAGACGTATCCATTCCACTCCAGGTATCTGGGCAATACGTTCTACCAGTTCGGCAATCTTACGTTCCTTATATATATCCAACCCATAGTAAGTCAGCTCCTGAGCAATGACCTGAAACTCCTTAACACCCTTTGATACCAGTTCCTGAACTTCAGACAGGATGTCTTCTATGGGACGACTCTTATGCGCGCCGGTAATGATGGGGATAGCGCAATAGGAGCAGGTTCTGTTGCAGCCCTCGCTAATCTTCAGGTAGGCATAGTGGCCCGGGGTAGTAATGCGTCTTGAGTTGCAAGCCTCCTTGTGATAGGTCTTTCCCAGGTCTGAGATAATCTTCTCCCAGTCGAACTTGCCATAGAAGCGGTCAACCTCCGGCAATTCGCCTTTCAGCTCATGCAGATATCTTTCAGAGAGACAACCCATTACAATTAACTGTTTCAAGTTACCCGTCTGTTTGCGCTGAGCCATCTCCAGAATCATATTGATACTCTCTTCCTTAGCATCACCGATGAAACCGCAGGTATTGATAATAGCGATATCGCCGTGAGGGTCTTCTGCATCATGGGTAACATTGAAGCCGTTCAGTTCAAACTGACGGATTAGTTTCTCGCTATCAACAAGATTCTTACTACAACCAAGTGTTATAATATCAACTGTCATTATGTTAATGAAAAGTGAAAGAGTGAAAAGTGAAGAATTTTACGCTCAAATTCAAAGTTCAAACACCGCTAACCGCTAACCCTTAACCGCTAACCAGTTTCTAATGATTGAAAAGCGAATCCACAAACTCACGGCGGTTAAAGCCTTGCAAGTCTTCCATTCCCTCGCCTAAGCCAATGTAGCGGACAGGAATCTTGAACTGGTCGCTAATACCTATCACTACTCCACCCTTGGCTGAACCATCCAGTTTGGTGATGGCCATACTGGTGACATCTGTTGCCTGGGTGAACTGCTTGGCCTGTTCAAAGGCATTCTGCCCTGTACTGCCGTCCAGTACCAGCATCACATCATCCGGTGTATCAGGCACCAGTTTCTGCATTACGCGCTTAATCTTGGAGAGTTCGTCCATCAGACCTTTCTTGTTATGCAGTCGTCCTGCCGTATCTATCAGTACAACGTCAATATCATTGGCTATGGCACTGTTCAGCGTATCGTAGGCCACACTGGCAGGATCGCTGCCCATATTCTGCTTCACTACGGGAACGCCTACTCTCTCGCCCCAGATAACCAGCTGTTCAACGGCGGCGGCACGGAAGGTATCAGCAGCACCAAGCATTACCTTATAGCCTGCCTGCTTGAACTGATAGGCCAGCTTACCTATGGTAGTAGTCTTGCCTACTCCGTTCACACCAACTACCATGATAACGTAGGGTTTCTTTCCCTCAGGCACCTTAAAACCTTCGGTATCATCGGTGTTATTTTCCGTCAGCAGCTGAGAAATCTCGTCACGCAGGATATTGTTCAACTCGCTGGTTGAGACGTATTTATCTCTGGCTACACGTTCTTCAATACGCTGTATGATGTTCAGTGTGGTATCTACGCCCACATCACTGGTAACTAAGACTTCCTCCAAGTTATCCAGCACATCATCATCCACCTTAGACTTGCCGGCAACAGCCCTTGACAGTTTGCCAAAGAAGCTTTCCTTGGTCTTTTCCAGACCGTGATCTAAAGTCTCCTTCTTTTCTTTTGAGAAGAAATTAAAGAATCCCATATTAATCCTAAATTAGATATTTACGACGGCAAAGTTACAATAAAAATCATGAATTCACCGAATATGGGAAGAAAACTTTACCAATTCTGCTTAATTTCTTTGGTTGTCTCGTACTTATTTGTAATTAGTTATACACAAAAAGCAGTGAGAAGAATGCAAAAGTCTTTGCCGATGCCATCAAGTACAACCATAGAAACAAGACCCCCCACCACCCGATGGAGTGATATCATAATGCTGAAGTAAACCAAACGCTATAACGCAACAGCGTTATATTTTTTCTCCCACACGAGGCCGCAAAAATTCCTACGTGCACTAATGAGTTTTTCCTCACGTGGTAGCAAAAATCCTGAATCAATGACAAGAAGATAATTATTTTCAGAATTCAATCAATAGATGTTAGGCTTTACTGCTTTAGGATAACCTTGGCTTGGGTTTCAAATTTCTGACCCATAATCTGGAATGAGTAATCCGAGTTGATTCTCTTTATCCAGCCGTCAGAACCAAAGGTATAGGTGGCATTGTTAGTGCATCATCATGCCCGCCAAAAGGAATTTCTTCATATCAAACAATATTAAAATTGAAATAATCAGCGCAAAGATAATGATTTTCCTAAAGAGAGAAAGAAAAATCGGATTATTTTTAAATTTTCCGAGTCTTATCCATACCGATTCACCGATTTTTTATATCTTTGCATCACTGATTTTGAAAAAGATTGTAAATAACACACAAAAAAAAATGAAAAAGTTTCTATTATTGGTATTAGTGAGTTTTGCATCGCTGAGTTCTAATGCGCAACGCAACCAGAGTACAGGTACAACAGAGACGTGGGAACCGCGTTATACAGGGCAGTTCGACTTTTACGTGCAGGATGCCTGGGGTCTTGGGGTGATGCTAAGAAAGGAAATCAATCCTAACTTTGGATTGAACCTCATCGGCGGCTCCTTTATGTCTGGCTGGGGAGAATACGAAACACCTCAAAATGTAGGTATAGTAAACGCCAGACTTCTGGGTCTAAGAGCTCATGCTCAGGTGAGTAAGAAATTGGACGTATTTGCCGAAGCGACTCCCGGATATACTTATATGTATATTGACATCCCAAATACTTATTACACATACTCTATGGGGGTGAGAAGCGGTAATGCTCATTGTTTCGGTCTGGACGTTAGTGCCGGATACCTGTTTGACAAACACATTGCCCTTGCTTATAATTACTCGTTCTTTGCCAACGGCAATGCGCACAGCGGCATACATTGGGGGCGCATCTCCATCATATTCTAAGGTGCTGACGATAAAACATAATAATATTATGAAGGTAAAAAGAGTAATTGTGCCAATGATACTGATGGCATGCACACAGACAACGTTTGCACAGAAGGTAGTCCTACACTTGTCTAACCAACAGAAGACGGAATACAGCCTCCTGCAGGTGGATAGCATCACGTTCAAAGAGGTGCCAACAGGAAGTGACATCATAATCATAAACGATTTGTGGGATGTTATTCAGTATTATTCCGCTTTTTATAAGATGAAGGAATACATTGAAGAGCAGAAACCCGGCATCCTGTTCTACAACAAGGATTACTTGCCCCAGAAGGGTGGACAGAACTGGGATATGGCTCTGAAATGCTTTAATGCGCAGATTAACGAGGGCGACTCGGCTTACACAATAATGGCGCTTAACTTCGAAGCTTGGGACAAAGCCAAACGGAAACTGGCACCGCTATACAGATACGCCAACAAATACGAAGACCGGGTGGAAGGCGAAAAGTATGGTTTTCCCAATACAAGGACAATCGAAGACCCCGACTCGCTGGCCAACCTAAGCATTGGAATGGATATGACCTGCCCTCTGATTTTCAACCGAAACGAACAGCCAGAGGACAAAAGCTACATGGTGAGCACACACGGAGACACCCTGCGTGGTGATGCGGCCGCATGGATCATGGACATCCCCCATCACACCCCGAGTTGTGGGGCTAATAAAGGTTACTGTTACGAGGTTAGGAATTGGGCTATGCCCAAGGAGTGGTATTTCCCCGATGTAGAAGTGGAGGTAGACGATGAGGCTTTTTACGGCAAAGAATCATTCACACATTACCTTGTAGGCGAAGATTCCAGAAAGATTGACTTTGACATCAACAAATTCTCTGACATTGCCGACAAGTACGGACGTGTAGGCCGGAACGATTTTTACTGGCTGGCTCCAATCGTTACAAGAACCCCTAATGTAGAGATTAAACTGACCAACAACGTTATGAGCGGCAAATATGACATTTACGCAGTAATGGTTCCCTGGTGGTACACCCGACTCGACGAAGAGGGCTTTGCTGACAGTATTCGCAACAAACCTGCCTTTGCAGACTCTATCTCTGCCAGCACCAAAATGTGTTTCACGGCTCAGCTCCACTATAACAACAATGCAACCAACGGCAAGGATGTAACTTCCAAGAAGACCCCTGTCATAGAATATGACGGCACAAAGGTAGATACCATAAAGATATTTGAGGACTTTGAATTCCCCTACTCTTACAAGAATCTGCGATACAGTTACCCTACCCTGCAGATTTCAGGTGCAACCAAGGGATCAGGATCTGGTGAGACCAGCGTAAAGAAGGGATTCAAGTTCGGCCTTTGCATCGACCGCTTAATACTGAAAAGCAAAGAGGAATAATAACAATCCTATTTAAATGTCAATCCCCTTACCTCAAAATAAAGGAAGGGGATTTTTTATTTTTACAAGTGAAGGGGTATATAAAAAAACTAAGGCCTACCTCACGGCAGACCTTGCGTCTCTTAAAGTAACAATCTTTACCTTAACTAATTAACCTAAAAACTTTTCTTTAACCTTAAACTAAAACTAACAACACTATGTTTTCTTTTGCTGGTGCAAAGGTACGCCGATTTTGCGCTACAAACCAAATTTCCGAACAAGAAAGCACAAAAACATTCCTCTTTATTGACATAAATCAACAAGCTCACGATTAAATGGTAAGAAATAGGCTCCCCCGTTCCTTCTAAAGGGCAATTTTAAATTCAAAACTTTCGCTAACCGCTAACAGCAAAACCACTAAGCTAAACTCAATAACCAATAACCATTAAAATCATATAATAAATAAGGTGAAAGATTGGTCGGAACAAAACTATTCCGTACATTTGCATTGTAATGCATCTTAGCTATGGGTAAAGATGACCGTTTAGGCTATAATTGCGACAATGCGGCAAAATAATTCCTATTGGCACGCATTTTGTATTATAACTAGTGATAACATATAACAGAGGAATAGATAGATGACAATAAAGTTCTCACCAGAAATGAATACGGTGCTAGCATTCAGCAAAGAAGAAGCAGAACGCCTGCACAACGACTGTGTGACACCCATACACTTGGTTCTGGCCATTCTACGGCAAAAAGAACAGAATCCTGCCAGAGATGTCCTGTTGCAGCTACAACCCGATTTGTCTCTGTTGAAACAGGAACTGGAGGCTATTGCCAAACAGAAACAAGTGCCTGTTCCGCCATCGCTGACTGACATGGGCTTTGACATTACGGCATCACGCATCCTGAGGGTTTGTGTGCTGGAGGCAAAGCAGATGAAGTCTGACACCATATATATTATACATGTTCTTCTAGCACTGCTGAAGTTGGGTGACAGCGATGCTAGCCTGATTCTGGAACGCATGAACATAACCTATCAGGCCATCACACAGATTCTGCAGCAGAATAGCAACACTACTGAGGAGATCAAGGACCAAAGCAATGAGCCTGAGGATAATGTCGAGGAAGATGACAATATGGCAGCAGCACAAGGTGATGACACTGGTGCGCTTTCCATCGTTCAGATAAAGAAGAAAGGAACTGGCAAGACCCCTGTGCTGGACAACTTTGGCACAGATCTGACTCAGGCTGCAGCCGACGGATTGTTAGACCCTGTCATCGGCAGACAAAAAGAGATTGAGCGCGTAGCACAGATTCTGAGCCGCCGAAAGAAGAACAACCCCATCCTGATTGGTCAGCCCGGTGTGGGCAAGAGCGCCATTGTAGAAGGATTGGCTCAGCGCATAGTACAGCACAGAGTCAGCCACCTATTATGGAACAAGCGCGTGATAGTACTGGACATGGCCAGCGTGGTTGCCGGAACAAAATATCGCGGACAGTTTGAGGAACGAATGCGTAGCATCATTCTGGAACTGCAGAAGAACCCCGACATCATAGTCTTCATAGACGAGATTCACACCTTGGTGGGTGCCGGCGCAGCAGCAGGCTCTATGGATGCTGCCAATATGCTGAAGCCTGCTCTGAGCCGTGGAGAGTTCCAATGCATAGGTGCCACCACCACAGACGAGTTCCGCAAGACCATAGAGAAAGACGGTGCACTGGACAGACGCTTCCAGAAGGTAATAATAGAACCCACTACCAAGGAGGAGACACTACAGATCCTGCAGAACCTGAAGAGACGTTACGAGGAACACCACAACATAACCTATACGCCAGAGGCTCTGGCTGCCTGCGTCCTGCTGACTGACCGTTACGTTACGGAGCGAAGCTTCCCAGACAAGGCTATAGATGCCATGGACGAGGCTGGTAGCCGTGTTCATATCCAGGAAGTTCCCGTTCCGGAGGAGATTACTCAGTTAGAGGCTCATCTGGAGGAACTGCAGGAGAAGAAGAACCAGGCCGTAAAGCAACAGGACTTTGAACTGGCTGCGGAATGTCGCGACCAGATGAAGAACATAGAGATTGCCTTGCAGGAAAAGCAGAAGGAATGGGAAGCCAGAATCAAGGACAATCGCCCACAGGTGGATGAGACCATTGTGGCAGATGTTATTAGCATGATGACAGGCATCCCCGTTCAGCGTATCGGTGAAGAGGAGAACCAGAAACTGAGGAATCTGGCAGGCAACCTGAAGAAAGCGGTTATCGGTCAGGACGATGCCATTCAGGCCATTACCAGAAGCATACAACGTAGCCGTATCGGTCTGAAAGATCCCAGGAAGCCCATCGGTACATTCATGTTCGTAGGACCTACCGGTGTAGGAAAGACATACCTCACGAAGTGTCTGGCCGAGGAGATGTTCGGCTCTGCCAACAATATCATCAGGGTGGACATGAGCGAATACATGGAGAAGCATACCGTAAGCCGTATGGTGGGAGCGCCTCCAGGATACGTGGGATTCGAGGAGGGCGGACAGCTGACGGAGAAAGTTCGCCGCAAGCCCTACAGCATCGTACTGCTCGACGAGATTGAGAAAGCCCATCCCGATGTCTTCAACATCCTGTTACAGATGATGGACGAGGGACGTATGACGGACGGAAACGGTGCGACCATCGACTTCAAGAATACCATTATCATTATGACATCGAACTGCGGAACGAAGCAGATCCGCGACTTCGGACACGGTGTCGGATTCCAAAGCGGTGTGGATGCCAGTCAGAACAGGCAGCTGAGCAAGGACTTGGTGAACAAGGCCCTGAAGAAGCAGTTTGCCCCTGAGTTCCTGAACCGTCTTGATGACATCATCTACTTCAACCAACTGGACGAGGAGAGCATCCGGAAGATTGTCGACATAGAACTGAAACCCCTGATCCGCCGTGTAGAGGACTTAGGCGTGAGGTTGGAGGTAACGCCCGAGGCACGTCAGCTGCTGGGCAAGAAAGGATATGATGTGCAATACGGAGCCCGTCCCCTGAAGCGCATCCTGCAAACCATGCTGGAAGACCCCCTGTGCGACGTTCTGATGCAGGACGGACACGCAACGGAGCTGAAGGCCGACGTCTGCGAAGACAAGATTGTTATTACGGATAATAAACAAAAACTCATAAATTGATATGAAACAAGGTAATATCGGGGTTACTACAGAGAACATCTTCCCCGTAATCAAAAAGTTCCTGTACAGCGATCATGAGATTTTCCTGCGCGAGATTGTCAGCAATGCCGTAGATGCAACGCAGAAGCTGAAGACACTCAGCGGCAAGGGCGAATTCAAAGGCGAACTGGGCGACCTGAAGGTTACCGTCAGCGTAGACAAGGATGCCAAGACCATTACCGTTACCGACCGTGGTATAGGTATGACTGCCGACGAGATAGAGAAGTACATCAACCAGATCGCTTTCTCTGGCGCCAACGACTTCCTGGACAAATACAAGGACGATGCCAACGCTATCATCGGTCACTTCGGATTGGGTTTCTACAGTTCATTCATGGTCAGCAAACAGGTGGATATCATCACCAAGAGCTATCAGGATGCCCCTGCCATGAAGTGGAGCTGCGACGGCAGTCCTTCATTCACACTGGAGGAAGCCGACAAGACCGACCGCGGTACCAGCATCGTCATGCACATCGACGATGACTGCCAGGAGTTCCTGGAGAAGAACAAGATAGAGGACTTGCTGCGCAAATACTGCCACTTCCTGCCCGTACCCGTGGCCTTTGGCAAGAAGACCGAGTGGAAGGACGGCAAGCAGGTGGATACAGAAGAGGATAATATTATAAATAATGTAGAGCCGCTGTGGGTAAAGAAGCCCAGCGACCTGAAGGACGAGGATTACAAGGAGTTCTACCGTCACCTCTTCCCCATGGCCGACGAGCCTCTGTTCTGGATTCACCTGAACGTTGACTACCCCTTCAACCTGACGGGTATCCTCTACTTCCCCAAAATCAAGAACAACATCGAGATGCAGCGCAACAAGATTCAGCTGTACTGCAACCAGGTATTCGTAACGGATTCCGTAGAGAGCATCGTACCCGAGTTCCTGACGCTGCTGCATGGTGTCATAGACAGTCCAGACATCCCCCTGAACGTCAGCCGCAGCTATCTGCAGAGCGATTCCAACGTCAAGAAGATCAGCTCATACATCACCAAGAAGGTGAGCGACCGTCTGGCAAGTCTGTTCAAGACCGAGCGTGCCGACTTCGAGAAGAAGTGGGACGACATCAAGATATTCATCCACTACGGAATGCTCTCGGAGGAGGATTTCTACGAAAAGGCCAAGAACTTCTTCCTGCTGAAGGATACAGAAGGCAAATACTTCACACTGGATGAATACAAGACCCTCATCAAGGACAACCAGACGAACAAGGACGGCCAGTTGGTTTACCTGTATGCCAACGATCCCGATGCCCAATACACCTACATCGAGGCTACCAAGCAGAAGGGCTACAGCGTACTGCTGATGGACGGCCAGTTGGATACACCGCTCGTAGGTATGCTGGAGCGCAAGCTGGAGAAGAGTACCTTCACCCGCGTTGACGGCGATGTGATAGACCGCCTTATCCAGAAGGAGGAGACGAAGCGCGAACTGCTGGAGGCTGAGAGAGGCGACAAGCTGTCAAGCATCTTCAACAGCCAGATGCCACGTACGGACAAGACGGACTTCCATGTAGAGGTTCAGGCCCTTGGCGAGGATCAGCTGCCCATAATGATTACCCAGAGTGAGTATATGCGCCGTATGAAGGAGATGGCACGTCTGCAGCCCGGCATGAGTTTCTACGGAGACATGCCTGACATGTACACCATCGTACTGAACACAGACGCACCTCTTATCAAGCAGGTTCTGGAGGACAGCGAAGCCAATACGGCAGAAGCCCTGAAACCCATCGAGGCAGAGATAAAGGGACTTTCTGCACGTCAGGCCGTACTGCGTCAGGAACAGGACAAGAAGAAGCCTGAGGAAATCACTCAGGAGGAGAAAGACG
>Ga0265298_10009263_pt1 | contig 11735 bp, 11 predicted proteins | sample AusTroGonzalo_MG_3_FD_193486 | JGI IMG/M metagenome (GOLD analysis project Ga0265298, IMG submission 193486) | Bovine rumen microbial communities from tropical cattle in Woodstock, Queensland, Australia - Gonzalo_01 | ecosystem: Host-associated > Mammals > Digestive system > Stomach > Rumen ...
CTTTTCGCGCGAAGACGTCGTCAAGATGAAGTACGTGTTCGGCGGAACTTCTTCGAGCGTCTTGAGGAAGGCGTTTGCCGCAGAGTCGTTCATGCGGTCGGCTTCGGCAATAATCACCACACGCACTCGGTCGCCCTTCATGGCAAACGAGGCGGTCATCGTACGGATCAGTTCGACCGAGATGACTGCGCCCGCACCAAAGATATCGACACGGTACGGGTTCTTGGCAATTTCTTCGATATAGGCCTGCTTAAAGTCCTGGATCGTCTTTGCGGTACTCCCCGCAGAAACATCGGCCGCATTACGGGCACTCGCTTCTTTTGCCTCCATAGGCACGACCCAGTTGTCCGTGACTCCCGTATCGGCAGCCATCTTGCAACCAAAGCAGTTTCCGCAGGGGCGAACGCTCGGGTTCGTACACTGCAGAGCCTGGGCAATTTCCATCGCGAGCGCTTTTTTGCCAATGCCTACAGGACCGTCGATAAGAATCGACTGCGGGAACCGGTTTTCACGCAACGCCGCCATAAGACGAATGCGGATTCGTTCCTGGGATGCAGGGCCATTCAAGCGATATTCGATCATTTTTGTTTCAACCATTGCAACGGGTCCACGGTCTGTGTCCCTTCGCTTACTTGAAAGTACAATTTAATTCCATTTAACGAAGCGATATCGCCCACCTCTCCAATTTCTTCGCATTTCTTGACACTTTTGCCTTCTTGGACGTTAATGGATTTCATGTGACCGTACACGGTGTAGATTCCGCCGTCGTGTTCGATGATCACGGAGGGGCCACGACCGTCAATTTCGGAGACCATCGCCACGGTTCCTGCGGCTGCGGCACGGATACGCCCACCGCGTTTTCCGCGTATTTCGACGCCCAGGTTACGCGTCATGATGTGGAGCACCGGATGTTCTTGCAGGCCGTATTCGCTGATGACGGGGCCTTCCATAGGCATGCACTTCGGACCCTTGAACGGAGTGACCTGAATGACGGGCTTTTTAGACGTCTCGGCCAAGCGTTTCTTTTCGGCTTCGCGCTTTTTCTCGGCGGCCTTTTCTTTTTTCTTGAGGGCGGCGAGGCGAGCGACTTCGGCTCGTTTCGCTTCTTCGATTTCACGCTTACGGCGCTGTTCCAATTTTTTGATCAGGGCAAGCATCGTCTTCTGGTTGCGTTCAAATTCCTTGAGCGCCATACGCTGCACGGCCTTGTCGTGCTTGAGGGAATTCAGCATTCGCGCCTGACCGTTCATCTGCGCCACAAGGCCTCGTTCCTCGACGGCCTTTCGGTTGCGGAGCTTGGTAAGCGTCGCCAGGTGCGTCTCCTGCGCATGCTGTTTTTGGGTACGTTCTTCGACAAGACGACGGAGCGTTTCTACGTCTTCGCGGTCACGGTTCAGCAAATGGTGGACCCAGTAAACCTGGCGTTCCGGGTTCCCGTTCTTGGTCAAAAGTTCGTAAAGGATTTCGGCATCGTTGCTACGGCCCTGTACATACAAGTTCCTAATACGCTTTCTCATGGCGTGCTTACGGTTCTTGATCTTTGTATCCAGGGAATCGATGTCCGTCGTCAGTTGCTTGACCGCCACCTGCAACAGTTCTTCGTTGCGAGAAAGTTCCATCAAGTACGAACGCGTGCGGTTCAGGTTCTGGTCCAAAAGCGAAATCGTATTGAGCACGCCCTTTTCTTCGGTTTCCAAGAGGGCAAGTTCTTCACGCTTTTTGGCAAGGTCCGCCTCAAGTTTTTTGAGTGCAGTTTTCTGTTCGTCAATCTGCACATCCGTCTTTTGGGGAGCGCCCCAAACAGCGATGGAGAGGGCGAAAAACAAAAATGCAATCAGGCGCATTTGCTAATCCTGCTCCCCTTTCTTTTCGAACAAAAAGCTTCGCACCGTGCGGAAACTGAAGTACCCCGAAAGCGTCGTTTCCAAAAGAACCGTAAAGAGGGCAACCATCCAAAAGCCCGACACGCTCGTAGAAATAATCGGGAACATGCGCACGACGGACTGGAGAACAAGCCCAAGCAAGAGCACGGCAAAACTGCTACCGATAAAGCCCTGCGTCGCCCCTTCCAGCACAAACGGGAACTCGATGAACAAGTAACTGCCACCGGCATACTTCATGTTTTCGACCAAGAGCTTGCGGGACAAGAGCGAAAGACGCACCGAGTTACAGATGATGAGCGAGAGCGTAATGAGCAAGAGGATACTGATGCAGATAGGCCAAAAGACCATCTTGAATTTCCACGACGAGATTCGGGAAGCCCATTCCAACGGGGCCTGCACTTCTTCAAAGTAAGGTTCCTCGGCCACCATGTTGCGCACTTCGGAAAGGTCTGCCGGATTCTGCGCCTCGGCACTGAGGTACAGTCGGAAAAAGGCGGGGATCGGATTCCCTTCGACAAGTTCCAGCATGTCCGGCGAAAAATGCCTGCTAAAATCGGCAAGGGCGGAATCGGCACTCACGAACGAAACCGAGTCCACGTGACGGTAATGTTCAAGCTTTGTCTGGACGACGGAAACAGAATCTTCGGAAACGTTCTCGTTCAAAAACGCCTCGATGACGTAAAGGGATTTTTCGGCAGAGAGGAGCCTGAAAGAAACCCCGAGGGCCGTAAAAGACACCGCCAAAAGGAGCGAACAGAGAAAAATAGTCACAAGGGACGGGAGAATCACCGTGCGGTGTTGCTTCCATCCTCGAAAAGATTCCGATATTAAATAGCCTAATTGTCCGAACACCCCAGGAATATAATTAAATTTATAGGAGTTCTTTAAGGGGCATTTATGGGAAACATCATATTAAAGATTACCGCCTTGGCATGCGCGATGGCCCTTTGGTTCTACGTCATCTCGCTGAAGGACTTCCAACTGAAGATGGAAGTTCCGCTTACGTTCGTGAAGTTGCCCGAAGCACTTGCAATTGCCTCCAAGCCGCCCAGCACGGTTTCCGTGACCGTCGAAGGTAAGCCCCTCGACCTCATCCGCCTGCAGTCGCAAAAGCAGTCGGCCATGGTCGTCGACCTACACGATGCCGAACTCGGTTCCAAGCGCATCCACCTCGACGCCAAGAACTTCGTCGCTCCGAACTTTGCATCGGTCCACTACATCGAACCCGACAACCAGTACCTCTTTGTCGATGTCGCCGTAGACACGAGAATCGAACGCAGCATTCCCATCAAGAACAACGTGAGCTTCAATGCCGCCCCGGGATACGTGCTTGTCAAGCAGCCCAAGCTGATGCAAGAAGACCTCAAGGTTTCCGGCGCAAGAAACGCCCTGACCCGCATTATCGACATCCCGACCGATTCCCTGTTCTTTGACAGTATCAAGGTCAGCAAGTCCTATTCTATTCCGCTTGTGACCGAACAGCTTCCGCCTTTCGTGACGCCGAGCGATTCCGTTGCAAACATTTACGTCGACGTTCAAAAGATCAAGTCCAAGGAATTCAAGAACATCCCCATCCAGCTGATCGGATTTTATGACCGTGCTTTGAACACGCTCTCGCCGCAGAAGGCTTCCGTAGAAATTACCGGCGGCGAAAAAATTATTGACAACATCAAGAACGGCGACATTTCGCTGTTCATCGAATACAACCGTTTTGCTATCGAAGATGCCGACAGCCTCGCCCCGACCATCAAGTTGACCTTGCCGCCTGACGTGGACCGCAACATGTCCATCAAGGCCATGCTTGTCAAGCCCGACAAGATCAAGCTCATCAAGACGAAGACTGACGACGATAAAGACGAGGAATATGGAATATGATTTGGCTTGGAATTGAATCTAGCTGCGACGAAACTGCATGCGCCGTCCTTCAGGACGAACCGCTCAAAGTCCTTTCGAATCCGCTCTACAGCCAAATCGACGAACACGCTCTCTATGGCGGTGTCGTTCCTGAAATTGCCGCCCGCGCCCATCTGCAAAAAATCGCCCCCATCGCCGAAGCGGCCGTCAAGGAGTCCGGTCTCACGCTCGACGATATCGACGCGATTGCCTACACCACAGGTCCAGGCCTCATGGGCCCGCTTCTCGTCGGTGCAAGCTTTGCCAAAGGCCTTGCCCGCGACTTGAACATTCCGGCTTACGGCATCAACCACCTCGAAGGTCACCTTGCCGCTGCCTGGCTCTCGAATCCGGACATCGAACCTCCGTTCTTGACGCTCACGGTTTCGGGCGGTCACACGGAACTCGTGATGGAAGAACCCGGCTTTAAGTACACGAGCATCGGACGCACCCGCGACGACGCTGCCGGTGAAGCATTCGACAAGTGCGGTAAGCTCCTCGGGCTCAAGTACCCCGCAGGGGCTACGATCAGCAGACTCGGCAAGGACCACAACCGTAAATTTGTAGAATTCCCGCGCGCGCTCCACACGCACGACAACTGCGAATTTTCGTTCAGCGGTTTAAAGACCGCCGTGCTCCGTTACACCGAAACGCACGACCCGGAATTCATCCAGCAGAACCTCGGCGATATTTGCGCCTCGCTCGAAGATGCGATTGTCGATAGTCTTGTTTCTAAGACCATCAATGCGCTCAAGAAGACCAAGATGAAGACGCTTGTGATGGGCGGTGGCGTGAGTGCGAACAGCTGGTTGCGCACCCGCTTGCAGGATTACTGCGACAAGAAGGGCATCCGTTTTTGCGTGCCGGACCGCAGCCTGAGTACGGACAACGGAGCAATGATTGCGGCTGCAGCCATCCGTCGCGTCAAGCAGAACAAGCTCACGTCTATTGATGTCGTGAAGCCTTGGATGCCACTTGCGATTTAAACGATAGACAAGCGTTCTATATAATACAATTTACGAAGTTCGCGTCAGCGGACTTCTTTTTTCTTTAAAACATGTCCGTCTTTTACGCCCCAGCACTCTACATGAGTTTGTTTTTTACAACTTTTCATTTTATATTATAGACATGGTTTTCAAGGTGACACAGAAAGTTCGTGCAGCCATCGGATTTCGTATGGCATTTTTAGTGATTTGTCTAGCCGCTGCGACATGGGCGCAGGACTTGACCAAACCGGTAAGCGACGTCGACGTGTTCCGCCCTGAAAAGAGAGAAACGAAAGTCGAGCTTGTCGATTCTTCGCAAGCAAACGCCATCAAGCTGAACGTCGACATTTTTGCCGAAGGCTTTATCGGGTCTTACTACATCTTGTGGGATGACGTCGATCTTTCCGAAGACATCAAGAAATTGATGACGACCCGCGATTTTGCCCGCGACGAATTCTTTATGCAGAACATCGACCGTGAACAGTTCGAGCAGGAACGCATGTTGCAGCTCTTCGAAGACAAAAAGCGCGAGTTCTTCAACATCTTCCCCGAAGAAGCGCTCAAGGAACTGCAAGAAATGAAGGCTGACGAATAAGCCATGAGCGGCGAGCCAAGGGCTCAATTATAAAAAGCTCAAAGGCACAAAGTGCCGTACTCAAAGCGAAGCGACCTCAAGACTCAAAACCTAAAATCATGTTTTCCCAAGAACGTAATTTTTCTGATTGGCATCTGACGGGATTTAGCGACGCTCCGGCGTTCCTTTTCCAGGCCATCGACAGCACACACAAACTGATGAAGGCAAAAGCGCTTGCCGGAGAAATCCAACCGGGAACGCTCTTTGTCGCCGATGCTCAAAGCGACGGTCACGGACGCCACGAACGCACGTGGGACTCCCCCGCCGGAAAGAACCTTTACTTCAACATCTTGATTCCTCTGGACGGGATTCCGCCCAACCGTTTCGCACAAATTACACAAGTTACGGCACTCACGTTTGCAGAAGTGTTCATCCGCATTCAAGAAGAAGCCGGAACCGTAACAGCTACCGCCGTAGAAGCCGCCGAAAAAACGACAAGAACCGCCGCGCGCCCCGAGTCAACAGAAAAGGTGACGGTCAAATGGCCGAACGACATCCTTTTTGGCAAGAGCAAGTTCTGCGGAATTTTGGCAGAAGTCGTTTATGCAAAGATCCCCGCCTCCACGGGGATGACAAACGAGAACGCGCTGCGTCCAGCCCTCAACATGGGTATCGGCATTAACGCCAACAGCGATCCCGAAGACTACGCCCACATCGGACGCGCCGTCACGACGCTCAAGGCCATCGTCGGCCGCCCCATCAACCGCGAAAGGCTCTTGCAAGCGCTCATTGGCAACCTCGAACGCGCAATCGGGCAGTTCAAAGCATTCGGCATATCGCCCTGGATAAGCGCCTGGCGCAAAATGGACAAGTTCATCGGCGCCCGCGGCACCATCATCGTGAACAACCACTGCACCGACCAGAACCGCAATAGCGGAGAAGGCTCCATCAAAAAAACGGGCTGCATACTCGATATGCAACCCGACGGAAGTCTAATGTTCCAATGCGACGACGGCAAAATCGAAACCGTCATTTCCGCAGATTTGGAAATCTAGTTATCTCTTAAAAAAGATACTGCCGACAAGCGAAACGGCAAGCACCACGATCATCGCGGTAAGGCCCATATCCGCCATTTCACGACGTTCGCCGACAAGCCCCGTTTCGATGAGCACGATCAGCGCAAGCGCAAGGACGGCCGCAATGGAGCCCATCCTCTGGAACATCTTGACTTTTTCTTCGTTGGTAAGTTTTCCATTCGGTCGATTAGTAAAGGGCATTGACGTCACCTCCAAGGCAAATCCACACAATCAGTCCTACCATCACAAGGGCGCTGATCGCCACGTTGGCAAGGAAAAAGTCGCGGTTCATCGCATCAAGATCATTGGACTTTCTGAACAAGTGAATATAAACGATAGCGGCCGTCATCAGTCCGGTTACCGTCCACCAAACCCAGCCCATGTTCCAGAAAATGCCGAACACCACACAAAGCACGAGCATTGCCAAGTGGCTTGCCAACGCAATGCGCAAAGACTTTTCGAGTCCAAAGCGAGCCGGTACAGAATGCAGCCCTTGCTTGCGGTCAATTTCAATATCCTGCGTCGCATAGATAATGTCAAAGCCGCCCATCCAGAGCATGAGAATAAACAAGAGGAAAATCGGGAACACGGCAAATTCGCCACGCACGGCAATCCAGGCGCCCAGAGGGCTCATGCCAATCGCAAAGCCGAGGAACCAATGGCAAAGCCAGCTAAAGCGTTTCCAGAACGAATACGAGAGCAGCAAGAACCACACCGGCAAAGCAAGCGCACCGGCAAGCGGCTGGAGCATCCAAGCGAAAGCGACAAACAGCACGCCATTCAATGCGAGGAACGCCATCACGGACTTTCGGCTGAGGCGCCCTGCCGGCAAATGACGTTTCGCCGTACGCGGGTTTTCGGCATCGAACTTGGCATCGGCAATGCGGTTAAAGCTCATGGCGCTGTTGCGGGCCGTGACCATACAAAGGACGATCAAGACGATAATGCGGGCTGTTTCGTAAGCGCTCATATCGCGGAACCCGTTCGCCGCCACCCACATGGAGCCAAACGCAAACGGCATCGCAAACAGCGAATGGCTAAGTCTTACGAGATGTGTAAATTCTAGAAGTTTGTTCATTTTATAGGTTTCAGGTTACAGTTTTTTAGGGAGGCTGGCAACACGGTTCATAGCTCACCGCTCAAGGCTCACGCCCCCATGATTTGGCGACGGTTGCGACTTGCGTTGCGTCCACGCCCAGGTGCTTCAAGATTTTCGCGACCACGGTGTCCACAAGCTCTTCCATCGTCGCAGGCTTGCTGTAGAATTGCGGCGAAGCAGGAATCACGACGGCCCCCGCCAAGGTCACACGCTTCATGTTCTCGATGTGGATCAAGTTGTACGGCATTTCACGGGGCACAATCACAAGCGGGCGACGTTCCTTGAGGCACACGTCCGCAGCACGCACAAGCAAGTTGTCCGACGTTCCAGCCGCAATACGCCCAAGCGTACCCATGGAGCACGGCACCACCGCCATGCCCGCATAATCGGCACTCCCGCTCGCACATTCCGCAAAAAAGTCATCCACATTGCATACGTCTTTGCAATAGTCGAACAGCGCATTCTGCCCTTCGTATTCGAGCACCTGCTTTCCTGGGTGCGTCACGATCAGCGACACCTCATGACCAAAACGCTGCAAGTACATCGCCGTTCGCGTGGCATAAATACCGCCACTTGCGCCAGTCACGCCCAGGACAAATCGACTCATTTGGCACTCACGGGCTTATGCAAGAACACGCCGAACGAAATGCCGCCATCGAACATCTTGACCTGCTTGACTTCAAAGCCGCATTCTTCGGCCATCTTGCAGAACTGATCGACCGGCAAAAAGCGGATAATCGAATTCACCAAGTACTCGTAGGCTTCGCGCTTGCCGCTAAAGAACGCTCCCATCACCGGGATAAACAACGGCGCCAGCACCTTGTAAAAGAACTTGTTGAACAAATTTCTCGGCGAGAAAAATTCCAAAATGCAAAGGTATCCACCCGCATCCAGCACGCGATACGATTCCAGCAAGGCGCCACGGGCGTCGGGCACGTTGCGCATTCCAAAACCGTTCAAGATCACATCGAATTGGCGTTCAGCAAACGGCATTTTCATGGCATCGAGCTGCACCGCATGCGCATCGATTTTCTTCGGCTTGACTTCGGCAAGCATGCCATACGAAAAATCGCCAATGACGGCCGGTTCAACACTAAAGCCGTTTTTCTTTTGCAACGAGGCTTTTGCAGCACAGCAACAACAAGCACAGCCGTTATTTTCGAATATCTTGCGGAACGTATCGGCAAAATCGCCCGTACCGCCACACAAGTCCAGCAAGCGGACATTCCGTACAGAACCCGGCACGTGATCCGTCACTTCGGCCTTCATCATCTTTTTCAAGCGCGTGCAGCAATACCTACGCCACAGCACATCTTGAAAGCAGCTCAAGAAGTGATTCAAGAAATCGTAACGGCTAGCAATGCCATCGAACATATGACGTACGGGACTTTTCATGTGATTCAATTTAGAAATATTATTCCCCTCTACAAAAAAACAACCTGGATTTTACTCCAGGTTGCAATTATTTCAGAAGATTTGCAGGCGCTGCCGCCTGCGCCCTTCAAATCTTAATTGAACTTAGCTGTAAAGGTATCGCCGTCCTTCGGGGTCACGATACGCGGATTGTCCGTCACACCGTCGCTCCAGCCCGTAAACACGGCACCAGCAGCCGGAACAGCCGTCAATTCCATCTGCAAGCCACTGAAGAACTTGCCCTTGTAATTCTGGCTCGGGAGGTTCATGCCTTCCATGAGCACAACACCATTGCCACTGGCATTGAGGTTCACAGTAATCATATTGTTATCCAGGCCAAATTCTTCCTGATAATCCTTGAGGACAGAGGCATCACGATCTTCAGCCCAAGACTTCAAGCAAGAGCCCGTCTTGCTGAAACCATCTCCACAAGAGTTATAATACCCCTTTTCAGTCTGCTTGAACTTGGCGAGGTCGCGATTCATTTCAGAAGCATCGATCGTAGCCACCATAGCGTCTACAACCTTAACCACATTGCTATGGTTCGTAAAGCTGTTGAACATCACTGCAGAACGGTTGATGAACATGCGCTTGAAATCCGGATTCTTAATCAGCTGGATATAGAGGTTAGCAAAGCAGCCTTCTTCCTTGCACGCCTTGTTTCCACCGCCCTTCTTGATCCAGGCAAACATGTTTGATTCCTGGGTAAATTCCTTGTTATTTACACCCCAAGTCCAATCAAAGCCATGGTCAAGGTCATAGACCATGAACTTCCACGGGTGCTCCGGAGCAGACCAAGCGCGAACGTTGTTGTTCGGCCAGTCACCGTTGTGGATATAAATTTCGGCAGCCATGTAATCGGCGAGGTTGCCCACATCGAGCAAGAGCTTTGCAGCGGCGTAATTTGCATTGTTTTCGCCCGAGAAATCGTTCGTTGCCACATAGTGGAGCATATTCATATAGTTGTCGATCGTTCCGTTGCTGGCTTCGACTTCCTTGCCCAAGTGCTTGATGAAGTTCACCGAGTTTGCATCAATCTTGTAGTTCGTTTCGACGTAGTTCTTGTTGAAACGTTCACGCATGTCGTGAATGCCGTAATACTTACCGTTGTAGAACACAACGACCTGACGGCTTCTCTGGTAATCGACGCTCGTACCTTCGAGAATGGCACCGCCCATAGCATCTTCGATATAGTCGCTCACATAGCGGTTACCATTATTGCGGAGGTTGAAAGCCTTGTACTTGTCGTTCACGCCCTTGCGGGTTTCGAACAACGGATAGTTGATGCTACCATCTTCATATTCTTCACGGAGTCGGATAGAGACAGACTTCTTGTCGTTCAGGCGGCTCCAACCACCCATGAGAGAGATACCGGCATCCTTTTCCCAAGTAGAGCCATCCTTCGTAGAAGAGCCTTTTTCGAAGTATTCCACATGAATCGGATATTCCACATCGGCATAGAGGCCTGCACTGTCCTTACAGCCTCTCGGATCGCTACAACTTGTCTTGATATAGTGTTCACGGAAGAAGCTGGAGTCCACGCTAATAGCGACAATCGGCATTTTCACATCTTCTTCGTCAACGAAGAACGTGCGAGTCGTTACCTTGCTCGAAAGCGCACCCTTCTTGAACGTTGCGCAACGGAAAGCTACGCTATGGTCAATCTTTTTCGGGCTATTGAATTCCGGAGAATTTTCCGTCGGGATAGAACCATCCGTCGTGCAACGGAGTTTGACACCTTCAGCAAGGGAAGGCGGATTCAAGGTAAATGCTTCGCTATAGAAACCAGACTTGAGGCCGCTCATGTCTGCCGGAGGAACAACTTCGTCGTAGGCCTTCGATTCCGTATTCGGCTTTTCCGGTGTCGGCGTTTCAAAGTACTTCCAAGAACCACCATCCACAATACCCCAGCTGAGGCCAGCCGTCAATTCCGGATAAGCGACCGAGTCACGGATTCCATTATAATAGTCCAACAGGTAAATCGTACCGCCGTCCTTATCAAGCTTCCAGTTCGTATGCGGACGAGTATGGAAACCATCCTTATCGGCAATCTGTACAGCAGAAATATCGTGCCTGTCGCAGAAGACGACCAAGAAAGACTTAGCCTTGATAACAACGTCACCAAAGACCCACTTGCGCAAGTTCTTGAGGTTTTCGACAAGCGTATAGCCCTTCAAGTTGGCATCCGTATTGCCGGCGTTATAAATTTCAACCCAAGACGGGTCATTACCACTTTCATCGAGAAAATCCGTATTCAACGGAGAGATTTCCGTGATACGCAAGGCAGAATTGCCGACCCACTGGATAGCAGTATCCGGCGGAAGCGTCACGACAATAGTATCATAGATGGTGTCGGTTCCATTGACCACTCGAATAACTTCAGTACTCGAAGAATAGGGAACGTTCGAGCCAGAGGATCCACCCGGAAGACCTAAACAATTCGGGGAGTTGCAACCAGACGATCCAGAAACAGTATCCGGACCATTCGGAAAATCGTTTTCTTCGGCACAGGATACCAACAATGCTGTACCAAGAGCAGCGACTAGCGAAAAGTACGCTTTAAACAAGGTTTTTGAGCGAATCACGACGACCACCTAAATAGTAAAAGATATACCACCCCATGGTTTTTTAACCCGGGACACCACAATTATCCATCCAACAACACTAAATTTAGTAGTTTTTTTAAAAAAATAACAGTAATATTCTCTTTACCCTTGACAAGGTGAAAAAAATAATCTATTATTGGGTCACCAAAATGGTTCTGTAGCTCAGTTGGTAGAGCAGTGGACTGAAAATCCGCGTGTCGTTGGT
>Ga0265298_10009264_pt1 | contig 11734 bp, 9 predicted proteins | sample AusTroGonzalo_MG_3_FD_193486 | JGI IMG/M metagenome (GOLD analysis project Ga0265298, IMG submission 193486) | Bovine rumen microbial communities from tropical cattle in Woodstock, Queensland, Australia - Gonzalo_01 | ecosystem: Host-associated > Mammals > Digestive system > Stomach > Rumen ...
TCGAACTTGGAACTAGCGCAAATTTCTGGACAAAGGACTATAATGCATCGAGTGGTGCAAGTTCATTTGCCGGGTTTGGCGTTGGGGTAGATGCAGATACGCCAGAACAGTGTGTGGTGTATGGTACGACTAGTATGGGTGAGGGATTCTCGCTCCGTCTGGTCAGGACGATTTCATAAAGGGGTTTGACAAATGGCTTCAGAAGATTATATTAGCGTAAGAAGACTGATGCGGTTCTATGACAAGCTGAAAGTGTGGCTGTTCAAGAACTATGCATCCAAGTCGTATGTGGACTCCGTAGCTGACGGTCTTGAGACCGCGCTGGATACCCTGAACGACACGATGGAAACCGTGGCCCACGGGGGCATGTACGACCTCGGAACGAAGACCGAGTCCGACCTCGTATCCGGCGTACTGACGATTTCCACGGGCAACTCCAACACGGAACTCGCCCTGACCACGGTGAATGCCCTGACCGTCACGGCCAACCCCGGGGTACCCAACTTCGCCCTGCTGATAGACAACAGCGGGAACTCCAACCAAGTGACCGTGGGCGTGGCAAACTCGGTGGGTACACCTCTGCTCCAGTCAAGCGCCGCGGGGACCACGGTAGGGGCCGGGAAGGTATGCCAGCTGACCTGCGTAGGGAGATGCTGGACGCTGGCCGAGTTCGAGACGCCGACGTCGGCATAAGGGGATACCATGATTTATACCCATGGTGTAAATGCGGTGAACGGATATTCCCTGGACGGGTTCCTCTATCTCACGTACTTCAGTGATTTCGATTCAACTACCGGGATTGATACACCTGTTGTCGGTTCCGCCATCGACTACAGCCAGTATATCTCAAAGGGGTTCACCTATACTCCCGATAATCTCTCGTACAACGGAGTTAGATACCCGGGGGTGAACATAACTGCGCCTAACGCCGATATTACTGGGGCCGAGGTATACCCGGGGATACAGCCACCGAATGAGACTAGCTTCGATATAGTGTTCAGGTATATCGACCATTCTGGGTATTACGGGTCGTTTTTGTGGTATGACTGGTTTACAGTAAGCCCAGTGGGCCATATTACAAGTAGTAAGTTTACATTACTTGTAAAGAAAACATTTACTTGCACGAATTACAACGGTGCATATACTTACAATACAGACAATACCACAACAAACATTATATTGCCCATCAATTTGGATACCAATACACATTTATTCAGCGTAGTGGTAAACATGACTACAAGAATCGCAAGGCTATATGTGGACGGTACCCTGTACGTATCTGCGGTAATGGACAGCGGGTACAATTTTGCCATAGACTGGCAAATCAGCCCGAGGTACCGCACTGAACTGTTCGTGTCGCAGCTGGCTGTACGTGAAGGCGATTGGTCCATTAACAACGGAATGAACTATCCTGTTCCGCGAAAACCGTATTATCCTCCCATACTACTGTCATAATCATTTCAGGAGTCTCGCTATGTCTATATCAACAGAACTCATCCGCATGGCACAGAACGTAGGTGCCCTCAACGCGGACACTAACGCAATCTTCGACGCCCTCCGGGCTAAGGGAGTGGATGTACCGGCCAATGCACAGTTGAGCGATGTGGCGGATATGATTGATAGTATTGAATTACATCTTCCGACTGTTAATATCGGTGGTAGAGATTATCCTTATGTTCAGATTGGGAACTATTTATGGCTAGCTGAAAATTTAGATTGGAAATGGAATGGGCTGAATATAGGCTCATCATCTTCATCTACAACGGATTTATATGCTAACTATTTTAATAATGAAGAGGATATTTATGGATGGAATGGGCTAAAACGTGGATTGCTCTACAATTATCCTTGTGCAGCATATTTGAATTCAAATGCAAATATTTTACCTAGTGGATGGAGAGTGCCATTAAAAGGTGACATTGAAAAATTGTTGGATACCGTTGGTGGTTCCAATATTGCAGGACTAAAGCTTAAATCACAAACTGGATGGTTAAGCTACGGGGGAAAAGATGGTAATGGTACTGATGACTACGGTTTTGATTTTAAGCCTACCGGATTTTGTCGTACTGATGGTTCATTTAATGAATTTGGATGGGATGGTTATTTTTGGTCTACTACGGAAAATGACACTCTATCCAGTGCGAGTGTATTCGATATCTATGATAGCACAAGAATCACTGAGTATGATAAAAAACTAAAATTCGCCATCCGTCTCGTCAAGGATGCCCCCGGCTACGTCACCATCGGAGGTCGCCAATACAAGACAGTGACCATTGGAAATCAGGAGTGGTTAGCTGAGAACTTGGATTATAAGTTCAGCTATAATGGTAGTACATTGCCGATTGGAAGTAGCGGAAATCCGATTACTCCAGCAGCCTGGTATTATGATAATAATGAGACTAGCTATGGTATAGATGGAACATATAAATGCGGACTACTATATAACTGGTACGCTGCTAAGTACCTAGAAGATAATAAGGCTACTTTACTCCCGAATGGATGGCATGTGCCTACTTCTAATGACTGGAATACACTACTTACTGAAGTAGGGGATATATCTACTGCTGGAACTAAGTTAAAAGCATTGAATAATTCAGTCAATGGAAGCTGGCCAACTGGATGGAATGGTACTGATGACTATGGATTTAATGGTATTCCAAGTGGAGATAGATACGATTCCATTTATTATGATATCAATTCTTCATGCACATATTGGACAAGTACGGAATATGATGCTAACATGATGAATCTTGTTGCCCTCAAATATGCTGAGGTTTTGCTACTGCATGATAATAAATATCATGGATTCTCACTCAGACTCGTCCGTACCGTCGCATAAACATTTTAATTCTTAGGTGAATCATTATGTCAATCCAGACCGAACTCACCCGCCTCCGCGCCAACGTCCTCTCCGCCGTCACCACCCAGGCGGCCATCCTCGCCGCCATCGCCGACAAGGGCGTCACCGTGCCAGCCGGTGCCACCCTGCACGACGTCCCTAGATTAATTGGGGAGATACCCGGAAGCGTGCCGACCACAACCGGCAGTCGTGACTAGAAGACGGTTGCCGATTCGTCTCGTCAAGGACTTATCCTAGGGCGACCCCGGGGTTTCCCGGGAGGGGACGGATATATAAACTAGAATTAAACAGTTAGAATCCGGAGGATTCCATGGCAGACGCAATTCATGGCCAGAAGATGAGCGACTACACCAAGCTCAACGAACTGACCCAGGCAGAACAGGAAACTTACCTTGCCAACGCGGCGGTGACCACGTACGGCAAAACCAGCGTCGGCGGGGAAAACACTAACGTGAACGTGCCGTTGAGCGCAATCAAGCCGGATGTGCCGGTAACCGACGTCACTGTAGGCGGCAACAGTGTAGTGAGTAATGGTGTTGCCGCAGTTCCTGCCCAGGTGAATGCTGACTGGGACGCTGCTAGCGGTGTAACAGAAATCTTGAATAAGCCCGACTTGTCAATCTATGCGTTGGAGTCCACGCTCGAGGCTTTGGAAACCAAATATACTAGTCTGGAGGCCCGTGTCACGGCACTGGAAGGACAGACGACCTAATGCTTCGGTGACATCAAGGTGACTATGCCAAAGTATAGCGTATTGATGTATAATTTCGGAGGTTACGAGCTATTTCGTGACCTTCATTTTAATATATCTTCTGATATCGAGTATGTGTATGTCACGGACAATGATAATTTGCATACCGATAAGTGGAACGTCGTAGTAGACAAGAAACTACTAGGTAAACCTACAATTTACTCCACCTTTTATGTGAGATACCATCCTTTCGAGTATGTGCACTCGGACGTATGTATCGTCATGGACGGTTCCATGTGGATTCGGAACGATTTGGTACCGGTAATATCTGGCTTTGCCAGGTCAAGCTCGATATTAGGCGTAATGATAGGAACGGTAAACGGGGTACCAAGCAAGGACTTGGATGGGTGGTATCGTGCTGGTAGGTTGGACTACGATGAATGGGAAGCTGGACGAAAGTTTCTTGCAGACAATGGTACCGATTCCCTCGAATATGGGTGCGAAATAGGTTGCCGGATGGTTAAACGGTGCACCGAGGTGGACAAATTTCATGACACGGTGTTCCACACATTGGAAGAAATCGGCAATAATGAGATGTACCGTATGGACCAGATAGTATACAATACAATACTGTTTACTCGATTCAGCGATATGGATATGTATTATTATACTAAGCAACTTATACAGAGCGATTTTATCCAGTATTGCATGCACGGTAGTAATATTCCTAAAATTTCATTGAACCAGCTAGATACGAAGATTCCGTACATCTCTCATTTAAAAATACACCGGTTCACCATTCCACCACAAAAAACTACCACAATGTGCGTCGAGGCTATATTGCTTGCGAAGCATAATGATGCCGACGACTTGCGTGAATGGATAGATTGGCATTTGAATGTATGCAAGTTTGACCGGATTCACATTATAGATAACGACAGCAGCATAGATATACCAGAAATAATCAGTAAGTACGACAATATCACGTATGAACACGTATCGGGTCATGCAAGACAGTATGTCCTGTATGATACGTATGTCAACGAGAAATCAAGCGCGGACTGGATAATGCCTATCGACGACGATGAATATCTTGATTTCCGTGGAAATTTTTCATCAGTGCATGAAATGATTCGATATTATGACGGTAAAATCTATAATTTGCACATGCTTGCTATCAGGTGGAAGCATCTCTTCCCTCACAATCTACATGAGAATCGTGAAGGAAGACCGGTCCTCGAATACTGCAACGAGGAAGACCCGGCTCTTGCGGAGTTGTTTACTCTAGGTGATGTTGGCATAAAGTGCATGGTCAAACGTGATGGTATGGTGCACTACCAGGAAACCTGGGAATGCCCAAGTCGTGGCCATGTACCGAATCATACAAAGCAGATAGGCGCAGTATTATGCGACGGCGAACGTATACTCGGTAACCATTCGTTTAGAACAGAACATGATGACGAAAAGGTCAGATTGCTGCATTGCAGATACAAGGGTCCTGCCGAATGGAAATATAAATGCAATGAGATAGGATATGTATGTGATAAGGAACCGAAGGCGCGCAACCGGGATTTTAGGTTTACGAGGCTTCTTGGTCGATTGCGCTAGTTTACTTCAGTGCACAGAAAAATGAAGGGCCGGAATATACCGCCGTGCGGCCATTCCGCACGGGAACCCTTTAGGGCGGTATAGGAGGCCCAGCATACAGGAACCACTTGACGGAAACCCCTTTAAATAGTATATTGATGATATGATAGTAAGCTACAACGTAAAGCTGGCATTTCCCGACGGGGAAACGAAGGTAAAATACGAGAAGGTACTTTCGGTGGAACGTGAATGCTACAACTATCTCAGTAAGAAATTTGAAGAAATCGATTTCGTACACAATAAATTGACGAGATACGAAGTGCAGACCCGTTACTACGGGAACCTGCGGAGCAGGTTCCCGGAGCTGTCGAGCCAGATGGTTCTCAAATGCATCCTGGAGAGCGTTAGTAACTGGAAATCCGCGATAAGGAACTGCTACGACGATTTCGAGGTACCGTGCAAGAATAACCTCTCGATGGTTCTGGACAAGCGTTTGTACGGAAAATTGACTACGAGTTCGGTAGAGCTGACGGTGCCGGGCGGCCACAGGGCGCGCTGCACCTTCAGCCCGTACCCGAAACTCGCTGAACTGCTTAATTTGTACAGGGTGCAGAACTGCAACGTGTTCTTCCGCCGGAACCAGGCGTGGCTGACATTGCAGTTCGAGGTGCCGCCTTCGGAGGACGCCGGGCCCGGCGTCCTCGGCATCGACCGCGGAATGAGAAGAATTGTAGCTTGCTCGGACAATACCGGCTGGATTAATAGGGAATTCAACAAGAAAAGGCGGCAGTTGCGCTACCTGAGGCGCTGCCTCAGAGCGCGCAACTCAAAGTCCGCCAAGAGGCACCTGAAGAAACTTTCCTGTACAGAAAGGAACCGCTCGAAGAACGAAATTCATCGCGTAGTGAACTGGCTCCTGGCGAAGCCGGTCCATACATACGTCGTCGAAGACTTGACTAAAATCAAGAAGAAGACTTCAAGGAAGAAAATTGTCACCCCATCAGGGGTGACCATAGAAGTCAAGAAAAGGAAGCACAATAACAGGTTCGGTCAGGTTCCTTTGAAGGAAATCCAGGCCGTACTGGAGTATAAGGCACAGCTTCTAGGGAAGGAAGTTGCAACGGTTGAACCTGCCTACACGTCCCTCCTCGATTCTCGGGGAATGCCGCAAGGCATCAGGCAGGGTACTCGTTATCGTGCGTCCGACGGAGTGCTGCTGGACGCGGACATAAATGCCGCGTCCAACATCGCACTCCGTCACCGCCCTGAATCAATCGTCGCGATTCCTATCTACGGGTCCACGGTATTTTCGGGCAGGCCGTTGTCAACCGGCCAATCGTGGACGAAGCTCAGGCAGAATCCGCAAGCTGCCGCCTTTCAGGGCGGCCGTAGTTGACTACGAGGAAACCCGGGAGAACCCCTGCGGCGGACACGTACCGAAGAACTCGGTGTTCCTGGGGGCGCTGCTGCCCGACGGTAGGAACATCCAGGGAGTCGGCATACCGAAATGTCCGTATAAATTGTACGACGAGCGCATGAGGATACTGCACTGCCGGTACAAGGGGCCGAAGGACTATGCCGCCAAGATGTCCACGGCGATGACCGTGTCCGACAGCGTGCAGAGGAAGAAGTCCTGGCAATTCGACGAGATTCTACCCACCTTAGATTAAAAAAGACCCGCCAGCCGGCGGGCCTTTTACATTATAGTTCATCAATGTTGCTACATGTCGATGACCAGCGTACGCGGTACAGTGAAACCTGATGTGTATTTAGGATAGTCCCATACTACAAGCTGTGTCATATCGAACCTGGAATTGATTTTAGTGGCACCGTCATTGGTTTCAATTGGGCATGGTTCAATATAAATATTTCCACCGGCTTTATCGTTATTACTATATCGGCCACAAACGCCGTCAACAAACATGTAATGCTTCTTATTAACGAAGTCTATTGTGTATGCATAATGGTGCCATGACCTCCCAAGGTCGTCATATCCGATAATTGATTGGAAGGAAACTACACCTGATTCGAAACTAAAACCAGACCCGTTCCACCAATACGTTCCGGCACGATTGCTGGTTGAGTTAATGCCGGCAAAGTTGTTGAATTGGTCATAAGAAAAGCATTGACTTCCGTTAGGGCGGCTTGCCGAAGGTGTCTCGATACGCATAAGGAATTCTATGCATATACCGTTAGGATAATTAGACTTGGTTAGCCCGCTGAATATCAGTTTCTCATTTATATTAACCTTGCCACCAGTACCATATTTATCAAATATGGCAAACGGTATTCCATCACTGAACTTGGAACCGGCAAGTGTAAAATAAGTGCTCCCGGTTTCACTCTGTATCGGCTTTATTAAACCAGATTTAGTAGGATAGTCGGCATATGACTGATTCCGTTGTTTACCATAATGATAACCATCAGTCATATAGTCAAGCAATATACAATGCTCCGGTAGGACATAATCATTGCCTACACTAGATATTCCATGCATCACTATCATGCGAACTCCGCTAATGTCCAGCAAGAACCAACGCAAGTCAGCTGATAATACTTGCCGGCCTTTACCTTAGCAACTGCACCGGACGATGCAGCCAGTCTAATAGTCTGTTGCACTCCGCCAACAGTTAATACCAATGTGACGACACAGTCAAGTGAAGCAGACTTGTTATCAATTTCAACAGCAAAGTTTGCCGATTCGCCCGCGGCGACCGCGCATGAAATCTCCATAGCCGAAATAGAATGGTCTGACGCCAGTTCGATTGAGGTGACCTTGTTGTTCTCCACGGTTACAGTGGCTGCGGCAGTCTTTGTATCCGGGACAAGCTTCTGCTGGAACTGTGATACGTCCGGAACTTCGGACTTCTTGGCGTACGTCTCGTCGATGATGTTGCCTTCGCGGTCGGCGACTGCACGCTCGGCGCCGAACTTGACACCCTTGAATGTGTCGTAGAGTTCCACGGAGTTCTCGCCGAGGCTCAGCAACCCGGACTCTCCCTCGATGCCTTCGCCCTGCTCGCCTGCTATGTATGTTCCGTAGATGGACTTCTCCAGTGCGGCGTCGCTTGAGATTCTTACCTTGTTGGGGAGGGTGGAGTCGTCCTTGACGAGGCGGATTGCTAATCCATATCCCACCTTATATGTATCACTGTCTCCCGTAAAATAACTGTACCCTGTCAAATTGCCATAATAGCGCCGGGCATCTATTCCAGTAGAGTACATAACATCGGTAATTGTCCAGAATCCCATACCGGTGCCGTTCCGGCAGAAATACGGTAGGGTGCTACTCCATTGACGCTCAACGTTACCGTTAGGTATAGCGGAAAACCCGGTAGTATTCGTACAGGACTCATTATGCCAGTCTCCACCGGCCCATGAGACGGACTGACGCAGCGAATCCCGAGTTGCTGTGGCGGCAAGGGTAGCCAGTTCAGCCCGTGTAGGAACATGCCACCCAGGGAATAGCGTAGACTTATGAGCCTCCAGATAGTCCGCTGCCTCGCTATTGTACAATAGGCCGTAGTTCCTTTCCTTCGCTGTAGTCTCGTCAAAGTTGTAATACCACGCGACCGGTTCATAGAAATCGCTCTGGGCAGGGGTAAGGTCAAACTCATTATGCAGCGCGATTCCATCCGGGAGGAAGTCGAGGTTCTCGGCCATCCAAACCTGGTTACCGATTTTCACGGTCTTGTACTGGCGGCCTCCGATTACCAGCCCGGCCTCAAGTGTGACATTGTCACCTGCAACCAGTTCGATGTCCTCGTTTAGCGAGTTTGCCGGAAGAGTGGCAGTGACTCCCGAGTCGGTCACCTTGACCGTGGAGAAAGACTTCGCCCCGTCCAGCTTCTCCTTGTCTGCAGCGGACATTAGGCCCTTGGTGCCGCCAACCCCGGATGCCGACGGGGATGCGTCAGGAAGCGTAGTCCAAGTCCCGTCCCCCTTGAGGAACTTCCCGTCGTCTCCCGCTGCGGGCGCAGGGACGAGCCCGGAAGCCCCGGCTGCCTGCGGGGTGGCTCCCGACATCGTAGCGGGTGCAACCCATTGCGGGGCACCATTGGAGTCCACGGTAAGGACCCTGTTGGCATAGCTGGACGATGGCTCCGGAATCTTGAATACCTTCATTGCCCATGAGCTTGTACCGGAGAGTTCTATATGGATGAACCTTGGCCCGGAATAGTTCACCCCGCCATCGTCATTGATTACGCCGTCGAACGAATAGCAGTTTGAACCAACTCCGGAGAGAGGTATCAGCTTGGAACTGTTGTACTTGCAGAAAACCGCCTTGCCCTGCTGGTAGTCGGAATATATGCCGGAAGCGTTTGAACCGTAGCTATATATGGCAACCTCGTCCTTTTCAGCCGGGAGGGTTCCCCATACGATGTTCTGGTTGGCGTCGGTCTGCAGGTACATGTTTGCCGCCATTGTCGGGAGGCCGACCAAGGCATCCTGCTTGGAATCCATGTCCACCTGGGCGAGCTTGGTCTTTTCGGCAGTTGTATAGTCATTGGTGGAAAGACCCTTTCCATCTACCTTGTCCACCTTTCCGTCGAGCAGGGTACCGGTTTCCGTCTTCGTGTATGCGTCGGTGATGCCGTATCCGGCCAGCGTGGTGGCTTTTCCGGCTTTCCCGTCAAGTGCAGACTGCGTAGCATTTGAAATCGGCTTGTCAAGGTCGCTCGTGTTCTCGACATTGCCGAGACCGACCGAACTCTTGTCCAACTGGATATTCACCGTCTTTCCGGACGGAGTTACCTCTGTACCGTTCAGCTGCACGGTATCGATTACGTTCACCTGGGCACCAGGCTCAATTCCTCCCAGTGTCGTCAATGCATCGCTTATAGCCGTACCGGAAATCCCGGAGTCAGCCAGGTCGCCGCCTACATCGAGCGAGGCAAGGTTCCCGGAAGTCGCCGGGGAAACCTTGTCGGCCTTCCCCTGGCCCAGGCTTCCAACCTGTCCACCAAGCGAATCGACTTCGCTCACGATGGGAGAAAGTGCAGTCTGGAGGCCCTGGGAGGTCACGTAGTCATGCTCGATAGCGATAATCCGGTCGTCGAGCCCGCCTATCTTATTGGGAAGACCATCAAGGACGCCCTTGTCCTCATATGACATGAGGCCGTCCTGGTGGTTCCCCGCATCGGCTGTCGCCAGGGGTATGGCCAGGGTCACGTTGCTGTCAGAGTTGGCGTTGAAATTGGTATCCACCTCCGGGGCGCTCCCGAACTTGACGTAGAGCTTCCCGCTGCCCGGTTCCGCTCCTGCCGCTCCCCAGGCGTAGGTGCCGTCCGCGTTGGACTTCAGTACCTTGCCTTCCTGGTCGGGCACTGGGACCACCGGGATTGCCTGGGAGCCGTCCGTATTGATGACGGTCATGGTTCCCGAGGCCGCGTCCAGCTCCACGGACTTGACCTTGCGGTCCGAGAGACGCTCGCCGTCCTCGTCCATGGCGGCGTAGTCTGAATACTTCGCGTAAAATTCCCTGTGGTTGAGCTTCTTTATTAACTTTTCTGCCATTTTGCCGGACCCGGTATGTCGTTGTTGGTAGTTTATAGCATTTGATTGGGGGAGCCCTGTATAAACTACCGTTTGTATAAGGATTGAAAGGTAACCAGATGGCTAACACAAGAATACCTTCGGTATTGTGGAACGTAGACCAGACGGCCGACACCACGGCCGCCGAGAAGGCCCAAGCCCGCGCCAACATCGGCGCGCAGGGCGCCCTGACGGCTGGCCCGAACATTGACATCTACAACGATATCGTCAGTACCGAGAAGCCCCAGGTTGCCGCCGGCGCGAACGTGTCAGTCAACGGCGTGCTCGACCCGCAAACCCGTGTAATCACCTATACGGTCAGCGCGACCGACACTACATACAATGTCTTTAATACGACCACCGACGGCCTAGTACCGAAGGCGAACGGCACTGGCGATACCGGCAAGTTCTTGAAGGGCGATGGCACTTGGGAGGCAATCAGCACGACCGTAAATGCGACCGCTCCCCTGTACGGCACCGGCACGGCGGCTGACCCTCTCACCTTGATAGTGAGCCACGGACTTTCCGTCGTTCAGCCTTCCGGCGGTAACACCTACTTGCAGGTGACCCATCCGGTACCTGCACCCGGAAGCACGAGCGCGGGCAAGGTGCTGACTTGCAACGACGCTCTTGAAAACTTGAGCTGGCAGACCCCTGCAACGGCAACGGGCGTGCAGGAAATCGTCACGACATCCAACACCTATGCAGAGGTTACCGCCATTATCACTGCTGGGAACGAGCCTGTATTGTCCGTGGCAGACTCCAACGGGGCCGGATTTTTCCGTAGGGTATTCACCGGAGTCGTGTCAACTACCCCAAGCCCAATAACAGCCGTCAAGTTCGCCCGTCTTGCAGGTAGCGTGTTCGAGATGTACACGATTGATTCTTCCACGGGCAACTGGGTTTACAGCTCCGTGCCGCTTACCAAGCATAAGCACGACGCAGAACTCTATTTCTACAACACGGATGACGGCGACCATTACCACGTGCGAGGCATACAGAACTATGCCGTGAACCATGTTGCAGTACAGAATCATAACGGGGATATCTGCTCCGTGACC
>Ga0265298_10009266_pt1 | contig 11733 bp, 11 predicted proteins | sample AusTroGonzalo_MG_3_FD_193486 | JGI IMG/M metagenome (GOLD analysis project Ga0265298, IMG submission 193486) | Bovine rumen microbial communities from tropical cattle in Woodstock, Queensland, Australia - Gonzalo_01 | ecosystem: Host-associated > Mammals > Digestive system > Stomach > Rumen ...
AGTATCATCTAACCCAAAACAAGTATAGTTAGCATACGCTAACCTGTCAAGTGATTTATTAAATCAATTACAGAACTTCCATTCCTGTTCATCATGTTTCCCTCCTTTTATCAAGCTCCATGTTTAATCCCACCAGCCATATTCACGCCGACAATCAGGAGAGATGACAAGAGATCATGCTATTTCTACTTAGCATATGTCATGACTTCGTCATGACCGCGCCTCCCTCTTACAACTTCGGAAAATGTGCCGTATCATTTTCCTTTGTTCTCGTGAGCTCATATGCGATTCCATGCTCCTTCAGCTGATCAAAGAATGCATTCAGATAATCATTTCCTTCAAAGCCCTGCTGGATGGAAAGGAACAGGGTTCCGTTCACGGCGGCAAGCTCTGTCAGGAAGGGATTTGCCTTCGGTACATGTGTCCAGAATTCAAGGATGTAGGGTTCAACCGAAGCATACTTCCACTTTCCCACATAGCTGACCATATAGGTAAAGTAGCGGATTCCGCCCATGAGCATCTGCGCATAGGCCCCGCACTTTGCCTCCACTGTCGGTGCCATCTTCAAAACCATCCTCGACCTGGCGGCAGTTACGGCCATGGACTGCTTTACCCGGTCGGCATCGCTCTGCATGAAAGTCATTCCACGGTAAGCCGTTGCCTGGAGATCGAAGGGCATTTTCTTCATTTTATTTGAGAACTGGAATACATTGGTTCCCACGCAATTATGATGTGTCTCCGGTGCTCCCAGCATGGGCCGTCCATTATATACATAGGAGCTGTTAAACGGCCGCTCTGTCTCCGGATGGATGGAATGGATTGCTCTGGTCATCAGAAGTGAAAGCATCGTTCCCGGACTTGCCTCATACTCCTGGCAGAACCGGACGAATTCCGCCTCCGGGATCTTCACATCATTGATGTATGCTTTTCCCTCCGATTTTGCGCCTCCGTCATTGATAATGGAGAAGGCCTCCTGAAGACTGGGTGCCGGGATCTTGGACGGATCCATTTCCGGGAAGAAATCTACCGGATCCGCCGATTCCTCCGGACGGATCTCATCCTCCAAAGTCCGGATCCCCGTGTGATCTGTTACTCCGTAGCGTCCCTCGCAGTAATAGTAAAGCAGTGTCGAAAAAACCATATACATTCCGGTTCCGTCAGCGATCCCGTGATAGATATCCAGGAAGATCCGGTCATCCTTGAAGCAAACCGCCCAGACATGGAAATTCGTCTCTTCGGCAGCAAGCGTGATCTGACGATCCGTGTTAAGAAGTACGATGGGCGCTGTGTTCTCTTCGTAATAGAGCTCTGTTTCATTCTTCTTCATTCGAAGAGACAGATACGGATATCTCTTCGAAGTGTTTTCTACGGCCTTCTGAAGGGTTTCTTCGTCCACTACATCCTTCATCTGCACCTCAAGCCGCACGCTGTAGTCGCCACCCATTCCCTGACTGCCATAAACATGCAGTAAATCTCCATCTGTGATTCTGATCATTTTCTACTCCTCCCATAAAGAAAATCAATGACAAGGCCTTGTGTCAGAAGTCCCACCATGAGTTTCCGTCCCTTTTTCATGTTGTCCTCCTTTTTCATGTTCTGTCCATCTGATCCTTCACTTTTTCAGAAGTTTAAATCCTCATCATTATATAGGTATGCACATCATGGCGCAAATCCCATTTACCGATCTTTTTTTCTTCAAGTCTGGCGGATATACATCTCGGGACGACGGTCACGGAAGAGCCCCCATGCAAGTCTTGCTGTCCGGATCTCATCAAAATCATATTCGGCAGAGATCACAGCGTCTCCGGAACGACCGGCAGAGGTAAGGATAGCTCCGGTCTCATCCGTAAGAAAACTGCTTCCGTAGAAGCACAGACTGCTCTCCTGTCCGCCGTTTTCCATGCAGGCATGTACTTCTTCGGTGCCGTATCGGTTCGCCGCGACAACAGGGATGATATTTGCCGCTGCATGTCCCTGCATCACTCTCTGCCAGTGACCGACGCTGTCAACAAGAAGCACCGGTTCACTTCCGATGGCTGTGGGATAAAGAAGGATGTCCGCTCCAAGTAGAGTTAAACTTCGCGCCGTCTCCGGAAACCACTGATCCCAGCAGATTCCCACGCCGACTCTTCCTGCACTGGTATCGAAAACCTTGAATCCGGTATCTCCCGGTGTGAAGTAGAACTTCTCCTGATAAAAATGATCATCCGGAATGTGTGTTTTCCGATATACGCCTAGCAGTTTTCCGGAATCCAGCATGGCCACGGAATTATAAAGAACCAGTCCGTCCCTTTCATAGAAGCTGATAGGAATGACAATCCCCAGTTCCCTGCTCACTTCCGTAAAATGCTTCACCGCCGGATTTTCTTCGGTGGGAACCGCGTAGTCGTAATATTCATATCTTCGTTCCTGGCAGAAATAGGGACGCTCGAAAAGCTCAGGAAGCAGAACGATCCCTGCTCCTTCTGCCGCAGCCTTACGGACGAGACCATCCGCATGTATGATATTCTCTTCCACATCTGCCGTCATGCTCATCTGTACGGCTGCTACTTTAATCTTCGCCATAGGATACTCCTTATGCTCTGTCCTTTATGATTGCGGGAATCTGCTGTGTCAGGCAGTGGATATTTCCGCCGCCCAGAAGAAACCTCCGAGCCGGGATGGGAATTACTTCCCGTCTGCCTGAAAGACTCTCCAGAATCCTCACGGCCTCCCGGTCACTTTCCTTATTCTCTCCGCCGAATTGCGGAACCAGGATTGCTCCATTTGTATAATAGAAGTTTACATAACTAGCCGCCAGTCGTTCTCCCACATCCCGCGCATCCTCTCCCGGTTCAAAGGAGTACTGGGACACTTCTGTATCCGTGTAGCAGACTGGATTCTTCGGGATGGGAAGCTTATGCACTTTGATGGATCTTCCTTTTGCATCCGTAACTGAGGAAAGGTACTCCAGATCCGCAAGAGACATGGGATACTGTGGATCCGATACATCCTCCGTCCACGCCAGCACCACCTCCGCCGGCCCCACAAAGGCAGCCACATTATCCACATGTTCATTGGTTTCATCGTTATAGATCCCGTGTGGGAGCCAGAGGATCTTCTCTACATTGAGATAGTGCTTAAGGCACTGCTCAATCTCCTTTTTGGTAAGCGAGGGATTTCTTCCCTTACTGCAGAGACAGGTCTCCGTCACAAGCAGGGTTCCTTCTCCGTCGCTGTGGATGCTTCCTCCTTCCAGTACGAAGGGAGCTGCATTCAGAACCGGATCTTCAAGAACTGCAGCAAAGTTCTTTGCAACCGCATCATCCTTAGCCCAGTCCGCATAGAGTCCGTCTACTTCTCCGCCCCAGGCGTTAAAGCTCCAGTTTACCGCAAGTCTCTTTGTGCGGTCGGAATTCACAAGATAGGTGGGGCCCACATCTCTTGCCCAGGAGTCATCCGTCTCCATCGGAATGACATGCAGCTGATGACGGCTATACTCCGTGGTTCCGTGGCCTGGCCCTTCCTGCCGGAGATCAAAGTAACGGTTCATCCGTTCTTTTCCCCGATCACTCGTTAGAAGCCATACATCCTCCGAAGAAAGGATCGTCCTGATCAGCTCCGCAAAACATTTCTCTGCATCCTTGGGATCGATACCCCAGCTGCCCGGACGCTCCGGCCAGATGAGGAGCGTTCCTGCGTGGGGTTCGTATTCTGCCGGAAAACGGTAGCCTTTATTCAGTTCATTGTCTGAGAATCTAACCATTTGTTGTTTCTTTACTTTCCATTCATAAGATCAGGAAAGGCGGTTCTTGAAATCCGAATATCCGAACCGTCTTACCAGCTCATACTCCGCTTCTCCCGTATCCTCTGCTTTCCCTTCATGCTTCAGAACGATATCCGGAAGCGCCATTCCATTAAAGGTATTATTTTTCACCATACTGTAGATCGCCATATCCCCAAAGGTGAGGATATCTCCGACCTTCGGAACCTCACGCATTCTGTAGGTTCCGATCACATCCCCTGCCAGGCAGGTCCTTGCAGCAAGACGGACAGGTTTCAGATCCTCATCTTCTCCGTCAGCGTCCGAGGTCTTCTGCTCCTGATAAGGCACCGCACCAAAGAGAGGCGGCGTATAGGGCATCTCCAGAACATCCGGCATATGGCAGGCGGCGGACGCATCCAGGATCAGCGTCGGCATATCCTCTGTATCAACCACATCCAGTACCGTGGTGATGAGCGTCCCTGCATGAATTGCAATCGCCTCACCGGGTTCCAGATAGATCTCGAAGCCGTATCTGTCACGGATCGAAGAGAGGAATTCCTTCAGCCTTACCACATCATAGCCGTCTACCGTGATATGATGTCCTCCACCGAGATTGATCCATGAGATTTTTGACAGATAATCTCCGAACCTTTCCTCCACGGCACGGAAAGTCTCGATCAGTGGCTCCACTCCCTGCTCACATAGGGTATGAAAATGCAGTCCGCTGACGCCCGTGGGAAGTCTCTCAGGAAACCGTTCCCGCCGGATTCCCAGCCGGGATCCGGGTGCACAGGGATCATAGATTGCATGCCCCTCCTGGGTAGAATGCTCCGGATTGATCCGCAGCGCCACCTTCAGTCTGCCCGCTTTCTCATAGGGATCCCAGACCGGACGGTGAAGCTCCAGCTGAGCGATGGAATTAAAATAGATGTGCGAACAGATCCCGCATAGTTCCTGCATTTCATCGGTTTTATACGCAGGTTCGAAGACATGGTTCTCCCGCGTCTCCTTCTCTGTATGAAATTCTTCCGCTGCCAGTTTTGCCTCGTAGATTCCGGAAGCCGTGGTTCCTGCCAGATACTCTGCGATCATCGGATAGATTCGGAACATGGAGAAGGCCTTCTGGGCAAGAAGGATCTTACAGCCCGTCTCCTCCTGAACCTCATGAAGGATCTCCAGATTCTTCCGGATTGCCGCTTCATCCACGATATACGCCGGAGTTTTCAATTCACCGAATTTCATCAATATTTACCCTCCGGTCATTTCACTTCTTCATCGTTGACTGATCTATCATTCTCATGTGTCTGACATTCTGAGCCCGCGCAGGCTATGCGCCGCAGTCGCTTGCCTCGTGGGGCGAAGAATCTCTTCATTTTGGTTAGATCCTTCGGGGCAGTGCCCTCAGGATGACACGAAATGCACATATGGGAAGTCCCTTAGGTGTTTTTACAGCGGGTATTTACTCAACGATAGCCGGATTCTCATCCACAACCCAGGGAAGCCCATACTGATTCAGCATATCCATATAGGGATCCGGATCGAACTCATCCGTGGTGAAGACGCCGGGCTTCTTCCAGATTCCCTTCACCACAAGAGACGTTCCGATCATGGCCGGAACACCGGTGGTATAGCTGATGGCCTGGCTTCCCAGCTCCTTATAGCACTCCTGATGGTCGCATACATTGTAGATATAGATCGTCCGCGCCTTCCCGTCCTTCCGTCCGGTGAAGATGCAGCCGATATTGGTCTTTCCTACGGTTCTGGGGCCAAGACTTGCAGGATCCGGAAGCAGCGCCTTCAGAAACTGGATCGGAACAATCTCACGTCCCTCGAACATTATGGGACTGGTGGAAAGCATCCCCACATTTTCCAGACATTTCATATGTGTAAGATAGCTCTGTCCGAAGGTCATGAAGAAACGGATCCGCTTTACTCCGGGGAAATTGCGGCCCAGCGCCTCGATCTCCTCGTGATGCAGAAGATACATATCCTTCTCTCCTACCTCAGGGAAGTTATAAACCCTCTTGATCTCCATGGGCCTCGTCTCTACCCATTTGCCGTTCTCCCAGTAGCTTCCGTTGGCGGAAACTTCACGGAGATTGATCTCCGGATTGAAATTTGTTGCAAAGGGATAACCGTGATCTCCGCCGTTGCAGTCCAGGATATCGATGGTATCGATCTCATCGAAATAATGCTTTGCGGCATAAGCGGTAAAGACTGAAGTTACGCCCGGATCAAAGCCGGTGCCCAGCAGTGCCGTAAGTCCTGCCTCCCGGAACTTCTCCTCATAAGCCCACTGCCAGCTATAGTCGAAATAAGCGGTAAAGCCCTTCTCCTCGCAGCGTTTTTCATAGATGGCCCGCCACTCCGGATCATCCGTATCCTCCGGCTCGTAGTTCGCTGTATCGATATAATCCACCTTACATTCGAGACATGCGTCCATGATGGTAAGATCCTGATAGGGAAGGGCCACATTCAGAACTGCATCCGGCTGATATGCCCGGATCAGGGTCACCAGTTCCTCCACACTGTCCGCATTCACGGTTGCAGTGGAAAGCTTCACCGGTGTTCCGGCCTTCTCCAGTTTCTCCTTCAACGCGATACATTTCGCTTCCGTCCTGCTTGCGATGCAAAGCTCCGTAAATGTCTCGCTGTTCTGACAGCATTTCTGGATCGCCACCTGTGCGACGCCGCCACATCCGATTACTAAAAGTCTGCTCATATTCTACCTCCGTTTGTTTCTAAGGATTCTGGGTTTCTATGCCCTTTATATCCGTTACTCTTCTTCTGTCAGAATATCCTCCACATACTTCGGAAGCATGAATGCTCCCTGATGCAGATGGGTTGTATAGTACCAGGTTTTTATCTTCCGTTTCTCCCAACGCTCCGGATCGAAATCCTTCAGCGGATGGTATTTCTTCGAAGCAAATCCGAAGAGCCAGTAGCCTGCCGGACAGGTCGGGATATGTGCCTGATACACGCGGTTGATGGGGAAGGAACGAAAGGCCTTCCTGTGCATCGCCCGGCAGTTTTCCTCATCCTCATCGAAGAAAGGGCTGCCGTGCTGATAAACCATGATCCCGTCGTCATGAAGCGCTTTAAAACAGTTCCCGTAAAACTCCTTGGTAAAGAGCCCTGCTTCATGCCCCAGCGGATCGGTTGCATCATTGATGATCAGGTCGTATTTATCTTTGCAACGACGTAAGAACCGGAGCCCGTCCTCGTAGTAGATACGAACACGGACATCCTCGAGCCCGATGGCATTGTCCGGGAAGAACTTCCGGCAGACATCCACAAACATCTTATCCGGCTCGGCGATATCGATCACCTCGATCTCCTTATAATGCGACAGCTCTCTCGCCACTCCGCCGTCCCCGCCTCCGATCACCAGAACCCGCTTTACATCCGGGTGCACCGCCATGGGCACGTGGACGATCATTTCATCATAGGTAAACTCCTCCTGCTCGGAGAAGATCACATTTCCGTTGGAGGTCAGGAATTTTCCGAACTCCGGGGAATCGAACACATCGATCCTGCGGAATTCACTGCTTCCGCTGTAAAGATGCTGGTCCACACGGATAGACATCTTGACATTGTCCGTATGCATTTCCTCAAACCAGCAGTCCAGGCTCTTTTTTGCCATTTTATTCTCCTTTATTCCACACTTCGCGCTCTGCGTTCACTCATTCCACACTACTTTATTCCGAGTATATTTTGATTTTATTTCAGCACACAGAGCTCCGAGATATCCTCACTCTCCGGTCCCTGCATGGAGCAACCCTTCTCCTTCGCCAGGTTGATATAAGCGAGGATATCTTCCGTGATCACCTCACCGGGTGCAAGGATCGGAATCCCCGGAGGATAACACATTACCGACTCAGCGCAGATCCGTCCCACCGTTTCCTGCAGCGGGAGCTTTATCTTCTCCGCATAGAAGGCTTCCTGCGGAGTTGCCTTCACGATGGGGGTCACATACTCCGCCGAAAAGAAGTTTCCCTCCGGCTTCGCATAAAGACGCGCGATATCATCCAGTGCTCCCGCCAAACGTTCAATATCCTGAAGACGGTCTCCGATAGAGATATAAGCCAGCACATTTGACAGATCACCGAACTCCATCTGGATATCATATTCCTCACGAAGCAGATCATAGACCTCGATTCCGGTAAGACCTATGCCCCTTGTATTGACTACCAGCTTCGTCACATCGAAATCGTAGATGCTTCCGCCGTTGATCAGCTCTGCACCGAAGGCATAGTAGCCGTCGATCTCGTTGATCTCCTCCCGGGCATAATCTGCCATGCTTCGCACCTTGGCAAAGCTTTCCCTGCCGTGGAGGGCCAGATTCCTCCGGCTGATATCCAGGCTGCCGAGAAGCAGATAGGATGCGCTCGTGGTCTGGGTCAGATTGATGATATTGCTGACATAGCCCTCGTTCACGCTCGCTCCCGTAAGCAGCAGGGAGCTCTGTGTCAGAGATCCGCCGGACTTATGCATGCTGATGGCGGACATATCCGCACCGGCTGCCATTCCGTTTAACGGAAGGTCATCACCGAAGTATAGATGCGTTCCGTGGGCTTCATCCACCAGTGCCATCATACCGCTCTGATGGGCCAGATCCACGATTGCCCTAAGATCGGAACAAATTCCGTAGTAGGAAGGATTATTGATCAGGATTGCCTTCGCATCCGGATTCGCCTCTACCGCTTTTTTTACATCCGCAAGCTCCATACCCAGAGGGATTCCCAGCTTGGTATCCACCTTCGGATCGATATATACCGGAATCGCCCCGCAGAGCACCAGCGCATTGATGGCACTCTTATGTACATTTCGAGGCATGATGATCTTATCTCCGTGCTTGCACGCCGTAAGCACCATACTCTGAACTGCGCCTGTGGTTCCGCCCACCATGAAAAAGGCATGCGCCGCTCCGAAGGCATCCGCCGCCAGCGCCTCCGCATCCCTGATCACGGAGACCGGGTGGCAGAGATTATCCAGCGGCTTCATGGAATTCACATCGACTTCCACACATTTCTGACCAAGGAACTCCACCAGCTGCGGATTTCCACGTCCGCGTTTATGGCCAGGAACATCGAAGGGAACGACTCTCAGTCTCCGGAACCGTTCCAGAGCATCATATAACGGTGCCTCATTCTGTCTCGACAGATCCATGTTTATAACTCCAATCCTGAAAATAGTATCCGATACTTAATAAAACGGACAGTCCACCGCTGATGAACTGCCCGTTTGATTCTTCCCTTATTCGAATATTTCGACTGGATCGAACAATTTCGAAATCGTCAGCGCATCAACACTGGTTGTAAGTAACCATCTTATATAATCCGGTATAAAACCTAATTGTATAATCGTGGTGCTCTACACCACATGCGGCACTGACCTACCCCGTCCGATGAGCTTTAGATAATAGACTGAAATCTATATCCGGTCATATGGGAATGCTTTGCGCATTCCCATAAGTCGTATTATAACATTTTAACGATAAAAATCAATTTTTATTTTCCTCCGTCACTTTTCCTTGATTATGTTTTTTTCTCTTCATCGTTCTTCAGTATCTACTTTGCCAGAGGTACATTGTACAGTGCGTTATAGTAGTTGGTTGCGGTAAAGTTGTAATGTACCACATCGTAGGTTCCGATGGTCTCTGCAACTTTTCTGGTCTGGCTTGCACTGACATGCTTATTTACGCTGGGGCCGTGCAGGAATACACTTTCAGGGTTAAACCACCAACGATGGTATTCACCGTAGATTGCGATCGCGTTCAGGCTCCAGGAGGGATCGAGCGATCCGTTCTCGGGATGGAAGAAGTCTCCGGTAAACCGTTTTGCGGTAGCGATATGATCCCTGGATGCGTTATCAGGAAGATTTGTCATACCGTACAGCTGTCCTTCCTTGAAATACTTGCCTCTGGCGACATAGGCCTTCATGGCGAGATCACTGTCGGAAGGAAGATTGTATTCTCCGATCACTCTGGTAACCAGGGGAGCCTTCTCGTCTGCGACCTTGGAGTTGCCGAGCAGCTTGTTCATGAACTCGTGATCCATCTTCACTCCGTCGCTGACCAGGGTATAGTAGAGAAGCAGTGCGGTGTTGCTGCCGACCAGGTTGCCATTTGTAAGTTTGTATCTCTCTACTGCAGGAGATGTATAATTAACGGAAAAACCGTTTACTTTGCTGCTCTCATATCTGTCGCCGAGTTTGCTCTCCGTTCCTCTGATCTGTGCAGTTCCTGTAACCGATACCTGGCCGTAATACATCAGGGAATCGGTCAGGTAGCAGTAGTTGTTGTGTCCGCCTGCTTACCACAGTGGAAGCTGTCTGTCATGACACCATATTCCATAACGGTGGCAAAAGAAAAAAGGCTGTCATAGACGAACTGACAGCCCTTATCATGAATTACCTGTTTATTCTTCCTTCCTCATGAGTTTCGTCGTGGAGTTCAGTCCCGGCACGACGGCAAGTATAGAAAGAATGATTCTGAGATGATCAATCCCATTTTACTACTTCATCTCTACAAGTGTCCGGAACAGGTATTTGATCGTTTGCTCGTTCGGAATGACAACCGGACGCAGCAGATTATTCATGATCTGATCCGCCCTTTCCATGGCAGTTTTGTTTCCGGATCCGGTAAACAGGACAACGTCAACCGAATAAAGAAGTCCAAGCTTCTTGTAGAATGCCTCAAGCTCACCCGGATCGGTAATTCCGGTATACTTCATGAAAAACAGATTTCCGGCTTTCAGTATCAGATCTGCAGGCATGCCGATGCTGTGAACGATATGTTCAGGACTCCTCTTAGGCGCAGAGATCATATCACGGAAGATCGTCATCAGATCACAGACCGGGGGGCCCATGGTTACTGCCGGCATATCGATCAGGATCAGCTCCCCGTTCTGGATCATGATATTCCCGGGATGCAGGTCATTGTGTACCACCGTATCCGCTTCAGGAATCGAATCCACAATCCCATGCAAGAGCTCGATCTCCTCCCTGGAGCACCACTGACCCAGATTATCAGCATACCCATGCGCCACATCCTGAATCTTTGTAAAACTGCCCTCCGGAACATGGGTGGTATGCAGCGATCTTGCAAGTTCAACATACCGATCCACAAACTCCGGAAGCTTCTCCGGATTCTTCGCCATGGCATGCCCCAGTGTATCGGAATCCAGCATCTCAAAGACGATTCCCAGACACTCTCCCTCCGGCTGCGGAACCTTCACCGTATCGTATGCGATCACAGACGGAATACCATTGATAAATGCGGTTCTTGCGAAGCTCCTCTCCCTTTCGATCGCATCCATCTGCATCCAGGGCTTGTAAACCTTCACGATCTTATCTTCATCCAGACGGAACACCTTCCCGTTACCGCCTTCTCCGATCTTTTCACAGCCCTCAACACTGATCACACGAAGACGTTTCTGCACATCAAAAAGGTCTGTAAAGCCCGTAGTCTGAAATATCTCATAAACATCAGAGGATACATTCCTGATCGACATAACCTTTCCTGTCTGTTTTCTCAGCTTCATAAGCCCGCGAAGTCCTGCAGATGATATATATTCCAATCCTTCTGCATCCAGGACCGGTTCCGCGTCCGGAGCCTCGGCCACCGCTTCCAGCAATTCCTTTTCAACCTCCGGAGCATTGTTTGTATTAATACGACCTTCCAGGTACAGTGTCAGCTTGTTTCCTTCAAGATTCTTTCTCATAATTAACCTCCACTATTTTTTATCATGATCATCCGTTACCAGAAAAGCCTCCTTCAGCTTCTCCAGCTCATATTTCCCCAGTCCGATCTCCGGCAGATCAATTCCCTGTTTTTCCATCATCATAATCCTTTAATCTGCAATCCATCCAACTTAGAACCATTTCGGAACCGGATATAGTGTGTCTATCACATCAAACAATTCAGCCTTTTCCTTTTCCACGGCAGGCTTCCTCAGTTCCTCCGGAACCTGCGGCGATGTAGCCAC
>Ga0265298_10009267_pt1 | contig 11733 bp, 6 predicted proteins | sample AusTroGonzalo_MG_3_FD_193486 | JGI IMG/M metagenome (GOLD analysis project Ga0265298, IMG submission 193486) | Bovine rumen microbial communities from tropical cattle in Woodstock, Queensland, Australia - Gonzalo_01 | ecosystem: Host-associated > Mammals > Digestive system > Stomach > Rumen ...
GTAGTATTCTTCGTGGATGAATCCCATCCAGGCCTTGACGGCATCTGGATTCAGCAAATCAAGCGCGCCTCGCTGGAATCTGTTCCAGGCGACGGCCGTGCTGTCTAGGGAAATCTCCTCGTAAAACACCGTCACGACAAGAATCAGGACTCCCGACTCGTCGAAGGGGTTTCTCCAACGGAATGACTTGTCGAGAGAAATGCGGGATGTCTTTCCTGATGCCGTACGGAATTCTCCGCAGACGAACTTGGCCGCCAGATCGTTCCGATAAGTCTCGCCAGGCGCCAGCGGAAGGCGTCTGCATTGTAGCAATTGCATGCGGTATTCGGGATGCGCTTGGAGCACCAGACCGCCAGCGCTGCCAGAAGGCCAACTCAGGTCATCGTATATCCACGCCTTCATTCCAAGGCGTTCACATTCCCTGAGTGTGAACTCGACATATTTCCACCAACTCTCGCCAAGAAAAACTGGACACTCAAGACCATAGCAGGGAAAGATGAAGAACTCCCTGATTCCCTGGTCGGCCATCTCCTGCATCTGGCGCCGCATTTCGTCGAACTCCAGCGAGCCAGTCCAGGACCACCAGGGCACTGGATAGAAGTCGTCTGCGGGGTGCTGCAGTCTCTCTATGATTTCTGGCAATTCCATGGTGAGAACTTTGATGCGTGTTGGCTAAAGTGAGTTAATTTATAAAATAACAATGGAAACTTTATTTTCTACTTTTACAGTTGAGAATATTGAAGACGAATTGATATTTAGCCGTGGCTTAGGATGTACTACTTAAATGGGACTGGGACTTATGGGACACATGTAAGAATTTGTCCCATCAGTCCCATTTGTCCTATCTGCAAGGTTAGGAGTATTAGCGTCCACGCCGTCGCAAAGATTGCTGTCGCGACGACGGCGGCAAAACCAAGAGGATATGGCGGGAACACGGTTTGGCGCAGAGCATGAGTAGCCGAGCATGAATCGCTCGGCCTCCCATGCCGCTGACGCATGCCAAACAGACGCTTCTAGTACAAATCGAAATGGTTGTTCGGGTCGTTGTCGGTTGCACCTTTGGTGAACGGCGCGGAGAGATAGGGATTGTTGGTGGTTGTGTAGGCGGTTCGGTTGCCGGCAACGTTGACTTTTTCGCTGCTGACGTGTCCATCGCACCAGGCGACATTGACGGCCTGACCGTGGCGCGCGTCCAGACAGCCGTAGTTGGCGTTGGTGTCGAACCAGGGCACCAAGAGGAATCTGCCCTCGGTGGGGATGCGGCAGCGGAAGACATCCGCAAACAGGAGTGTCGCAGAGGGGTTGGCAATCTTATCATCAAGGATGGAAGCGATCTTCAGGTAATTGTAGCCGAAGTGCGCCTTGTATTCATCTCCAGCGTTGACGATGGCAGGCGTGGCAAAGGACGGGCACATGAGAGTGGTTTTTCTGTCGTTGATGAACCCTTCGTTGCACATCAGCCGGAAGCAGTTAAGATTCAGCCAGTTGGCAGCCGAGGTGTTCCAGCACCACGGCGGATAGTAGCCGTTGTTGCTGTCCTTGTAGAGGATGAAGGCGAGGTTGAGTTGTTTCTGGATGTTGACGCAACTGACACCCTTCGCCTTGTCCTTGGCTTTGCCTAGCGCGGGCAGCAGCATGGAGGCCAGGATGGCGATGATGGCGATGACAACCAGCAATTCGATGAGTGTGAATTTTCTGCGCATGTTTCTTCTCCTTTGTTGTGTTAAAAAATGCGTTGAAAAATTATCTGAACAATTTGAAAATTGCAGTTTCGTCGTCTTCTAGGTCAAACTCCAGATTATCCGTGTCCTCGGCAACGGTCTTTTCGCGGAAGACGTCGTAGACTTGTCTGACCTTTTCAGGCAAGGGCACGGTTTTGTGGCCGCCGCCGCCAGAGTGAAGCGCCAGATAGTTGCCGTCTGTGTAAACGTAGTCGTGGTCGTTGTCGGCGAAGATATGCACTCCCCGGGAACGCAGAACATTGCGCAGAAACTCAGGGGGAATCGAGTGGACGGCGCAATAGACCGAAGCGCTCTGGCTGTCATGCTTGACCGCCAGAGCCGTCGAGCCATCAGGGAAGGTGCCGAGCACGGTCGCTTTGTCGTCATTGACGCAGAACACCGGGATTTCCGGATTGTAGTTCTCTGATGTCCGATGCAGGACTGTCCTGCCTTGCATGCCGGCGATGAACGGATGGTCGGCATCGGCGATTGTGATCTGACGTACCATTTTTGCGTCCAGGATTTGCTTCACGGCGAAGCCAGTGTTCTGCTCGATGGCCGTTGCACTGAGTCTGCAGTTTTCGTCCAGGAAGCCGTCTCCCCACATCCAGACAATCACGTTATGATTTTTCTTGAGTTTCCTTTCGATGGCGTCGCGCAAGGCGGCGGGAATGTGATAGGCTTCGACGATGACATAGACTTTGTACTGGTCCTCGGGGAAATTGTCGAGGAGGATGTCTTCGAGGTAATATCCATCGTATCCTCCAGCGCCAATGCGTCCCATGACTGTCGAGGAGAAACGGCGCATTTCCGCAAGGAACTTGAAGAACTGGAACCGCGAGAATTTGCCGTCGAAATTGCCAAGATACAGATTGGAACGCGCGCTGAACAGCATGCAGATTTTCGGCTCCCATTTCATGCCGGCCTGAATGGCATCGAAGTCAATTTCGGCGAGTTTGCCCATGGTCTTGTTGAGGGCGGAGTTGTTGAACCAACCAGGGTAGAACTCATAGTAGTGGTTGGTCGAGCCATTCATGTAGAGGGCGATGGCGTTCTTCTTGAAATACTCCTCGGTTCCCTTCAGCGTGTGCGGCGTGAGGAACATTCTCATGTCTCCGGTCAAATAACTCCGCAAATCAAGTTCGGGACGGCTTAATTTGCCGCGAATCTTCAGGGAGGCGGCGGTCGGGGCGTCCAGAGTCGGGATGCCGAGCGTGCGCGTGTAGTAGTCAACGGGGTTGGAGTAGATGTCGAGCGACTTAAGCCCATAGACTTCAGGCCCCAGGTGAGTAGTGGTCTTCTGCGTCCCGAAGGAGTAGGTGATTTGCGCGCTTTCTGGCTTGTACGCCCAAATCAGCGCGCGCTGATTGCAGGCACTTTTGGCCGTGTCGCAGACACGCTTGAAGACCTTGAACGATGTCCTGTAGTACAACTCGTTGTAGTCGGCGACCTGACGGTCGACGAAGAACTTGGTCCGTTGCTCGTAAGACGGGATTTCCGCCGTGTCAAAAGTGACATCCGCGATGCCCCAGGCTTTGCGCAGGGCGTTCACGTCGGCATATTTCTCCTTGAGGAAATCTCTGAACGCCTTGAGCATCACAGGACTGTAGTCTCCCATGCCTCCCTGGTACATGTACGGGCCTTCAAGTTCCCAATTGAGCCATTGTCCGTCGAAGGCGCCAGCCAGGCCGTAGCCGATGATGCGCTGGGAAAACGGCGAGTTTTCGAGATGCTCGATGATGGTCCTTGTGTATTCCGCCACCCATTCCGCGTAGATCGGTGAGGCTGACGAAGGCGCGAAGGCACCGAAAGGCGTGCGCTTCAAATTGGCCTTGTCATCGTAGGCGAGGCAATACCGCCCGTTGGTGACGTAGATTTTGTTGCCGGCGGAGGTGGTTACGACATGGTCCTGGAGATCCTCGCCCCAGCCGAGTGGAACGTGAACAGGAAGGTTGATGATGAAATAACTCTGCTCATCGTCCTTGACCAGTTGCATGGCGTCGTAGAGGATCTTGTCGGTCTTGGCGAAGTCAAACCGTCCGTCGGGAGTAATGATTCTGTCGCCGTTCAGAGTCGCCGGCCCATACGAGTCAACGTAGATTTGATGAATTTTGATGTTATTGTCGTTAAGTTTCTTGATGTCGGAAAAATCTGGATGGAAGAGTAGGTAAGTGACTGGGCAGATTGGCTTCCCATCGACGGCGATGGTGTTCTTGCCGTTGGTGCAGACGATTTTCGCGGTGGGTTTGGCTGGTGTCTGGGAGAATCCTAGGCATTTTACCACGCCCAAGTCGATTTTGCTCATGACTTGCCCTTTCCAGTCAAACTTGTATTCATACAGTTCCAGCGTGAGGTCGTAGTCGCCTTCAGGCAGATATTTGGTGAGAGGCGTCAAGGCCAGGCCGTTGTCGGAGGCCTGCAAGGCGGAGGCGGGGAGAGAGCAGAAATAGAACTGTTCCCCATTCCTGAAAGAGAGCATGCCAACGAAGTCATTGTCGTCGAAAGCGCTGAAATCGTGCCTCTTGGCATATTTGCCGTTAATTCGGATAGTCAAAGGCTTGTCGTTGTGGAAAGTCTGCCCGTAATCAAGTCTGTCTATCGCGAAGACATGGCGCGGGCCGATGTAGTTTTTGCCGTTGCGGAAGAAGAGGTCGGAGGAATCGCCGATGACGGAGGCGTTTTTCCAGGCGGAGTCGTCAAAATCAGCCGATGTCCAGCCGTCGGTTTCCTTTTCGGCGACTTTGGTGGTGTCATCGGCGCCAAAGAAGCCAGTTTTGCCGTTGACATCTTCCCAATAGACATCGAAGGCGAGTTTCACGCCGCCTGTGCTGTTCTGGGCTTGAATGGCGATGACGTTTGGGCCGGGCTTCAGGCTGTCTGCGATGTCAAAGGTCTGAGGCTGGAAAAGCGTGGCGGCGCCGTAGTGTTTGCCGTTCACGAAGAGGATTGCCTTGTTGTGTCCGAGCATCCGGATTCTCGCCTCTGTGACAGCCGCGTCAAGTTTGAAAGTCTTCCTGAAGATGCGGTTTTTGCGTTCGCAGGGCAAACCGTTGGGATAAGTGTCCCAAATTTCGTCGCTTTGCCAGGCGCTGGCGTAAATGCCCGCCTTTTCATCGAAAGACTTGCTTCTCCTGAACGCCATCGAAGCAATCTCATATTCTCCGCTGACATTTTGTCCGCCTATTCTGATTTCGACGAGGCCGCACTCTTCGGGGACGAGGAAAGGCAACGACAGCAAGCTTTGCCCTTCGTCGATGTCAAGGGACTGTTCATGGAGTATCTGCCCAGAACTTCGGCGGAAGAGAAGAGTCGCTTGGCCTTGTCCCGTGCTTGGCGCGACCTTGGCGAATTGAAGTTGCAGGGTGTAACTGTTCAGTGGAATCAGTTCGTCCGTTGCAAGGGAAAAGAAGGCGGGGGCGGCGCCCTTCGCGAAGGACAAGGCGAGGTGGCCTTCGGAAGTCTCGGTCGCCTTCACCTCGCCGGAAAAGGCGATTCTTTTGCTTTTGCGGACATCCTCTTTGTCCAGGTGCTGAAAGTCCGCTTCCCACACGATGCCATTTGCGCTTTTTCCGATTTCCTCGATCCTGATGTCGTCTATGTTGTAGCGGCACTTTCCTTCGCTTTCAACATGAAACTTGACCTTACTGACATTTGCGGGAGCGCGGAACTTGATGTAGATTTCCTTCCAGGTTTCGCTGGGGCTGTCAAAGATGTTGACGGCGTCCTTCATGTTTTTGTCGACTCTTTGCATCGCCGGTGAACGGAAGAACTGGAAGGGCAGGTTGTTCCCGTCTGCATTAGCGCCGATGAGGAACGGATGAATGTACGCATTGTCGGTTTCGCTTAATTTGTACCTGAAGGTCACCTTGTAATCCTGACCAGGGGTGACGGCGAACAGCGAGTCTTTGTCCTGCTCCACCACGACTGTAGTTTCATTGTCATCGATGCGCACGCACAGCGATTGCCTGCCCGAAAACACGTTCTCGCTGTCTGCGAATGCCGTGCCCTTCTTTCCGGCAATGAATTTCAGCCAGCCTTGGGGCATCGCGCCATTGCCTTGCCCCTCAAAGTCGCTTAAGACGACTGCCTGTGCCTGTGCCATCACAGATAGAATCGCAATAAGCAGGAATGCATGTTTCATTGTCATCTCCTGTTTCCCAATTCTTGAAAACGCCGTTCATCTCTCCGCAGGACGGAACACTGTCGGCAGCACCGTATCCAACTTGGAGACTGGAAGCGACTTGCGGCGACTGGCTGTTATCATTCTCACGGCGGCGCGCCCCGTCTCCCTGAAGGGATGCGAGATTTCCGAGATGCATTTGTGCTCGTACGAACTGCCGTAGCAGATTATCTCCAGGTCTTCAGGAACTTTTATCTTCATCTCCTGAGCGGCGGCAAGAACCTCTTCCGCAACTTCATAGTCGTCGCAGAACACCGCCTGCGGACGCACAGAGGCGCTGAACACCTTGGAGAAATGTTTTTTCGCCGAAACGACATTGGCATTCAAAAGGCACCATTCCGCGGGGGCGCCCCGCACTATCGACTTCAGCATCTCCATCCTGCTGATTGTCTGCAACTGGAAATACCTGCGCACGGGAATCTCCTTTGCCGCCACGGCAATCCTTCTGATGAACCGCTTGCTCAAGTATTCCATCGCTCCAGAGAAGCCGCTTTCCAAGTCGACTTGAACCAGGCCCAGATGTTCGCGGAAACGGTTTTCGCCGAAGATGAAGACCTGGGGAATGTCGGTCTTGGAGAGGAGGATCTCAAACGCCTTGTCATGGCAATGGCCAACGCTTTCGCCGAGATATATCAGGCCATCCAGTTTACCGATCATCTGCTCCAGCCAGCCGGACAGTCGTGACAATTCATCGCGCTGCTCAGGAAGTGGCACAATCATGCCCGCTATTCCGAAGTCTGAGGCTGTGTCCATTATTCCCGACACGACTTCCAACGCCGGCCTGGTGGCAGGCATCAACAACTCCTCCATCCTGTCAGGCAACACGATTCCTATCGTCGTCAACTGCCTTTTGGCGATGCTCTCGCAGAACTCCTCCGTCACGGAGAATATCCTGCCGCCAGGAAGTCTTTGGATGACGTGTTCCTTCTCCAGCGAAACGTATGCCTTGCGTACTGTGTCCCTGTTCAGTTTCAATGTCTCGGAAAGCGACAATATCGGCGGCAGCGACGTGCCGGCGGCAATGCTTCTCTGACGCAATTCCTGCATAATCGCTTCCGTCAATTGTATGTGCAGGGGGATTGGCGAATCTTCAGTCACCTTAGAATGCAAATCTAGGCAGTTTTTCCTGAATCCAGTCATTTTTCGCTCCATTTTCCGCTGGTTATTGTATGCTATAACATACAATATACAATATCAAACAATAATGTCAAATGGGACTTGAGGCCTATTTTCCGCCTCCGAGGGCATGGTTCTCAGGACGCGCGAAGGCGCGTCTCTCCTTCGCGGGGGGGCACGATATTTCACTAACCACTGACCACTTTTCGCGGATTTTCCGCTTCTACAAGGAAAGCAGTGGTTGGACAACTGCGTTTGTGACATTAAATTATTATGTTTACTTTTTTGCGTGCGTGCGCACGTATTCTAATGAAAGACAACTGCACAAGGAGATATTCCATGCTTGAAAAACTTGCCAAAGCCAGTTGGTTCCAGGGACGTCGCGGCCCCGTAGTGCTTGCCATCATGGATGGCGTCGGATATGGGAAATATGTGGACGGCGATGCCGTGGCCGCTGCCGACACGCCGACTTTGGACTGGCTGCACGCCAACTGCCCGCATACGAAACTCAAGGCCCACGGGACGGCCGTCGGGCTGCCCTCCGACGCCGATATGGGCAATTCCGAGGTCGGGCACAATGCCATCGGAGCCGGTCGCGTCTTCGACCAGGGTGCCAAGTTGGTGAGCAATTCCATCACCAGCGGCAAGATGTTCCAGGGGCAGGCGTGGAAAGAGATTGTCGGCAATGTGCTGGAGCATAAGTCCACATTGCATTTCCTGGGACTGTTCTCGGATGGCAATGTCCATTCGCACATTGACCATTTGCAGGCAATGATTCTCCAGGCCACAGTGGAAGGCGTCAAGCGCATCCGCGTACACATCCTGCTGGATGGGCGCGATGTCGGCGAAACCTCGGCACTTGACTATGTCGTGCCTTTCGAGACCTTCCTGGCTGATATTCGCACCCAAGGTTGCGATGCCCGCATTGCCTCCGGCGGCGGACGCATGAACATCACCATGGATCGCTACAATGCCAACTGGGGCATGGTCGAGAAAGGCTGGCACATCCATGTGCTTGGGGACGGACGCCAGTTCCCCGACGCCAAGACCGCCATCGAGACTCTGCGCAACGAGACCCACGCCATCGACCAGGACCTCGCCCCCTTCGTCATCGCCGAAGACGGAAAGCCAGTCGGCCCCGTCCAGGACGGCGATAGCGTCGTGTTCTTCAATTTCCGCGGGGACCGCGCCCTGGAGATTACTCAGGCCTTCGAGGCAGATGACAGTTTCAGTCGTTTCGACAGAGTGCGCCGTCCGCAGGTCTGCTACGCTGGCATGATGGAGTATGACGGCGACCTGCACATTCCTTCCCGCTATCTTGTGAGCCCTCCCGCCATCGACCGCACGTCCGGCGAATATCTCTGTGCCCTCGGCCTGCGGACTCTCGCCTGCTCCGAGACGCAGAAATACGGGCATGTCACCTATTTCTACAATGGCAACAAGTCCGGCAAGATTGACGACAAGTTGGAAGAATACGTGGAAGTCCCCTCGGACATCGTGCCTTTCGAGCAACGTCCCTGGATGAAGGGCGCGGAGATTGCCGATACCGTCTGCGCGGCCATCGCCAGCGGCAAGTACGACTTCATCCGTTGCAATTTCCCCAACGGCGACATGGTGGGGCATACTGGCGTGTTCCAGGCGGCGCGGATTGGAGTCGAGTGCGTGGACTTGTGCCTAGGGCGCATCAAGCAGGCCGTGGCGCAGGCCGGTGGAGTCCTGGTGGTCACGGCCGACCACGGCAATGCCGATGACATGTTTGAACACAAGAAAGACGGTTCCGTGGCTCAGGAGAACGGACAGCCCAAGGTCAAGACGGCCCATTCCCTGAATCCCGTGCCCTGCCTAATCTACGACCCCGAATACAAGGGCGACTACCAGACAACGCTTCGTGACGGCCTGGGCATCAGTTCCATCGCCGCGACCTGCATCAATCTCCTCGGATACGAAGCACCTGCCGACTACGATGCTTCTGTCCTCCAACATTCCTGATCATCATTCCATCCTGTCCGACACGACATTATGACAGCCAGCAAGACTGACAATCTGACGCAAATCCGCAACATCAGCATCATCGCCCATATCGATGCGGGAAAGACCAGCACCACGGAGGGACTTCTCTTCTACTCCGGACTGACCCATCGCTATGGCAACATCGACGATGGCACGACTGTCATGGACTTCCTGCCCGATGAACGCGCCCGCGGAATAACCATTGCCGCTGCCGCCGCCACAATCCCCTGGAAGGACTACGAGTTCCATCTCATCGACACTCCCGGACACATCGATTTCACCGCCGAGGTCGAGCGTTCTCTCAGGGCCATTGACGGGGCGGTTGTCATCTTCAGCGCCGTGGAGGGCGTCGAGGCACAGAGCGAGAAGGTCTGGCGACAGGCGGACAACTACGGCATCCCCAAGATTGCCTTTGTCAACAAGATGGACCGTATCGGGGCGTCCTTCGAGCGGACCGTCGAGCAGATTAACGCCAAATTCCATAATTGCGCGCTGCCGTTACAGTTGCCGGTCGGCGAGGAAAGTGCATTCACCTCCGTCATCGATGTCCTGACCAAGGAGCAGATAGTCTTTTCCGGCGAGAAGAACGAGACGGTCGAGCGCAAGCCTCTGCCAGCCGAGCTGCAGGACGCCTGCGAACAGGCATACACTGCGGTGGTGGAGAAGGTCGCTGATTTTTCCGATGACGTCGCCAACCTGTATCTGGAAGGGCAGGATGTCTCTTCTGAGCTGCTGACGGCGGAGATTCGCCGCCTGACCTTCGAGCGGAAACTGGTACCAGTCTTCACGGGCAGCGCCAAGCGCAACCTGGGCATCCAGCCGCTTGCCGATGCCATCGGCGCGTATCTGCCGTCGCCCCTGGACGTCGGCAAATGGCAGGCCGTGTCGCCCAAGAGCGGGCAGGAGGTCGAGGTGGAGGCCGATCCGCAGGCGCCGTTCGCGGGCTTCATCTTCAAAATCAACGCCTCCAACACGGCTGACCTCTTCTTCCTGCGTGTCTATTCTGGCACGCTCAACGCCAACGCCCAGCTGCTGAACAGCAGGACCGGTGAGAAGGTCAGAACACGCCAGCTGTACAAAATCTACGCTCGCAATACCGAGCAGATTGACTCCGCTGGTCCTGGCTCCATCGTCGGCCTGACTGGCCTCAAGGATTGCGGCGTCGGCGATACACTCTGCGATCCGAAGAAGCCTGTCGCCTTCGGCAAAATCGTCTTCCCCGAGCCTGTCATCTCCATGCTCGTGGAGCCGAAGATGAGCAAAGACAAGGACAAGCTCGATGCTGCCCTGGAGCTTCTCTGCCGCGAAGACCAGACGCTTCGCCGCTCCATCTCGGAGGAGACTGGCCAGCGCATGATTTCTGGCATGGGCGAACTCCACCTGGAAATCTGCCTGAAGCGCGTCGCCACCGATTTCGGCGTGGAAATCCGCGTCGGCGAGCCGCGCGTTGCCTATCGCGAGACGCTGAAGGCGCCGGCGACCGTCCATGTCGTCTTCGACAAGACGGTTGGCGAAACACAACTGTATGCCGAGGTCACGGTGAAATTCACGCCGCTTGCGCGGGGCGAAGAGATGTTCGACATCCGGACCACCTGCCGCGATGCGGCAAGTCTCCCGCACGCACTGGTGGCTGCCGCCGAGCAAGGGCTTAACGACGGCCTGCGTACTGGCGGCCTGCACGGATATCCCCTGATTTACGTCGGTGCGGAAGTCCAGGAACTGAAAATCAGCCAGGAGAACACGACCCCCGGTGCAGTCGTAGGGGCGGTTCTGGAGGCCATCAACCAGGCGCTGACCGAGAGCGGGACGGTTGTCCTGGAGCCGGTGATGAACCTGGAGATTCTGGCCCCCGAAGAGACGGTCGGCGAAATAAGCATGTACTTGCAGCCGCGTCGTGCCATCATCCGCGACATCCAGCAGCTTGATTCCGTTCGGAAAATCTGCTGCGACGTGCCGTTGGCGGAGATGTTCGGTTTCGGCAAGGCGCTGCCGCGTCTGACAGGCGGTCGAGGCTCCTTCTCGCTGGAACCGTCCGGATACCAGGAGATGCCGGCCGATTCGCAGACCAGGAGTTTTTGAAAAATTGTGGCAATAGTTCAGAAGGTTTCATCAGTCTACACTAATCCCTTGATTCTGTTCTGACTGAGACACGTAACGAGGGACGGGAGACATGGGACGCGCGCATGGATGAGACGAAAATGTGCATTACCCACTAACCACTAACCACTAATCACTAATCACTAACCACTAATCACTAACCACTTTTCATCTAATTTTTTTGAACATACCAGTGTCATAATCAATCTACATGGTGAGGCAAAATGTCAAAGAACAACTCACGTGCCAAGAAGGACATGAAAGCCAGCAAGGCGGCACCTGCGCCACAGCAGGCGTCCGCGCAGCCAACCCCGGGAGCAGCGGCAACGGCAACGGCTCCTGCCGCGCAGAACACTTTGGTCTTCCAGGAGCCGCCGCTGACAGTGCCAAACCGGCGGCAGCCTGCCAATTTCTCCCTGAATGTGGCGAATAACCTGTTCTCCCCCCAGATTCAGGCAAATCCCACGGACGGTAAACTGGGGGCCAACGGTTCCCCCATGACCCCCCAGAGCCTCGCCAATGCCGACAATCCGCTGATTTCGCCGGATATCGGACCCGACCCCCGCAACAGCCTCTGCCAGGTGGCGTTCGAGCAGGTACCTTCGCAGG
>Ga0265298_10009269_pt1 | contig 11732 bp, 11 predicted proteins | sample AusTroGonzalo_MG_3_FD_193486 | JGI IMG/M metagenome (GOLD analysis project Ga0265298, IMG submission 193486) | Bovine rumen microbial communities from tropical cattle in Woodstock, Queensland, Australia - Gonzalo_01 | ecosystem: Host-associated > Mammals > Digestive system > Stomach > Rumen ...
TTGATAAGGATTTCAACCACTTGCCATTCCGTCAAGGACATGAAAATGCACTGGTTCTTCCGGAGAAACCTATGCGCTTTGAGGAGATGAAAGTTCTGGCAGAAAAGCTCTCTGCCGGTATTCCCCAGGTTCGTGTAGATTTGTATGAAGTAGACGGTCGTATTTATTTTGGAGAGATGACTTTCTTCCATCATGGTGGGTGGACACCGTTTGATCCAAAAGAATGGGATACCATATTCGGTAATGAAATCAAGTTGCCCAACAAAAGAGTATAATCAATTATGCCTAGAGTATCCGTAATAATGAGTGTATACAAGGAACCAATTGAATGGATTAGGCAGTCTATCGATTCCATTCTTGCACAGACATTCGGTGGTTTTGAGTTTCTCATTGTCAATGATAACCCGTCCCGGATAGAAAATACAGAACTCCTGAAAGAATACCATCAGAAGGATGCCCGTGTGGTAGCCATCATCAATGAGACCAATATAGGTCTTACCAAATCGTTGAACAAGGCACTTGCCGTAGCTCAAGGCGAGTATATTGCCCGTATGGATGCGGATGACATGAGCCTGTCACAAAGGTTTGAGAAACAGGTGGCATATCTGGATGCTCATCCTGAGATTTGTGGTGTTGGCAGTTGGACGGGTAATATTGATGAACAGGGTAACAAGATACCTGGCGTTGCAAAATATGATACAGACCCTCGATGGATTAGGGCTCAATTTTTGCAGAACTCGCAGGTGGGACATCCTGCTGCGATGTTTCGCAGGGTAATGAAAGGCCATGTGGCAAGGTACGACGAATCGGTACGCTATGCTCAGGACTATTCCCTGTGGGTTAGCCTATTGCCCTACGGCGACATCAGCAATATACCTGAAGTTCTTTTCTGCTACCGTCACAGCGAACAGCAAATCACCAGTAGCAAGAAAGCCGAACAACAGGAATGTGCAGGTGTGGCACAGCGGAAAGCCTTTGCTTTGTTTGATTTCCCAGTAACAGATTCGTTTATTAAGCAATTCTTTGCCATGACCATCCAGCACAACATGGATTTGCCATTGGAGGAAGTGAGAAAGGAGTTCTGTGGTTTCTTCAAGAAGATAAAATTGACAGATGAGAACTCTCTGGCTCTTGAGATTATCTATAGCAGCTATCTGGCCTACTTGCAGCATTGGAGCTGTGGAGCAAAGTTCAAGTTCATGGCAAGTGTCTTGAAGAACAGCAGTCCCTTCATGCTCATGCTTGGCTGTAGGTTGGGCTTACATTTGTACCAAAGAAAAGCTAAAAGGCAATAGCATGTTATGAATATACCTAAGGTAAGCATCATAACACCTGTTTATAAGGCCGAAAAAACTATCCGTCAGTGTCTTGACAGTTTTATTGCCCAAACGCTAACGGAATGGGAGTTAATATTGGTTGATGACGGCAGTCCTGACACTTCTGGTGCCATTTGCGATGAGTATGCCAAGAAAGACTCGCGTTTTCGTGTCATTCATCAAGAGAATGCTGGTGTAAGTGCCGCGCGTCAGGCTGGATTGGATGTCGCAACCGGAGAATACGTTATCCACGCAGATCCGGATGACTGGGTGGAGCCTCAGATGCTGGAGGAACTCTATACTAAGGCAAAGGCAGATGATGCGGATATGGTTATCTGCGACTACATTGCAGATTTCGTTGACTTTTCTGATTATAGAAAGCAAATCCCCTCTTCACTTGAAGCGCAAGTTGTGCTTAATGAAATGTTCAGTACAATTCACGGTAGTTGTTGCAACAAACTTGTCAGAAGAGACTGTATAGAACACTACGATGCAAAATTCCCAAAAGGTGTAAACTATTGCGAAGATGTATGTTTTAATGTACAGCTATTGAAACATGATATTAAGGTTTCATATCTTAACAAGGCCTATTATCATTATGTTCAGAATCCGTCATCCCTTACCAACCATTATACTTTAGAAACGCTAAACACCCAAAAGCGGTATGTGGCGTTTCTGATGCAGCACTTGCCGGAATATTCTTTTCCAGTAATTAGATCCAAAGAGTTCGTGAAAAAATTGGCATACCAAGGTGGAGTGTTAAGTGATAAAGAATTTAATGCACTTTATCCCGAGATTAAGAAGGTACATGGGGAAAATGTTTTGGTGGGATTTATGTATCGTCTGGCTTTTAATGGCCATAATCGTTTAGCTCGTCTGCTAAGGGAAGCATACTGGTTGAGAATCAATAAACGCTCAATATAAATGGAAAAACAAGATAATGCTAAAAATACAAGGCTGGAATATGTTGATTTGGCTAAGGGTATAATGATATTGCTGGTTGTAGCTGGCCATATCATCCAAGAATATTGCGCCATGGCCGAACAAGAACCGATTCACGCCTTTATCTATTCATTTCACATGCCTTTGTTTTTCCTGTTAAGTGGTTATGTGATGGGTATTACACAGCCGAAACTGATGTCACAATCTTTTTGGAAGTGGCTTTTGCATAAGATGGAAACACTTCTCATACCGTTTGTTGTATGGCGGCTACTCGTTTACCGGTTTATTGATCCAACGGTATCCTCTTCATTGGATATTGATGCATTCGTTAATCTTGTTGATGGTTCTAAAGATGGTGGTGCTTGGTTCCTTTTGGCATTGCTTGTTATAGAGGTTGTTAGCTATCCTGTCTATAGGTTCAATAAGCTATGGGCTTGGTTAATACCGATATGTTACCTTGTTGCAGTAAATGTAATAGGCGCACCTTGGGTTTATAGTAATCCTTATCATATTATTTGTTTTCTTGCGGGATATCTTATGTTCAAGAATAAAGATTTCCTTCTTCGTCCAGAAGTGGCAACAATTGCAGTGCTATGTTTTATTTTGTCTGAATTGTTTTATCCCAATCCGCTTTTGTTGACATTACCGGCTGGTGTGGCGCTTCTATATGTTTGTAAGCAAATCCAAAGTGGGGGGGGCAATTCTTATTTATTACAAAACAAGTTGTCAGCTATCGGTCAGAACACGTTGGCCATATATCTGCTGCATACCATAATCGTCTTTACGGGAGAGAATAAACATATTGATATAAGTAGTTTTCATCGTTTGACACCAGTACTGTTATTAACGCTCTTTATATCTTTTGTTGTTGCTTTAATATGTGTTGGTATGGCCAAAATTATCGCATACTTCCCTATGCTAAATTTCCTGTTGTTCGGGAAAAAAACAATGTTGAAACAAAATAATTAGAAATGCATGGAAAAGAATAGAATACTATATTTGGATGTACTGAGAGTGGTAGCTTGCTGTGTGGTGGTGCTAATGCATTCCCCAGCACCTAACGCGGGCGTCCCTGGCTATATTCAAGCACCTCTATATTTTTTGACGTCAGCAGGTTTGGTGTTGTTTTTCATGGTTAGCGGTGCATTGCTGTTGCCTGCGAAGGGTGATACCTTTAAATGGCTAAGGCATAGAATAGGTAAGATTATTGTCCCAGTTTTGTTTTGGACTTTCTTCTATTTGATAGTAAATTATGTAGAAGGTCATTTGGATTCAAGACAGTTTGTCCATGACTTGTTTTCTGTACCTTTTACATACAAAGGAGAACCCGTTATGTGGTTTATGTACACATTGGCAGGACTCTATCTTTTAACACCAATATTATCACCATGGATACAACAGACAAGTCGTAAGGAAATGCGTTTTTTTCTTGGCTTGTGGGGATTTAGCTTGATGTTTAAATTTGTAGCATTATTTGTCGATATAGACACATCGCCAATTAGCATATACTACTATTTTTCGGGTTTTGCTGGATACTTTATCTTGGGATATTATCTCCACAATTATGGCTGTTGCATAAAGACAAAGTTGCTTCCATTGTGTATTTTAATACCAATGTTTGTTCTTTTGGCAAATAAATTTTTAGGAGGTGAAGACACTTTAACGAATGGTTATCTCAACATTTTAGTTGCAGTGATGGCTTTGGCTTGGTTTGAAGGAGCACATCGTCTCCCTAAAGTTGAAAAATGGGGGGGGGCGTTTCTTACAGAGTTTAGCAACTGTAGTTTTGGCATATACCTCATGCACATCTTTATCATGCGACATGTCCTGTGGAATATTGACTTCATTATACATGGATTGGGTTGGGTAGGCCAGTTATTAATGTCGTGGTTACTAACATTAATAATTAGTTTTTTGCTAACAAAAGCTATATCATATCTTCCTTTTTCGGAATACATTATCGGTTATCACACAAAGAGTAAGAAAAAATGATACCTAAAGTTATACATTATTGTTGGTTTGGACGTGGCGAAAAACCGGCACAGGCACTGATGTGCATAGAGTCGTGGAAAAAGTACCTCCCAGACTACGAGTTGAAAGAGTGGAACGAAGACAACTTCGACATCAATCAGAACCAGTATGTGAAAGAGGCATACGAGAATCGCAAGTTCGCTTTCGTAACGGACTATGTCCGCCTGTATGCTATCTATACGGAAGGTGGTGTCTATATGGATACGGATGTAGAGGTGTTAGGAAGCTATAATCCGTTCCTTCACCACCATGCCTTCTCTGGTTTTGAGACGGACGGCAATGTACCCACTGGTATGATGGCGGCAGAAAAGGGCTCTGTCTGGGCAAAAGAGTTGTTGGATCAGTATGCTAATCGAGTATTTGTCAAGCCTGACGGCAGTTTTGATATGACAACGAATACAGTTGTTATTACCAATTATATGGTTGATAAGGGACTTGTTCAGAACAATACCTATCAGGATTTCCCTGGGCTATGTACCATGTATCCCGCCGACTATTTCTGCCCCAAAGACCATCGTACAGGGAAGATAAGATGTACAAAGAATACGGTATGTATTCATCATTTCGCGGGATCTTGGACGGAGCACACGTGGTACGGAGACTTGCGCCATAATACTAAAGTTTTTTTAGTGAAAATATTTGGAGATAAGTTAATCTCATTTCTATCTGATGTTGTAACACTTAGAATTTTTAGGAAAAGATGAAAAAGATCATGTTAGTATTTGGAACTCGTCCGGAGGCCATCAAAATGTGCCCTTTGGTAAAGGAATTCCAAAAGCATCCAACGGTATTTGAAACCATAGTTTGTGTTACTGGACAGCATCGAGAGATGCTGTACCAAGTGCTGCATATTTTTGACGTAACGCCAGATTACGACCTCAACATCATGAAGCAGGGTCAGGACTTGTATGATGTAACAACTCGTGTATTGATTGGTATGAGGGATGTGTTTAAGGAGTGCAAGCCCGACGTGGTGCTAGTGCATGGTGACACCACGACTTCGACTGCTGCTGCACTCGCGGCTTTCTATCAACAGATTCCAGTGGGCCATATAGAAGCTGGACTACGTACGCATAATATCTACAGCCCTTGGCCGGAGGAAATGAACCGCCAGATAACAGGACGCATTGCGACATACAACTTTGCTCCAACACCTCTCAGTGAGAAAAATTTACAAGAAGAGAAAGCTCATGGACAAATCGTTGTAACCGGAAATACTGTAATTGATGCTCTACATCTTGTAGTAGATAAATTGAAGAATGATAAAGCACTTGCAGATGAGCAAATCAATGTGTTGAAGAACGCGGGGTATGATGTTACTCGCTTAGATGGTGGTAAAAAGCTTGTTCTTATCACAGGACATCGCAGAGAGAACTTCGGTGACGGCTTCATCAACATGGTCACGGCCATGAAGGACCTAAGCGAGAAATATCCCGATGTGGACTTTGTCTATCCCATGCACCTCAACCCCAACGTGCGCAAGCCAATTCATGAAGTGTTTACTGGAATGGAAGCTCTCTCTCATGGAGAGGGCTGGGGAGAGGCTTGCAATTTCTTCTTCATCGAGCCGTTGCAGTATCTTGAGTTTGTCTATCTCATGGAAAAATCGACCATGGTTCTTACTGATAGCGGAGGCATCCAAGAAGAGGCCCCTGGCCTGGGCAAGCCAGTGTTAGTGATGCGCAACACTACTGAACGTCCCGAGGCATTGGATGCAGGAACGGTGAAGCTGGTTGGTACAGACCATGACTTAATTGTCAAAGAGGTAAGCCGTCTTTTAGATGACCAATTGCATTATGACCAAATGAGTCATGCGGTGAATCCATACGGAGATGGATTAGCTTGTGAGAGAATCGTGAGAGCTTTATGGTGATAAAGGGGTATGTTTTATTAACATGAAGTAGGATGGGTTTTAACATAGCATCAATATATAAGTATATATATCTGATTTTTGTATCCATCATAACTTTCTCTTATATTGGTCGGTACAAATCACCAACATTCAAACCTTCAACCAATAGTGGAAACGAATTGGTTGTAGTGTTTGCAATGATTCTTTTTATCGGATTACGTCCTATTAGCGGATATTTTGTCGACATGTATTCGTATAATCTATTCTATCAGTTTATGCGAGGAGAAACCTTTTATTTTACATGGGAAACCGACAATAAAATATTCGATAATCTGCAGATGTGGTGGGCGTGCAATGACATTGGTGTAAAATCATTTTTCTTTTTTATTGCTTTAATATACTTTCTATGTGCATACATAGGAATCAAAAGATTGTTTTCGAATCATGCCATGATAGCATATATTGTTTTTTTGGGGGCGTTTTCAACTTTTTCCTATGGTACAAATGGTATCAAAGCTGGTGCGGCAGCTTCGATTTTTATCATGGCAATGGGATATTGGGACGAGTTGGTGGTTTGTATACCATTAATGTTAGTGTCATTAGGTTTCCATCATAGTATGGTTTTGCCAATTGCTGCTTTTGTTTTGACTAAATTCTTCAAAAATCCTAAATTGTACTATTATGGTTGGTTTTTTTGCTTTCTATTGTCTGTTTTTCATGTAACGTATTTTCAACATTTATTTGGAGGTCTATCAGATGATCAAGGCTCTATATACCTGCTGGCAACACAACAGGATACCGATATGTATCTAGGTTTCCGTCCTGACTTTGTTCTTTATTCTGCCATGCCAGTCATAATAGGATATACATATGAAATGAAATGGGAAATACCATTATCTAAGGCATACACAAGTATCATGCATTTTTATCTTACAACTAATGCAGTATGGATGCTTTGTATGTTTGCCAGTTTTACCAATCGTATTGCTTATCTAAGTTGGTTCATATATCCTATAGTGATTATTTATCCTTTTCTTGATGCATATAATAAGGATGAAAAACGGTTTCTGAAATTACGAAAAACCACTCTATATCATTTGTGTTTTACATTGTTTATGAGTTTCATATATTATGGCCTTTTATCATTAGGAACTTAATTAAAATGGAATATCGAATTTCAGTACTTATGGGCATATACAATTGTGCCCCATACCTTCAGGAGGCATTAGACTCTCTATTTGCCCAGACGTATCAAGGTTTCAAGATTATTCTGTGTGAAGATGGCTCAACAGATGATACGTATACTGTGGCAAAACAGTATGCCGAAAAACATGACAATATTGTACTTATTCGCAATGAAAAGAACATGGGGTTGAACTATACTCTGAATCATTGCTTAGAATACGCTGATACAGAGTTTTGTGCCCGCATGGATGGTGATGATATTTCCTTACCTACACGCTTTGAAGAGGAGATAAAGTTCCTTGACAGTCACCCCGAATATGCAATTGTAACCACACCTATGAAACATTTTGATGAGAATGGTATATACAGGGAGAATCGGGGTGGGCGCGAACCAAAGATTACTGATTTCCCTAAAGCTACGCCATTCTGTCATGCACCTTGTATGGTGCGAACAGAGGCCTATAAGGCAGTTGGCGGTTATACAGTAGCCGAAAACCTGCTCAGAGAAGAGGACTATCATTTGTGGATAAAGATGTATGTGGCTGGCTATAGAGGCTACACGCTGGAGGAACCGCTTTATATGATGCGTGATGACCGCAATGCGGCAAGAAGACGTAATTTTAAAGCAAGAAAAAACGAAGCATACGTCAAGCGTTTGGCTGTGAAAATGCTTAAGTTGCCCTTCTATTATAATATATATTGTCTGATCCCGCTGATAAAAGGCATTCTGCCAACATGGCTTTATATAGTTCTATATAAATTGAAATAATTGAAAATGGAGAAAAAAAAGATTTGCTTCTGTGTGACTATTTCAGGAACGTACAAAGCGTTCTTATTAGATTTGTCTCATTATTTGATAGAGAAGCACAACTACGATGTGACCGTTATCTGTGACACGGATGAGTCCATGTATGAACTGACCAACGAAAATTTACACTACATTCCTGTCAAGATGACGCGTGGATTATCTTTGGACGGTATAGGTGTTATATTTCGTTTATATAAGATCTTCAAACGCGAAAAGTTCGACATTGTTCAGTACTCCACTAGAAATGCAGGAACTTACGCTTCTATTGCCGCATGGATGGCGGGTATCAAGTGCCGATTATATTGCCAGTGGGGTATGATGTACATTGCACTAAAAGGTTTTTTACGCTTCCTTTTATGGTTAGACGAAAAGATTATTACACATATCTCTACGGTCATCGAATCCGAGAGCTTCTCAATGTATGAGACTGCTATTAGTCGAGGTATTTACAAAAAGGATAAGGCTTCAGTGATTTGGAATGGCAGTGCATGTGGTGTGAACATCACAAAGTATGAGATGCCTAAGAAAGCAGCATGGCGTGAGGAAATACGACAGAAGTACGGAATTGAAAAGGATGCCTGTGTTTTTGGCTATTGCGGCAGGATTACACGTGACAAAGGAATGAACGAACTATTTGCGGCGTTCAAGGAATTATTGAAGACCCGTTCTGCCTATTTGATGATTATTGGTGGGTATGACAACCCGGAAACGATAGATCAAAAATTGTTCAACTGGGCTAAGGAATGCCCACAAGTGGTATTCACGGGAAGAACCAACGAAGTTCCTAAGTATTATTCCGCTTTGGATGTGTTTATGTCACTAAGTTATCGCGAAGGTTTTGGCCTTGTGGTGATTGAAGCTGCTGCCATGGGTGTACCAGGTATCGTATCAGATGCTTTGGGTCAGAGAGATACTATTGACAACCAAGAGACGGGGTTGCTGGTACGGACGAAGAATGTGGATGATGTGATAAAAGCCATGGAAACTTGTATTGAGCATCCAGAGAAGGTAATCGAAATGGGCGTAAAGGCAAGGAAATGCGTTGAGGAAAAATACGACCAGCAGGAATTATTCAGACAATTGGCGGAACACAGAAATAATCAGATAGTTGGCAAATGAATAGAGTCTTGATTTTAGGTGGCGGAACACAGGGACTTGCTATAGCTAGGGATATTAAGAAAGCAGGTTGTTTGACAGTTTTGTTAGCGGAGCGTAACAATTACGCCGACTCAAGTAGATATGTAGATAAAGTCTTATACTCAACTGGTTCTCCTTCGAGCGAAGCCTATTTACAACTGGTGATTAATACTATTGAACGGTATAAGATAGAAACTATTGTCCCAATGGGAGATGTGGCATCTGAATTTCTCAGTCGTAATAAAATTGAATTACAGCGATTTGTTCGGTATCAAATGCCAGACTTCAGTGACTGGATTCGGGGGGTGAACAAAAGTAAATTAATGAAAGTTTGTAAGGACAAAGGGTTTCCTGTACCATTAACTTTTACAGATGAAAAAGAATTGTTTTTAGCTGATAAAAAGAGCATTCCTTTTCCATTACTTATTAAACCCAATATTACTTGTGGCGCTAGGGGAATGTCTCTTGTCAACTCATACAATGAGTTGATGGAAAAGTATGCTGGAATAAAAGAGGAGTACGGAGATTGTCATTTTCAGCAGTACATAAAGCCAGGAGGGGCTCAGGTAGAAGTGCAACTATATTTAAACGAAAATAAAGAACTCATTCAGTCATCCGTTATTTACAAGTATAGATGGTATCCTGAAAAAGGTGGAAGTAGTTGTTGCGCCGTCTCAGTAAAAAACGATAAGATAGTAAACATCCTTCATAATCTTCTCATTGATTTGAACTGGGTTGGATTCGCTGATTTTGATACCATTGAAAATCCTGATACAGGTGAGCTTTTAATTATGGAACTGAACCCAAGGGTCCCGGCATGTGTTAAATGTGCACTGGAAGCTGGGATTCCATGGGGACAAATTATAGTGAATGAGTATTTAGGACGTCCTCATAAGACTTTTGTATATAAAGAAGGTGAATTCTTGCGACATTTCGGTTTTGAGATACTCTGGTTTCTGAAATCTCCTAATCGTTTCAAGACAAAACCTAATTGGTTCAAATTCTTTGGAAGGCATATTCATTACCAGGATATGAGTGACTGGAGCGATCCAATGCCGTTTATCAGAGGCTCTTTTAGGAACATTAAGAAAGTGTTCACTCAAAAAGAAAAAGATAAGATTGCGAGATGAACATACTATCATTTGATATAGAAGAATGGGCTTGGGCAAAAGCAGAAGGATTCGGAACAGAAGAGAAGTATCGGGAATACGATGCGTATTTGGACAGAATCTTAAATACCCTTGATGAACGTGGTACCAAAGCGACATTCTTTTGCACAGGGTTAATGGCAACAGACTTCCCCAAAGTGATTAAGTTAATTCAAAGTCGTGGGCATGAGATAGGTTGTCATTCCCATCGACATACATGGATGAACAAGATGACGGAAGCTGAGGCAAGAGAGGATACCCATGCTGCAATGGATGCACTTGAACAGTGCATAGGTGAAAAAGTGAGAAGCTATCGAGCACCAGCTTTCTCTATAGGTGAAAACAATAAATGGATATTTGAGATTCTGGCAGAAAACGGCATAGAGTACGACGCTTCTATCTTTCCTACTGCAAGAGATTTTGGTGGTTTTGCTAACTTCGGTAAGAAGGAACCCTGTACAATTGAGTACAAAGGCATTAAAATGAAAGAATTTCCGATATGTACGACTCGAATCGCAGGAAAGGAGGTTGCTTTCTCTGGTGGTGGATACTTTCGGTTCTTCCCACTCTGGTTCGTGAAAAGCAGAATAGACAGCTGTGATTACAGTATGTTCTATTTCCATATAGGTGACATGATTCCTGAACGAAGAGGGGTGATGACTCGATCAGAATATGAGAACTACTTTAAGGAATCAGGCTCATTGAAAAATAGGTATCTGCGCTATTTCAAAACGAATGTCGGCAAAAGTGGCGCGTTTGCAAAAATGATTTCTTTGATACAACGCACGGATTTCATCAGCTTGAGTCAGGCAGAGAAGAGAATTGATTGGAAAAAGATAGGAACAGTGGTATTATAGGAGATGTAATAAGGGACAAGGGATAGGTGATAAGCAATGCCTGGTGAAACTGAATTAAAGGTATATTTTCTTAGTTCTCTAAGCAATATCCCATCATCCCTTATTTGGGGACTTATGGCGGTACTTGGGATAGGATGTGCTATTCTTGTTCTGAGAAAAAGAGGGAAAGAAAAACTGAGAGCTTGTGCAATTCTGCTATTGTTGGAATGGATATTTCTCATACTATGCACTGCCGTAATCTTCCGTGAGACTCATGCAGACAGACAATGCCATCTGCTACCATTCTGGAGCTATGTTAACTATCAGGAAAACAGCTATTTTATAGAAGCCGCTGCGGTAAATGTGTTGAATACCATCATGTTTATTCCAGTAGGATTGCTATTAGGAGTAGGATACGATAACGAAAGACGATGGTTGTCGGCGTTGGTGGTTGGTGCAGGTCTGTCCGTACTGATT
>Ga0265298_10009270_pt1 | contig 11731 bp, 12 predicted proteins | sample AusTroGonzalo_MG_3_FD_193486 | JGI IMG/M metagenome (GOLD analysis project Ga0265298, IMG submission 193486) | Bovine rumen microbial communities from tropical cattle in Woodstock, Queensland, Australia - Gonzalo_01 | ecosystem: Host-associated > Mammals > Digestive system > Stomach > Rumen ...
GTTGAATGTTTATGAATAGCTTAAGTCAGCTCAAACTATGCACTAATACTCTTCCTCGTTAAAAAAGAAATCGTCCTTGGTGGGATAGTCAGGCCAGATGTCTTCGATAGAGTCGTAAACTTCTCCGTCGTCCTCGAGGTCTGAGAGGTTCTCAATTACTTCAAGAGGTGCTCCTGAGCGTGTGGCGTAATCGATCAATTCGTCTTTGGTTGCAGGCCACGGTGCATCTTCAAGTTTAGAAGCAAGTTCAAGTGTCCAATACATTTCTTATAGGATTTAGTTGTTGTGGTTTCTCAAAAGGGCTGCAAAAATATATCAAATTCTATAATACGCAATAAAAAAAGTGAAAAATATTAAGGCAACCACTTATCTTCTTCGCAACCATCTGAAACACAGAGGAATCGGGCAAGCACAAAAAGGTAGTCAGAAAGCCTGTTGAGGTATATCTGAGCCTGGCGGTCGACATCCCTCAGCTCACCGATGGCGATGACGCTCCGCTCGCAGCGGCGGCAGACCGTGCGGGCCACATGGCACTCCGCTGCCTCGAACGGCCCGGCAGGGAGGAGGAAGGTTTTCTGCGGCGGAAGCTCGGCAGTCATGCGGTCGATCTCCCCTTCGAGGAAGGTGACTTCAGCATCGTCCAGAGCCTTTAGTTTCGGGCAGAACTTTTCGGTGGCCAGATGGGCCGAAACGTTCATAAGATTAACCTGGATGCGGCGCAGAGGAATGTCGGGCGACACCTTGCTGCGAAGTATGCCGAGATGGCTGATTAGCTCGTCGATGTCGCCGTAAGCCATCACCCTGGCGCTGGCCTTGCTGACTCTGGACCCGTCTGCGAGACTGGTGGTCCCTTTGTCTCCTGTCTTTGTGTAAATACCCATGTCGAACTGTTTTGTCGTAATACTAAAATAGTGAATTGTTCAGACAATCGAAAAATATTTGTAATTTCGCAATACTATGGCTTACAAAAAAACAGAAGAGTACGATCCGCAAGTAACGGGAGAGCTCGCAAAGCATTATTACGAGATACTCCGACTGCTGGGCGAGGATCCTGACCGTGAAGGGCTGCTGAAAACCCCGGACAGGGTGGCCAAAGCCATGCAGTTCCTTACCAAAGGATACAATGAAGACCCTGCCGAGATCCTGCGCTCCGCCCTGTTCAAGGAGGAGTACAAGCAGATGGTTGTCGTCAAGGACATCGAGCTGTACTCCATCTGCGAGCACCATATCCTTCCGTTCTACGGCAAATGCCATGTGGCATACATCCCCAACGGCTATATCACCGGTCTTAGCAAAGTGGCCCGCGTAGTGGAGACCTTCGCCCGCCGGCTGCAGGTGCAGGAGCGCCTGACAGTGCAGATCAGGGATTGCATCCAAGAGACCCTCCAGCCGCTCGGAGTGGCTGTGGTGATAGAGGCTGCCCACATGTGCATGCAGATCCGCGGTGTCCAGAAGCAACATTCCGTGACTACCACATCGGCCTTCACGGGCATATTCCTGAAATCTGAAAAGACAAGGGCGGAATTTCTGACCCTTATAGGCAAATAGGCTATGAACATCACAATTGCAGGAGCTGGAGAAGTAGGCTGCCATCTGGCAAAGATGCTGGCCGGAGAGAACCATAACCTGACGATAATCGACAGCGACCAGGACCGTCTCACCACAATCAGCGACGAGGCGGATGTCGTGACAGTCCTTGGCAATCCCACTTCCATCGAAACCCTCGAAAGGGCCGGAGTGAAGACAGCGGACCTTTTCGTGTCGGTGTTCCCCGACTCCGACCAGTATGTGAACATAGTCTCAGCCTTGTTGGCGAAACAGATGGGTGCCGCGAAAGTCACGGCCCGTATCAACAATGCCGAATACCTCAGCCATGAGAACAAGCTTCTCTTCACCGAGCTTGGAATAGACCTTCTTTTCTATCCCGAGAAGATTGCTGCTACCGAAATACTCGAGCTCATCAAACAAGCCGAAACTTCCGAGTTCGCTGAGTTCGCGCACGGCAAACTGCAGCTCATCGTCTTCAGGCTCGAGGAATACGCTCCGCTGATTGACAAGACTATCCTTGAATATATAACAGACAAGGACTATCCGCCTTTCAGGATAGTGGCGGTATCGAGAGGAGACCAGACCCTTATCCCCAACGGCGAGACCCGCTTCCGTCTCCACGACCAGGTGTTCGTCGTCACCAAGAAAGAGAATATCGAACTTGCCAGAGGCATAGCCGGCAAAGTGGATTTTCGCATCAAGCGCCTTGCCATCCTGGGCGGCGGCCGCATCGCCGAGATGGTGGCAGAGAAAGCCGAGAAATTCACCGACGAGGTGATGATAATCGAGAGCGACAAGACCCGCTGCAAGGAGCTGTCCGCGAAGCTGAACAAGACCCTCGTCATCCACAACAGCACGAGGACCGGCAATTTCTTCAGCGACGAGAACATCCAGGACTACGACGCCTTCCTCGCCGTGACTCCGAATTCAGAAGCGAACATACTTGCGTGCGCCTCAGCCAAGAGGCTTGGTGTCATGAAGACTATCGCCGAGGTTGAGAATCTCGAATACATCAGGCTTGCCGAAGAAATGGGAGTGGATGCCGTGGTCAACAAGAAACTCATAACCGCAGGGCGAATCTTCCGCTTCACTCTAAGCAACAAGGTCCGCACCATCAAGTGCCTTTCCGGCTCGAACGCCGAAATACTCGAGTATCTTGCCAACCCCGGCAGTCCCATCACGAAGAAACCGCTCAAGGACGTCAATTTCCCCGAGGGTGCGATCATCGGCGGCGTGATCCGCGGCAGCGAATCGATGATAGCCGTGGGCTCAACCCAGATCAACGCTTACGACCGAGTAGCGGTCTTCGCTCTGCCTTCAGCCCTCAAGGAGGTCGACAAGTTCTTCTTGTAGGCGGCGGCTGTAATCCCGTATTTTTCCTTTATGTATTTGTTGAGGCTGTTGTAGCAGCCGAAGCCGCAGCGTTCTGCCAGCTCCGCCATGGTGATGTGTCTGGTGTCACCGACGCATACCTCCTCCATGAAGTATCTCAACCGGAAGGAATTCATGTATTCATACCACTTGCAACGCCTGCAGGCTGTCATGGCCGCACCGAGGTAGGTCCTGTTTGTGCCGAGCAAGGTGGCAAGGTCTTCCTTAGAGAAATCGCGTTTCAGGAAGAGTTTCTTTTTGTAGATGAGTTCATCGGCCTTCAGCATAAGTTCTCGATACCGGTTATTTCGAATTCTTTCTCGTTTTTTTGTACGACTGAACCATTTCATTTCTCATCTCATTCTTGTATTTCTTGCACCATTCGCCAGGTGTCATGCCGGTATATCTTGTAAAAGAGGTATTGAAAGTCGTCAGGGACTTGAATCCTGATTTGTCGGCCATGGTCGAAATGTCGATCTTGGGATCTCTCATGAACGAATCCATCGCGTCGCGCACCCGGTACCAGTTGACGAACTGACTGAAGTTCTTTTTAAAATAGGAATTGATAATGCGCGATAGATACGACTTGTTGGTGTTCAGCTGTTCCGCTATGTCGAGGATTTTGACATTGTGGTTGAGATAGGGTTTCTCCTTTTCAAAATACTCCATAAGGCTGTCGCAGATAGCCTGATGGTTGTCGCATAAAAGGTTACCGGTGACGCCGATGTCGTCGTCCGCCACCATGTCGGGGCTCAGATAAGGCTTTGCGGGGGCTTGTGATTCAGACTGTTGGAGATTGCGTGTGCGTTTGAGAAGATAAACGCAGAGAGCTGCCAGGGCTGCAGTGAGCAGGGATGCTGCGATAAGAAGTGTTTGGATCATAGTTGAATTTTTTGCTGGAAATTAGTAATGAATTAGCAGCGCAAAATTCAATATCGCAATGTACCCAACCTATTTTTCCAATTACAAGAATAGAAAAGCAAATATTATTTTTTTATTTGCTCAAAACCTTTGCCGAACACGCCTCTAACGTTACTTACGGACACGAAGGCAGTTTCGTCGACTTTCTTGATGATTCGAAGAATTTGACTTGACTCCTGTTTTCGTGCGACCACTGTGACGATTTCACTTTCAGTGTGAGTGTACCAACCCTCGCTGTGGATGGCGGTAACCCCGCGGTGGGCTTCCTTCGTTATGGCGTCGGCGATCTCGGCGTATTTCCTCGAGAAGACCATAATCTGGACGCACTGCTTGTTGCCGTTGAGGAACAGGTCGAGGGTATAACTGAAGACAGCTGATGTGACAAAGCCGTAGATAACGGTGGCCAGGCGGGTGCCGAAGCTGCCGGCGGAAGGAATCAGCAAAGTGGACGAAATAATGAGCACATCGAGAGAGACGATGATGATGCCGGGAGAAATGCTTCTGTATTTGTTGATGATCAGGGCGATGATGTCGGTGCCGCCGCTGCTGCCTCCCTGGGTGAAAGTGATGGCGATCCCGAGGCCGGAGAGGGCTCCGCCGAAGAGGGCGCAGGTCAGCCTTCCGTTCTCGTGGGCGAATTCATTGATGAAGTCGGAGGGGATGATGTCGGGGATGACACGGAACAGGAGGCTGGTCACTATGACGGCGAAGACGGTCTTGGCGCCGAAACTCTTGCCGAGGATTTTCAAGGCGATGACAAGCAGGACTGCATTGACCAGGAAATATGTGTAGCTGATCTTGAAGCCAGTGGCGTACTGGATGATGGCACCCATACCGGAAACGCCGCCGCCGACCATATTGTTCGGAAGCAGGAACACGCTCCACGCGGACACGTACAGCAGCAGTCCGAGGCTGATGATCGCGTACTCCTTAATTATCGTCAAGAAACCACCTTTGCTCAGCATACTACGTTGATGATCTTCGAAGGAACTACGATGATTTTCTTGATGGAACCACCGTTAAGGTATTTGGCGGTCCTTTCGTCAGCGCGGACTGCATCGGCTGTCTCCTGCTGTGAAAGGCTTTTCGCCAGGGTGATCTTGAAGCGCAGCTTTCCGTTGAACGAAACCGGATACTCGAAGGAATCTTCGGCGGTGTATGCGGCATTGAACTCGGGGAAGCTTGCGTAGGTGATAGTTTCGTCGTGGCCGAGGAGGCTCCACAGCTCTTCTGCGATATGAGGTGCGAACGGAGAGATGAGGATCACCAGCGGTTCGAGGATCTCCTTCTTGTTGCAGCCGAGGGCGGACAGGTCGTTGACGGCAATCATAAAGGCGCTCACGGTCGTGTTGAAAGAGAAATGCTCGATGTCCCAGGACTCTTTTTCGATGAGTTTGTGAAGGGTCTTGAGCTCTGCCGGAGTGGCTTTGCCGTCGCTGACGCAGAAGTTGCCTTCTTCATCGAGGAACATACGGTAGAACTTGCGCAGGAAGCGATGGACTCCGTCGATGCCCTTGGTGTCCCAGGGTTTGCTCTGCTCGAGCGGGCCGAGGAACATCTCGTATAGACGGAGGGTGTCGGCGCCGTAGTCGGCGCATATCTTGTCGGGATTGACGACGTTGTACATCGACTTGCTCATCTTCTCGACAGCGTAGCCGCAGACATATTCACCGTCTTCAAGGATGAATTCTGCGGAAGCGTAGTCGGGGCTCCAGGCCTTGAAGGCCTCGAGGTCGAGACGGTCGTTGTGGACGATATTGACGTCGACGTGGATCTCGGTAGTGTCGTAATTGTCCTTGAGACCGCAGGATACGAAGGTGTTGGTGCCTTTGATGCGGTATACGAAATTGCTTCGGCCCTGGATCATACCCTGGTTTATGAGTTTCTTGAAAGGCTCCTGCTCGCAAACGTAACCCAGGTCGTAGAGGAACTTGTTCCAGAAGCGGGAGTAGATGAGGTGTCCGGTGGCGTGCTCGGTGCCGCCGATGTAGAGGTCTACGTTGCGCCAGTACTCGTCAGCTTCGCGGCTTACAAGGGCTTCGTCGTTGCGGGGATCCATATAGCGCAGGTAGTATGCGCTGCTGCCTGCGAAGCCGGGCATTGTGCTCTTCTCGATGGGCCAGCCTTCGTATGTCCAGTCTTTAGCCCTGGCGAGCGGCGGTTCGCCGGTCTCCGTGGGCTTGAATTCGTCAATGGTGGGGAGCTCCAGCGGAAGCTTGTCCATAGGCATAGGGTATGCGGTGCCTTCCTTGAAATAGATGGGGAAGGGCTCACCCCAGTAGCGCTGGCGTGAGAAGATGGCATCACGCAGGCGGTAATTGATCTTGCGTTTGCCGATGCCCTTGCTTTCGACGTAGTCGATGGCTGCAGGAATGGCCTGCTGTACTGTCAGTCCGTTGAGAAAGCCTGAGTTGCACATTATGCCTTCCTTGGCGTCGAAGCTTTCCTCGCTAACATCACAGCCCTCGATGAGAGGAATGATGGGGAGATTGAACTCGCGTGCGAAGACATAGTCGCGGCTGTCGTGAGCCGGAACGGCCATAATGGCGCCGGTACCGTAGCCTGCCAGCACATATTCTGAAATCCACACGGGAACTTTGTCGCCGGTGAGGGGGTTGACTGCGTAAGAACCGCTGAAGACGCCGGTGACGTGACGGGTCTCGGCGATGCGCTCCCTCTCGGTCTTCTTCTTCGCTGCGGTCAGATATGCCTCCACGGCTTCTTTCTGCTCGGGGGTGGTGAGTTTTTCAACCCAGTCGCTCTCGGGAGCCAGCACCATAAAGGTGACTCCGAAGATTGTGTCGGCGCGGGTGGTGAAGATCACCATATCATATTCCTTGTCGCCGTTGAATACCTTGAAGGTCATCTCGGCACCTTGCGAACGGCCGATCCAGTTGCGCTGCATCTCCTTGAGGGAATCTGTCCAGTCGAGGCTGTCGAGGCCGGAGAGCAGCCTTTCAGCATAGGCGCTGACGCGCAGCTGCCACTGCTTCATCTTCTTCTGCTCTACCGGGAAGCCGCCTCTCACTGAGAGACCTTCCTTCACCTCATCGTTGGCCAGCACTGTGCCGAGCTTGGGACACCAGTTGACAGTAGTTTCGCCCTGGTAGGCTATCCTGTACTGCATCAGCACCTCTTGCCTGCTGGTTTCGCTCATCGCCTTCCATTCTTCGGCGCTGAAATCTGCAACAGCTCCGCAAGCAGCGTTGACGGCCTTGCTGCCGCCTTTTTCGAATGCTGCCACGAGGGTTGCTATGGGCATAGCCTTGTCCTGGTCCTTGTCATACCAGCTGTCGAACATCTTCAGGAAGGCCCACTGCGTCCATTTGTAGTAGCCGGGGTCGCAGGTGCGGACCTCGCGCTCCCAGTCGTACGAAAAGCCGATCTTGTCCATCTGCTGGCGGTAGCGGGCGATGTTGTTTTCGGTAGTCGTGGCGGGGTGCTGGCCGGTCTGGATGGCGTACTGCTCCGCGGGCAGGCCGAAAGCGTCGTAGCCCATCGGATGGAGGACGTTGAAGCCCTTCAGCCTTTTATAGCGGCTGTAGATATCGCTGGCGATGTAGCCCAGAGGGTGACCGACGTGCAGGCCGGCGCCGCTGGGGTAGGGGAACATATCCAGGACGTAGTATTTGGGTTTTGAAGAGTCGTTTCTGGTTTGAAAAGTGTGGTTGTCAGCCCAATATTGCTGCCATTTCTTTTCGATCTGAGCGAAATTGTATTCCATTTGCGGATTATGAAAATATATCGCGCAAATATATAAAAAACACGGATAATCAGTTATCGCTTGATATTGAAACTGCCGCCTTTCTGCAGACGGAATTCCACCGGCACCGTAATGCGGCAGCGGACTTTCTTGCGGCCAATCTCGCCAGGCGTCCATTTGGGAGAAGCAGAGATTACTTTAACTGCTTCGGCATCGAGGAGTTCGTCGACACCCTTCTCGACCTTGACGTTGGAGACGCTGCCATCTCTCTCGATGATGAACGAAACATTCACTGTGCCGTGGATGCCCTTGTCAACGGCGCTCTGCGGGTATTTGACATAGCTATAGACCCATGAATCCATGAAGTGCTTCAAATCGGAATGGAAGAACTGAGGCTGCTTGTCGCAGTCGGACATCGAATAGGCGAAATTATCACCCTCGGATGCCTTTGCGCTGGCGGACGGGAAGAGTATGTCCTTGCCGGCCATAGATTTGAGGAAAGTTGCGATGTAATGGGTCTGGGCGGCCATCTTGTTGTAAAGCACAAGTTCAGGCACGTCCCTCGACGTGCGGTATTCCCTGCTCCTGCCGGTAGAGAAAGTCAGGGTTGGTATGTCGGCCATGTCAAAAGCCAGATAATCGGAGGGGAAAATCTCCCCGTTGTGAAGGCCCGGTTTCGTAGTGACGGACTCGTTGTCAGTCACGTAGGCTGTCATTGAGGACAGGTCGCTGCGGGGGATGAGGGAGTATATCTCAAATGGGTTCTCCGCGGTGCCGCGCCCGAGCATATCCAGATTGACCATCAGCTTGACGTTGGAGATATCGCTGAACTCCTCTCCGGAAGTGAAGAAACGGGCTCCGGCATATTGCTCCTCACCGGCGCCGAAGCCGATGAAGATGACAGAGCGGCGAAGGAACATGGCATTGCTGCTGAGAATCTTTGCCGCTTCTATCAGCGCGGCGACTCCGGAAGCGTTTGCGTCAGCTCCGCGGTAGACTCCGGTCATCTTCTGTCCGTCGACTGTCACGGGATAGGTGCCGAGATGGTCGATGTGGGCGCCTACAACTATGTATTCCTCTCTCAGATTGCTGTCATATCCCTCCAGGATGCCTGCGACATTGCATGAACGCAGCGTGTCCCCGTCCTGGATAATCAGGAAGCTGTCGCCGCTGCGGCCGGTAAGCATAGTGAGCCCGGCTTGCTCCAGTTTGTCGTATAGATATGCAGCTGCTTTCGCTTCTCCTTCGCTGCCGGCCTTTCGGCCCAGCAATTCATCAGAACTGAGGTATTCGACATGCTTGCGCAGGTCTGCCGAGAAATCCTGTGCGGAAGCAGCGAAGACCGTCAGGGTCAGTAATAAAGTTGTAATCAGTTTTCTCATCACGAAGCGAAGCAAGGCTCAAAGATAATACCAAAAACAAAAAAGAGAGCCATAAAGACTCTCTTCTCAATTTTACACAAGGAAACTAAGATTATTTCTTAGCTGCGTCGAGAGATACTTTCCTGAACTCTTTCATCAGTTTAGAGATTTCCAGCGCATTTTTGCGGGCACGAGTACCAGCGGCTTTGTTACCTTTGACAGCCTGTGCGTCGGCATTTTTAACGAAAGCGTCGATCTCAGCTTTGATTTGTGCAAGAAGTTTGTCCATAGTGTTAGTTTTTAGGTTATTGTTATGAGTTTTTCTAATAAGCGAATTTAATGATTGGAATTTAATTCTCCAAAAAATAGTTGGTTTTAAAAAGATTTGTCTTTGAAAATACCATAATTCTTGTTCCTGACCTCATCTTCAAGGCCTGCATTACGCTTTCCGGCGGTAGATTTAGAGTAAGGGATGAGGCCTCCGCGCGAGGTGGGAAGCGGAGGGTAGCTGCCGTTCACGATATGGTAGAGGCATGCGGCGATATTGTCCTCGTCCGGGCCGAAGTCGTGGTATAGGTCGTCAGGACGCAAGCCGGCGACAGGCTTGAGACCGTCATCGGGAATAGTCTGCCCGGCACCGTTGCAGTTGTAGAAACAGATTGGCAGGAAGGCATATTCCAGATTGCTGTAATTGTTTTTGTCGTATTCTTTGCGGGACTTGTCGTCGTCAGGGTAGAGGAGCACATACATCCCATTCGGCTTGCCGTAAGTCGTGTCACCCACCTGCTCCACATTCATCAGCGGCTTCATGCCGTTGATAAGCATCTCGCTGGCAGAAGCGGTGCCGGGGCCGGTCAGCACATACAGCCTTTCGAGGTTGAGAGAGAGGTCCTGCGATCCGGATTTATCGTGGATACGGGTTACTTCATACGCCTGGTCGTATTTGCTGAGGTTCGGATTGTGCGTCCTTTTCGTATAGACCTGTCCCACGGCTGAAAGCGGAGCCAGATAGTTGATCAGAGTGTCACTTGCGCGGGCATCGCCGCCGCCATTGTAGCGCAGGTCGAGGATCAGCTTCTTCACGCCGGCCTCACGGAAAACCTGCATACTTTCCTTTATGTCGTCGATCATGGGCTTGCCGTTGATGTCGCGGCCTGCCTGGAAACCGAGATAATGGAAATATCCGACTTTCTCCGTCAGACCAGGCCAGTCTTCGGAGTCAAATATGCGCGTAATAAGGCCGGGGCGCATGTTGATGAGAGAGGCTGCGGTAATCTTCATCTCCCTTTTCTTGCCTTGCGTATCGCTGAAGACGAAAGTCTGGGGAGTGGTTGTAGGGGGGGTGTAAAAAACTTTGCTGAACTCGCCGCTATTGACAAGTTCGTCCTTGCTTTTGCCGTTGATATATTCTATGGTCCAGCCTCTCGTAACCCCTGCCTTGTCGAAGGGACCGCCGGGAATTACATATCTGATTTTTACATCATAGTCGTGGTAATATTCCAGCGGCTGGCCGATCGCTGCGCCGTAAGTGCCGTAAACGGCGCCTGTCTCTTCAGCTACATACTCTTCGCCGGTTTCCATCCAGCTCCAGTGGTCCTTCGGCACGAGAAGGCTGTTGAAGAAATTCTCGACGGATACGTTAGTCTTGTAATTGGCATTCTTGGGAATGTCGGAATACCAATAATAATAGTATAGCATCGCCTGGTGGATGAATTCCTTGGCGTCTTGGTCTGAGGGCGTGTCCGGGTCTGTTTTATGACAGCTGCAGAGCACTGCCGTAATGACGAACAATATGATGAGCAGTCTATTTTTCATCGTTGAATTCTAACAGATAGACAACCTCTGAATCTCTCTGGAAATAATACTGTTCCCTTGCGAACATCTCAAGGGTATCGGCATTCGAGGTCAGCTGGTTGATTTTATCGGTGGTGGCGTCTGTCGCATTGCGGTAGTACAGTTTCTGCCGGTTCTGGTCGGAAATCGTAGAAAGGCTCTTGAAGAGCACTATCGAGTTGTTGCGGTCGACGAAGCCGATAATTACAAGGAATATGATTGTGGCTATGACATATTTGTTCAGCACGATTTTCCACACGAGGCTCTTCTGCTTTAGAGCATCGATCTTTTCTTTTATGTTAGCGAACAAAGCCATGCCGGGAGGGTTATTCCAAAACGTAAAGTTAAAGCAAAAATTGTATATTTGCTCAAAATTGCAATTACAGCATCCATTATGTTCAAATCAAGTAATTTCAAATACTTCTTTCCGACTCTCAGCGAGAGTTGGATCATCGTGCTTATTTTCGTCCTCTTAGGCAGCCTTCTCAGCGGCGTAATCACTCTTATTGTGATGAATACCCCCCTGGCGGAAGTGCAGACCTCCCTATCATATATCTTTACTATGATACCGCCGTTCTGGTACATCGCATCCAAGGCAAAGAAAAATGCCAATCCTGTGCTGGAGGCTCCGACATATGTCAAGATCAACAAGCCGCATTTCGGCAAGATGGGCGTCATCCCCTTCTTCATCGTGTTGGCCATCGCAGTATGGGCTATCGGCATCGTGTCAGAACCCCTGACATCGTGGATTCCCATGCCGGACCTTATCCAGGAGGCCTTTGAAAAAGCTTTCGATGCTTCAAAGCCCGTTGACCTGATCATCTCGACCGCGATCCTCGCTCCTCTGTGCGAAGAGATGATGTGCCGCGGTTATATGATGCGAGGTATCCTCGTCCAGAAGAAGAGCGTGGTGAAAGCAATCCTCTGGTCGGCGTTCATCTTCGCCCTGATTCACTTCAACCCTTGGCAGGCAATCCCCGCATTCATCCTCGGC
>Ga0265298_10009271_pt1 | contig 11731 bp, 9 predicted proteins | sample AusTroGonzalo_MG_3_FD_193486 | JGI IMG/M metagenome (GOLD analysis project Ga0265298, IMG submission 193486) | Bovine rumen microbial communities from tropical cattle in Woodstock, Queensland, Australia - Gonzalo_01 | ecosystem: Host-associated > Mammals > Digestive system > Stomach > Rumen ...
ATAATCTTCGTCCGCTTGCTCCGCTAACTGACGAATAGCCTCGGCATATTCCTCGGGAGTCTCCAAATATCTTGCGATGCCCAGATTGTGTTTTGTGATTACATCATCGTAAGCGATATCAATATTACATACAATAGGTTTACCCGCTGCCAAGTACAAGAAAAGCTTTCCAGAGCTCACTCCGTATTTACCGAAGTCCTTCTCATAATTCATCACATTCACCGTGGCTTGTGACACAATCCATGCACACTCGGCAAACGATACAAGACGTTCCTTAAACAACACATTGTCCAAACCATGGGATTGCGCATACGCTTCCAATTCATCTCGATACGCACCATCACCATAAATGAAAAACCTGTATTTCGGATTATCTTTCAGCAAAGCAGCCGCCTCGATGAGCATTTTCACATTATTAGCCCTGTTGACAGCCCCTAAATACACAATTTTATAGACATTCTTCTCATTGATATCCGCATCTTCACGGGGATAATGCGCTTTGTTCTCTTCAAACTGCTTCAAATCGATACCATTGTTGACATAATGCACATGTTTCATATCGATTTTTCCGTTTGTTTCCTTTGTCCAACCCTTTTTCTTCAGATAATCAAACGCGCCTTCGAAAGCAAACACAATCTCATCAGCTTGATAGTAATATTGTTTCTCAATTTGATAAGCTATTTTCATGGCCGGATTGTTTTCCTTTACCAGACCGTAAGTTACAAAATCATCAGGCCATAAATCCCATGCCTCAGCTATATATTTGGCTTTCAACTTTTTAGCTAATTTCACAATGGGATAATCAAAAGGAGGATGGATGTTCTGCAAGATAACATCCGGACGTTCAAATTGCTTTCTATTCTTGAAAATCGTACGGGCAAAAGACCAGATGGAATACATGCGTTTTATTCCATTCCCTTGATATTCAGGTACATTGACATGAACAAATTGGTAATCGCCATATTGTTTCTTCAAGAAGTCCTGACCTTGGAAATCCGACGGAGTCAAATTGGCGCTTAAAGCCGAGTTAAACGTAAGCACTTCGTAGCCAGCCTCCATAAAGCGCTTTGCAAAATGGATATAGCGTGGATTAGAGGCCGTTTGAGGCGTTCCCGTATAATAATTGATAATCCAGATTTTCTTCATCATGACTTATTGAACAACACATCCAATTTATTTGCTTGGTTGAAAAGCATTTAACAGACACACCACCTCTTTTGCATGCTCCATTGTGATGGACGGTCCGATGGGAATACTCAGTTCCTGTGCCGCAACCTGTTCCGTCACAGGCAGACACAAGTGGTTCCATTCCCGATAACACTCCTGTTTGTGTGATGGTATCGGATAGTGGATCAACGTCCCCACCCCATTCCGTTCAAGGTAATCATGCAATTCGTCACGATGAGTACATAGAATCGGAAACAAATGGAAAACATTGTTTTCCATAGGCAAGGTATCAGGAAGTGTGATATAATGATTATCTATATTATTGATATAATATTGTGCGATCTGCTTACGGTGCCGGTTATCTTCATCCAGATATCTGAGTTTCACGTCCAGCACGGCAGCCTGAATCTCATCGAGACGGCTGTTACGTCCACAATATTGAAAGACATATTTGGCGGAAGAACCGTAGTTGGCCAAAGAACGGATTGTATCGGCCAATTGCGGGTCGTTGGTAGTCACCGCGCCGCCATCACCCAAGGCACCGAGATTTTTGCCAGGATAGAAGCTATGTCCCGCAGCATCACCCAAAGAACCGGTTTTGCGGCCATCGGCAGCAAGGCAGCCATGCGCCTGGGCATTGTCCTCTATTAACTTCAGCTGGTATTTTTCACAAAGAGCGGCTATTTTCTCAGTATAGGCCAAGCGGCCATATAAATGAACAATGCAAACAGCCTTGGTTCTCTCCGTAATCTTCGCTTCAATTTGACCATCATCAATTTCCAGCGTATTCAGCTTTGGTTCCACCAACACAGGAGTCAAACCATTCTCTGTAATCGCCAGAATAGTAGCGATATAGGTATTGGCAGGCACTATCACCTCATCACCAGGTTTCATCACCCCCAATTCCAGATAGGCCCTGAAAATCCAAATCAAGGCATCTAGACCATTGGCGCAACCCACACAATACCGGGTACCGATATATTGGGCATAATGTTGTTCAAAATTTTTGTTTTCAACGCCTTGCAGATACCAACCGCTATCCACAACCCGACGTACAGCCTCGTGGATTTCAGCTTCATGCAAAGCGGTAACTTCTTTTAATGACAGGAAAGGTATTTTCATTTTACTAGTATGTTTCGTGTCCGTATACGGCCACCCATTCGTCAAATTCAGAAACCATAGCCCTGATTTTCGGGCTTACCGGCATCACGCCGTCCATCACGTATGCGGTGATTTCCTCCAAATACTCCATAAGACCGTATTTTTTCAATGCATAAACATTGACGGAAATGGGTTTGTTAGGTATATGACGGCTGAAAGGTTTAACATTTTTCATGCAAGGCGCGCCGGTGGCCACCATGGAATACTGCCCAATAATAGTATATTGGTTGATGGTACAGCCCATACCCAGGTTCGCCCCTTCCAGAATCTTGGCAATACCACCCAATACGCACTGGTTGGTAACCACCACATGATCTTGCAAAATATTGTCATGAGACAGATGCACCCCTTGCATCAGGAACACATCATTCTGTATCACAGACTTTTGCTCATAGCAAGGACGTTCAACGATACAAAACTCGCGTATCACATTGTTATCACCTATATGGACACACACATCCTCCACATGAGGAGTTATCTTTTTAGTGTCGGTGGCTGGGCAGCCAATCACCGCATGAGAGCCAATCACGTTGTTATTGCCCAATTCGACTCCGTCGTAAATAATGGTATAGGGCAGAATCACGTTATTGTCACCCATCAGTACATGCTCGCCAATGATGGCAGTTTTATCTATTTTATTCATAATTGGATATTTACAAACCTCTGAGTTTCAAAAAACCATCATATTCTCTGATAAAATTAAGCAATTTTAACATCATTAATGGTTTTCATAACAATTAAAGTATAGAATTCAGATAATGTTCGGCGGCATTCTCATCCGTAAGATTCATAACAGTTTCTCTTGCCTTTTGCGAAATAGACTGCAATTGGTCGGTATGCAATGAACGTATCTTTTTCAGCACATCTGCCAGATCCTCCACCTGATCAGTAGCACATAAAAAACCATTTACACCATCTATAATCACACCGTCTATTCCTTGTCCCTTCAACCCCACGGTAATACAACCTTTAGCCATCGCCTCAAGATAAACAAGGCCAAAGGCCTCCCTATAACTCACCATAACGAAACAATCAGATTGCTCCACAATTTGCTGCACTTCGTTTCTTTTCTTTTTCCCATGGAATACAATTTGGGATGACATCTGCATTTGTATTGCCATATTGCGAAGACGTGATTCCTCTGCCCCGCTTCCGACCACATGGAACTCAAAGTCATGAGAAGGAAAAGCATTATGCAGGGCTTTCATTATCACATCCACATTTTTCCGTTGTATCAAATCTCCCACAAAAACAAACTTATGAATTCCGCGCGTCAAATTTTTGTCTGATTGGGACAAATATGACCCGGGAATGCCCGAATAACAAATAAAACTCTTTGTCGGTGCAAAAAAAGTCTCTTCAAATTGAGATTTGAAAACCCTTGACCGGAAGCCCCATACATCTATAGCATCCATATACTTTTTGAATTGCCCCGGGTAAGCGGTAAGGATTTGAGACCCTTCGTCATGAAGCACCATACATGTTTTTACAGACTGATAACGATGTTTGAAAAGATACAGCATTTCCAATTGCGGCAACGGGAAATGGCCGGTCACCACATCAGGCACAAAATTCTCCGCTTCCAATTCCCGACAGACCCATGAAAACGACTCTTGTACAGAACTTTTCGAGAAATTTCTATGAGGAATATATTTTTTGACAGGCACATACAGTACTGGCACATCTTCCACCTTGTATCTCAAGCAATGGCGGGATGGACGGGAATAGGTTATACATCCCGTTTTAGACGCTATGTATCCCCCCAACAAATGCCCTACCCAATAGTATGGTCTGGGGAACAAAGACATAAAATGCACTACCCTCACATTATGGCCCTGTTTCACCCATTCTCTGGCAAAAAAATGACATATCATTGTACCATCGTACAATGGATCGTTCATCGGATAAATACTGGTCAGCAATAAAATATTTTTCTTATCGGCCATAATATTTTCAGTTATAATTTAATTTCAATTTCCCCAAAAAAGAATGAAAAACTCCCTTGATAGCTTTTTGTTCCTCTTTGGACATACCGAAAAAGAACGTGGTCATCGAATAGACAACAATAGTCACTATAGAGGTTAATAACAGTCCCCACAACGTGTTGAAACAGTGGTACAAAGACCAGCAAATAGCCATAGCCAACACGAATGGAGGAAGTACCTTCAGAAATACCGACTTCAGGAAAAACATCACATCCATCTCTTTGCTCAATTTTGACAGAATGACCACCCTGCTGAAAGATCCCAGTGTTTCACAAACCACAAAGACCACAATGGCCACGTATGCCGGATAGCCTAATTTCAGGAAACACCACGATATCGGAAGTGACAACATGCGCAAAGTTGACACCACAATAGAAAACCATTTGATATCTCCAATAGCCTGATTGGCATAGAACAACCCCATTGTCAGCTGGTTCGCCATGCAGGCAATCAGTAACAGGCGAGAAAACAGCACTGTTCCTTCAGGATATTCTTTCAACCACAAATCCAATACTTCGGGCATCATTATCAGCACAGGAATAGCCAGCAGCGACATCATCGAAAAACCCAACTTCCCGGCAATCAGCGACAAGCGCATCATTTTCCGTTCATCACCGGCGCCGTAGCTTTTCATGATTTGCGGCTTCATGCTGTCGATAATGGAAACAGCTATCGTATAAATTGGGGCTTCCACCTGGCGGGCCAAAGCGAAAACCGCATTGACCGTAGTGCCGAAAAAGCGGTTCAGCAACACCGCATAACCCTGACGTGACAGGGTGGCCCCCAGCGCATCCAGCATTGTCCATCCCGCAAAACCCGAAACACCCCCTAACTCTCTCAATGCCACGACTCTCACCCTCAACAGGCGTCTGTACCGAATCACGCAATAGACGACAAAACAAAGCACATTGAGGAACGTGATCAGCATCATCAGAATACCGTACAGCAACAATCTGTCATGACCATATTTTGTGATGATAATGGCGATACCCAGCTTGCACACAGCATCCACAATATACACCAGTGACACATACACAAAATTCTCGTGCGACACCAGCATGGAGATAAACGGGGTGACCGAAATGCTCAGAAACAATGACACCAGCATGCACTGATAAATCCACTTGGCCGTCTGCAACCTATCCGGAAGAATCTTTAAGTATCCGTCAAAAATATAGAAAGACAAGAGTTCCAGCACCAGCACCAAGCCAGCGGCCATCAGCAGATGCATCCAAAAACAGGAGTTAAAGGCTTTTCGCGTTCCTTCCTCATCATTTTTTCCCAGACTGATGGACAAAAAACGTGTGGAGGTCATGCTCAACGAGGAGCTGATAAAACCGATAAGGCCGATTACTCCGGCAATCACATCGTACAGACCATAATCGTCCTCACCCAGCGCGCCCAATATCAAACGCACTGACACCAGACTAATCAGCGCATTGATGACCAGTCTGGAGTATTGTATCACCGTATTCACTGCCACCCTGTTGGTCGCTCTCATACCCGAAATCTCTTACACAATGTTTTTTACAATATTTTATATCTCAATCCACAATCTCCTCTATGGTTTGATAGCCATAATAGCAAGGGATGCCCGATTTCAGAGGGGAACACAAATCAGGGCTGTCCAGCAGCAAATGGTTCCGCTCGTCAATAATCTCCTCCTGGCGGACCTGCTGAGCCCATTGCAGAATCGCATCAATGGTAGGCGTTTCCAGTTCCAGTTTCTCCGCCATCCATTTGGCGATACAGTTGCCATAATAGATGTCGTCCAAGAAAAAACGATGATTGCGGTCTATCTCCCATGCACCCGACTCATTTTGAACCACAGGAGTCGCAATCGACACCAAAGTCTGCGAATTGACAAACGACTCCTTCACATCTGTATTGTGCGACTGGTACGAGAAACGCTCCAATGCCAGATAATCAAGCATGTGCTTGAAATTCTTATCGGGATACAAGGACTTGATTTTCTCCCTCACTTTGGAATAATCCGCATCGAGAGCGGCCAGCAATTGTGCCGACACATCATCATAATCACGATAAAACATGGGCACATCCTCTTTTTTCTTCCAAGTGGAACCACATACCTGATACAAGCCCAGGCAACGCGAAGTATGGATAATCTGATTGTCCACCGACAAAGTCAGCGAGAGGAAATTGTCGCTCAGCTCCGTCTGTCCTTTTCCGAACCAACGGAAACAAATCTGGCTGAAGAATTCCTCATCCAATTGTGGGAAAGCCGACTTCGGATAGCAGGCGGCATAATTGAGCGCCTTTGCTCCATAGGTCACGCCTTTGTGGCCATATTCTATTATGCGGCATATCCAAGGCAGCAAGCCAAAGGCGAAGTAAACCAAATGCTGAAGCCCACAGCGTTCCTTCACTTCTTCCACCATCCAGTTGAAACCTGCCTGACCGTACAATGTTCCCAGTGCCACTGTTTTTTCTTTGTTGATGTAAGGTGCTATGGTATGGAGACAGGACCTGTACTGGTGCACAGGCATACAGAACACGATATAATCCGCCTGCGGAATCAGTTCCGCCGGATTATCAGAGGCTTTTTTCAAATTGCCGGCATACCTGCCAAGCACCTTGCCAGAAGGGTCATGGTGCTCCAATTCCACATAATTGCTCCATCGGTCCGGCTTTGACGTATAAATTGAAACATCAAAAGCGGAATCCGCCAACATGGGTATCAGTGTATGCGCGCTGCTTCCACCCCCACAAACCACCAATTGTTTCTTCATAAGTAATTAATTTATTGTAGTTTACGATTTTAATCCAGACAAATCGAGCCATGAGCCTATCATTTGTGAGGCCTCAACGGTATATTCCCGTTCCGGAACATTTCCGTCAGGACTGAAAGTCAACTCCCCAAAGAAAATCTCACCTTTGATGGCATACAAGTCCACCCTGACATATGGGAAATCGCGAGACAGCTTTTTCGCCATTTCCAACATCTCCGGCAGGCGTTGCGGTTGGGGATACGAGCAAGTTGGGTCATCGCCCTGCAAAATCATCATCCGATCCCATGTGGGAGAATAAATCAGCCCTTTTGAGGAATGCGTCACAGGATCTCTGTCATAGCATACCCCGATAAACTTAGGCTCCCCATTGAAGCAATGTATTTTGAAGTCAACCACATCTGTTTCCTTCTCCACAGGCAGAAAAGCCTCCGCTATCACACAGGGTTTGATTTTGGAATAATGACGCTCTCCCGACATTTTGCCATAGTCCACCTTCAACCATTCATTTAATTGATTTACAGCTTCTTTCTTATTCAACTGTGCTTTATCCGTAACCAAAATATTCATGGCGCAACCATGATTGCATTTCAGCACAAATCTGTCAGGAAGCGTATCGAAATCAATATCTTTGGCATCCTCCCAGACACCCAGCTGAGGAATCAGGATATCCTCCAGGCCCTGTTGCTTGATAAATTCACGAACGCGATATTTGTCCGCGCACTGGCTTTTGACTTCCGGCTGCCAATGGTGGTTGAGCCACAGGAGTTTTTCGCCCCAGGTTGAAGGTTCAGAGAGATTGGGGAAGCGCTTGACATGATTGAAATACACACATTTCTCTTTGGCTTCCGTCCCGAAAAGGTCACGCACCAAAGATAAAATTTGCTGTTTGGCTGATAAAACCAGATTACTCATTTTTCTATTTCTGAAGATTTATGATTAATAAAAAATACTATTCGTTTACAAACGGTCATCCACCATATCTCTCGGCAGCACACCTTTCACATCATACACCACGCCACCTTCGCGGAGCAAGGCTTTCAGATTGACCTGTTCAAACTGACGATGAGCCACACCCAGGATGATAGCATCGAAAAGCTCTTCAGGCAAAGCATTGACAATAGCAATGCCATATTCCGAGACAGCTTTCTCCTTATCGGCCCAAGGGTCATATACCATGATATTAGAGGTATATTCCGACAAAGTATGATAAACATCCACGATTTTGGTATTTCTGATATCCGGGCAATTTTCCTTGAAAGTGAAACCAAGTATCAGTATTTTGGCATCTTTCACCATTACGCCCTTTTTGTTCATGCACTTGATGGTCTGGTTGGCCACATACGCGCCCATGCCGTCATTCAAACGGCGGGAAGCGTGCATAATGCGGGGCAGCACACCATAGACCTGGGCTTTTTGTATCAGGTAATACGGGTCAACCCCTATGCAATGCCCGCCTACCAAGCCTGGATTCATCTTGATGAAATTCCACTTGGACGCGGCGGCATCGATCACATCATGCGTGTCAATGCCCATGGCGTTGAAAATCTTGGCCAGCTCATTCATGAAAGCGATATTCACATCACGCTGGGAATTCTCAATGATTTTGGAAGCCTCGGCAACTTTGATAGACGGAGCTTTGTGCGTGCCATTTACCAACACGCTATTGTACACCGCATCTACCTTGGCAGCGATTTCGGGAGTGGAACCTGAGGTCACTTTTTTGATTTTCTCCACCGTATGTTCCTTGTCTCCCGGATTGATGCGTTCAGGGCTATAACCCGCGAAAAAATCCACATTATACTTCAAACCCGACACCATTTCAATCACAGGCAGGCACTCTTCTTCCGTCATACCCGGATAAACTGTTGATTCATACACAACAATATCACCTTTGCCGATCACTTTGCCGATATCCTCACTTGCTTTCATCAAAAGAGTTAAATCAGGTCTGTTTTGTTCGTCAACGGGTGTTGGGACAGTTACCACATAAAAATTGCATCCTTTAATATCTTCCAGACAACTTGTACACTTAAATCCCTGATTCTGAATAGCATCCTGTAACAAAACATCATCCAGTTCCAATGTAGAGTCATGTCCATTCATCAATTCCTCCACTCGAGACTTGTTGATGTCATAGCCTATCGTCTCAAACTTGGTAGCGAAGAGGCGAGCCAAAGGCAACCCCACATAACCAAGTCCTATTACTGCAATTTTCACATCTCTCATGATAACTCTATATTTAATTTTTCCTCAGAAAAGCAATGACCTGCATGTCTTGCATTGCTATCTTGGGTCTTTATGGCAATTCCTAACAAAACAAAACTCATCACCGTCACAGTGCCAGGAACGAAAGGATAGGTATATTCGAACATGGACACAATGAAAAGCACCAATATAGTGTACACACCCGCATTCAAGATATTCCCTTTCTCTGCCGCAAAAATAGTTTTCACATCTTTCACCAACAAAACAAAAAAGATGAGCAGCAACGGCATAGCACCTACCAATCCATAGCTATACAGTTTCCATAACGGATAATTGTGAACCACTTCCACTTCCGTCGGATTCAGCAAATGGCCGAAGAGCGGATTCAACGCCCAAACACTCAAAGCCTGCTCATTGCGTACCATTCTTCCCGAGGTAATATCGCCATTTGAAAAGCCTGAGAACAGACTTTGGTGGACATACTGTTTCATGGAATGCGGCAGAAGCATAAAAACCGCCACCAGCATAAGAATCGCCACCCATAAGGAAAGCATGGTATACCTGCTTTTGAAGCGCCGGAACAGCATCAATGACAGCACCAACGCCACTGCCAAGAGTGCAGCCCGCGCGCGGATGGTCAGAATCAGCAGGACACACAAGGCCGACAAGGCCAATCCCAACAAAACCATAGGCAACGCAGTTTTTCCCTTGGCATTGATAACCATCCCCATGCAAAGCACCGCCGCCGTCGCCAACATCGGGCCCAACGCATTTTTCTGATCTGCAAAATAATCTCTGATACTGAAACCGCCACCCAGCATGAAAACCACCGCCAATCCCACCATCACCACTCCAACAGTGAACATCCCCGCCAAAAGTGTCAGACGTCGCTCATCCATTTTCATCCTCCAACCTACCCAAACCGCACATAGCGGAAATAATATCATTTTGACTTCATCTCCGAAATCCTTCACAGGAAAAAAGGCGCCAAGGACAAGCCATACTAGCAAAAGCAGAGCAAAGAGCATGCCTAATGTCTTGAAAAAAGGGGGTATTTCAGTTTTTTCTCCAAACAGAGACAAGATCACCAACAATCCAAATACCGCCACAATCATCTTGTGCCATACCCCTGCAAGCGCCACACTGGCCACCTGTCCGCCCTCCATCAGCGGAAAATAGGTCAGGGATACCGCCAACGACAGAAACAACAACAGTCCATAACCAAGACGGTCTGCCACCGTTGCAACGACAGGATATTGCGCCGTATTCAGCATCTTAAAACATTCATTACAAAAGTATTATCAACGTATCACCAACTCCACAGGGCAATGGTCCGAGCCATAGATTTCGTTATGGATGTCTGCAGACACCACCTTGCTCATAAAAGGAGAGGATACCAAAAAGTAGTCTATACGCCACCCAGCGTTCCGTTCGCGGGCATTCATGCGGTACGACCACCATGAGTATTTCACCTCTTCGGGATGCAGTTGCCGCCAGGTGTCGGCAAAACCCGCAGCCAGCATCTGGTCCATGCAAGCACGCTCTTCATCGGTAAAGCCCGCGTTTTTCCGGTTGGTACTAGGATTCTTCAGGTCGATCTCCTGATGCGCAACATTCATATCCCCACACACAATCACCGTTTTCTTTTCGGCCAAACCCTTCAGGTAATTTCTGAAATCCTCTTCCCAGTGCACACGGTAATCCAAGCGTTTCAGGCCATCCTGCGAATTGGGCACATACACATTAACCAAATAGAAATCAGGCATTTCCATCGTAATCACGCGACCCTCATGGTCATGTTCGTCAATGCCTATACCGTAGGTCACATTCAAAGGCGAATGCTTGGTATAGATAGCCGTTCCGGAATAGCCTTTCTTGTCAGCATAGTTCCAATACGACTGATAGCCAACGAATTCCATATCGATTTGGCCTTTCTGCAGTTTGGTTTCCTGCAGGCAGAAGAAATCGGCATCCAGAGACTCGAAAATCTCGGCGAAGCCTTTTCCTGCTACTGCGCGCAGGCCGTTTACGTTCCAGCTTATAAACTTCATAGGTTTTAGGTTTTAGGGATTAGGTTTTAGGGATTAGTAAATAGTGAATAGTGAATAGTAAATAGTGAATAGTGAATAGGGGTTAGGGGTTAGTAAATTAGGCATTTATGGTTTTGATTATTGTTGTTATCATTTTTCCAATTTCATCCAATAAATCCATTATAGGTTGAATTTCTGTTTCTGTTAGGTATTTAATTTTAACACATAGCATCAGTTGTGTTTCTAATTCACAAACTGAACCTTTAGTTATGTATAGAAAATGAATATATTCCTTTGTAGAATTTCTACCAAAGCCTTCTGCAATATTTGAAGGGATTGACATAGCAGCCCTACGCATTTGATCACTTAAAGAATAAATTTCCTCTTTAGGCAAATTCTTCACTATTCGATACAACATTACTGTCAGATCGGA
>Ga0265298_10009272_pt1 | contig 11728 bp, 9 predicted proteins | sample AusTroGonzalo_MG_3_FD_193486 | JGI IMG/M metagenome (GOLD analysis project Ga0265298, IMG submission 193486) | Bovine rumen microbial communities from tropical cattle in Woodstock, Queensland, Australia - Gonzalo_01 | ecosystem: Host-associated > Mammals > Digestive system > Stomach > Rumen ...
CCTGTGCCAGGGTGTGTGGGCCGTGGATGGTATCTCCGGAGGGAATGCCGTGAGCCTGTCGCAATACAGCGGCTCCGGCGGCGGCCCTGGCGGTGGCGGTGGTCCGGGTGGTGGCTGGCCCGGCGGCGGCCGATGGTAGTTTGTGTTCCCATGAGCGAGACGACCCATATCGTGTTTGACCCCGTATTGGAGAGCCTGGCACCCATCACGCTGGCCGAGATGGATGCCATCAAGCTGATGAACCGTACGGACAGCAAATACCTCACCTGCGAAGCCACGCTGCAGGCGGTCCTTTCGGATGCCGCGGCGGCCGGCTACCGGGTGCTGGTCTCGGAGGGCCTCAGGAACAGCCCGTATAATTCCGTCTATTTTGATACGGCGGGCCTGCGGATGTTCCAGGACCATCACAACCGGCGCCTGACCCGGCAGAAGGTGCGCACGCGGGTGTATGAGAACTCCGGGGTCACCTTCCTGGAGATCAAGCGCAAGAACAACCACGGCCGCACCAAGAAAAAACGCATGGAGATTCCGCTGGCCGAGCTCATGGACTTCCGGGCCGATACCGCCGCCACCGCGTTCCTGGCTGCCAAGTCCTGGTTCACGGCCGACGAACTGTCTCCCGTGCTGGATACGGCCTTCCACCGCATTACGCTGGTGAATCCCGACAAGACGGAGCGGATTACCATCGATACCTGCCTGCATTTCCGGAACTTCCGTACCGGCCACAGCGCCTCGCTGCAGGATGCGGTCATCATCGAACTCAAGCAGGACGGTCACGCGGGGTCCCGGATGAAGGGAATCCTGCTGGACCACCGGGTGAAGCCGGTCCGCGTGAGCAAATACTGTATCGCCCTCACCCTGACAGACCCGTCGGCCCGGAGCGGCCGTTTCAAGGCGAAGGTGCATACCATTGAGAAAACCATTGGAAATAAACTTATAACTATATGATTGATAAACTTTTCCGTTTTGTCCAGGAGGATCTTTCCGCTTTTGGCGACCTGGATGTGAACGACGATATGCTCTTGGACGTCCAGACCATTACGGACGCCCTCATGACCACGGGACAGAAGATCGGGGAACTGGGCATCCGCTTTGCCCTGAACCTGCTGGTGTGCTGGATTCTGGTGCACTGTTTCTATTACCGCAAGAGCCGCCGGAGAGACTATTATTTCACCTTCATGGTGTTTTCGTCGGCCATGCTCACGCTGCTCTATATCATGGGCAACGTGGAGGTGGGCGTGGGACTCACCCTGGGCCTGTTTGCTATCTTTGGGGTTATCCGTTACCGCACGGAGACGGTCCCCATCCGGGAAATGACCTATCTCTTTGTGATCATCGCCCTGGCGGCCGTGAACGGCCTGGCGCCGCTCTACCATGTGGTGGACCTGAGCACGGCGCCCCACTATGCCCTTTCCTGGGGCAATGTGGGGGTGATGGCGCTGGTGAATCTGCTGGTGGTGCTGCTGGTCTGGGTGCTGGAAAGTGACCGGCTGGTGCGGCACACCACCACCAAACTGGTGCTCTACGACCGCATCGAGCTCATCGTCCCGGAGCGTCGTGCCGAGCTGATCGCCGATCTGGAAAAACGCCTGGGCGTACCCGTGGACAACGTGGAAATCGGCCATGTGGACTTTTTGAAGGACGCGGCCTTCATCAAGGTGTTTTACCGGCTGGAGAAAGGGGAGTCCAACTCCGTGAATACCCTCACCCGGGCCAAAGATTACGTGGAATGAGACGCGCTCTGTTGCTGCGGGCACTGCTGGTGGTGCCCCTGCTGGCCTTCCCGGCCCTGTCGGCCTGGGGGCAGAACTTCGCCGGCCGGGCGTCGGTGGGGACCGATTACAAGATTCGCAAGGGCCTGCACCTGAGCCTGGAGGAGGAGATCCGCTCGGCCGATGATTTCTCGGCCCTGGGGAGCATGCGCACCACGCTGGCGCTCTCGTACAAGCCGGTGAAGTTCCTGAAACTGGGCGTGGGCGGTGTGCTCATCAATCCCTACAAGGTGGACAAGTCGGTGAAAACGGCGGCGGGGGAGGTGCTCTATACCGGTTTCTGGTCGCCCCGTTACCGCCTGTACGGGGATGTGAGCGGGAGTCTTCGCTGGGGAGATGTGCAGTTCACGCTCAAGGAGCGCCTGCAACTCACGCACAATACCGATGCCGGCATGAACGTCTATCAGAATCCGCGCAATGCCCTGGCGCTGAAAAGCCGCCTGGGGCTCAAGTACAAGCGCTGGAAGCAGGTGGAGCCGTCCCTCTCTTTCGAGATTCGCACGGCCCTGAATGGCCCCTGGGGCACCACATCGGGCACTTTGCAAACCACTGAATCGGGCAAGACCTACTATGCGTACACGCCCGCCGGCTACACCCATGTGTATAACAACCGCTACCGGGGCGACCTGAGCGTGGAATTCAAACCCAACAAGCATCACAGCATCTCGCCCTATCTGCTGCTGGACTACTGCTCCGACTACGAGCTGGATACCAACGGCGCCGGTAACCGCTTCTATAGCGCCGCCTATGTGGATGCTTTCGTGATTACAGCAGGCCTGAGCTACGTGTTCAGTTTCTGATTTCTACGCCGCCAAAGCCCACCTTGCCGGTGATCATCAGGAGCGGCGTACCGCTGCCCACCTTGTTGTAGCGGTTGTCGGACACGCCGCCGAAGCCGCTCGAAACGGAAATCTGGACAGCCAGGCCTTCCGGAACGATGATGGACACGCCGGCGAAGCCCACGTTCAGGTCGATGAATGCCCCATCGACGATTTCGGCGCCCCGCATGTCCAGGGAGAGGCCGCCAAAGGACGTCTGGACATCGGCCCCTTCGAACTTTTCTCCCACGAAGGAAAGGTGCTGCTTCCCGAAAGAGGTCTCGATGCGGCGGATGTCCTTGCCGTCGCGGGAGATGTTCTTCATTTCGCACACCCCGTGGGGATGGCAGGATCTGAACAGGAGAATCTGCAGGCCGATGCCGATGATCATCAGCGCCAGGCCTATCTGCCACATCATGTTCCAGGTAATCACCTCGCGGGCGGCCAGCAGAAGCAGCACGCCCCAGCCGATGCCGAGGCAGGGGCCCACCTTGTCCTTGTCGTGAATGAGGCCGAACAGGCAGGGGATGATGACAAACAGGGCCCACCAGCCCTTGGTGGAGAATTCAAAGGTGATGACCTCCGTGGTGGTCAGGATCCACAGGACGCCGGCCGCAATGAGGGCCAGACCGAGAGAGATTTTGAATGCTTGTTTCATATAGACTACTAATTATTGTTTTCCTACTACGTAACTCAGAACCGCAGGGTGAGGCCGAGGCCGGTGGCGGTGGGGCCCATTTCCAGGCTGGGGCTCTGCCCGAAGCGGCGGTTGTAGTCATCGGCCAGGGCGTTCAGTTTGCGGTTTCCCTTCACCCAGAGCGGGATGCCGAAGCCGAGGCCGGCCGCACCGGCCAGGCCGCTGGCTACCAAAAAGGCCGTTTCCATATGGTCTGCTGCAGAGTGCCTCATGCCCATGGCGGCCGTGCTGCGGTTAAAATCGGCCACCATGGCCCCGCTCGCCAGCGCGAAGGTGAGCAGGGCCCCGCCGCCCAGGGTGAGCCACTGGCCCCACTGGAACTGGCGCTGCGCCTGGAGATACTCACTGCCGTAGAGCGCAACGCCCAGGCGGTCACGCAATTCCTCGGAATACAGGCGCCGCTCCCGGTCATAATAATGGCCCCAGCGGTAGGACAAAGGGCCGCACGGACCATAGGAACCATTTGGGCCATAGAGGCCATAAGGGCCGATGCCTTCATAAGGATCGAAGAGACGGGCCGGAGCAAAGGCTTTCTCCGTCCCGTTCTCAAAGACAATGCGGACCACCCGGTCCACCGACATCCGGTAGTCCGGGCCTTCCAGATTGTCAAAAGTCTTGTAGCGGATATAGTCGTCGGTAATCTCCAACACTTTTGCCTCGATGCGCCGGCTGTCCAGGGTCTGGATCACATCCTGCGCAAAACTCTCGGCACAAAGGGCCATCAGAAGGGCCATCAGCAGTAGTTTCGTTTTCATAGCGATTGTCTGTCTAACCACCTGCCAGAAGAGCAAGAACTATGCCTGCCCCGTTTGCTCAATCGCCCAGTTCCACCCCGTTTGCGCTATTATGTCGCAGGTCCCCATTTTTCCCCTGGACCTGAGACAGAAATCGGCCATCTACAGCCTCTGGCGTCGCAGGTCCTCCCCTATTTTGGAGACCTGCAACGGATGTTGGCGAGTTCAGAGGAGGCCGTGCGTACCGGGCCAATACAGGTGTCTGGCCCCACCGCCAGCGGCCTCGGCCTCACCCTGCGGTTCTGATTCTCCTTCCCGCATTTTGGCCGCGGCCACTGGAAAAACAGCAGATAAGAACTTTATAGTCCGATATTCTGAATCTTGCCCTCGAATTCTTTGGCCGGGCATCTGGCATTGTGCCGCATCTGATAGCGGTAGGAATAGGTGGTGCCGACGGAAATGTTCAAGGCTTTGGCGATTTTTTTGCTGTCGGTAATCCCCATACGGATGATGGCCAGAATCCTGAGTTCCGTGCAGAAGGAACCGTTCTTATTAAAATCAAAAGGATGCTCCGGAGACATCAGTTCGTTGACCTGCTCAACGAAATCCGGGAATAGATGAAGAATTCCCTCATCGAACTCCTGCAGATAGTGCTTGAACTCCACGTCTGAATATCCTGGGCTGCGAAGCATACGGAGAAGGGCTTCCTCTCCCTCCGAACGGTAGGTGCGGCGCATCTCGCTTTTCATTTCATCGATTTTTCGGATGTACCTGGCAGACTTTTCCATGTAATCGGAGAGTATGTTGTCGCGGATTCTGTTGCCGTCTTCAAGTCGGGCGTTGATGTGGCGAATCTTTTCGTGCGTTTTCCTTTCCCTTGCGGAATAGATCCGATGTAAGACGTAGAGCAGTGTCATCAGTGAAAACAGGAGGGCAAGCAGGACAATCAGTCCAATCTGTTGCTTAAACCGGGCTTCCGCCTCTTTCCTGAAAGCACTGTATATAAGGTTGGCCGATTCCGCACTCCGGATATAATGGGATTTGTAATTACAGAAAACGGCGTCGTTCATGGTCCGGATGATGTAACGGCAGGCCCTTTCATTGTCATTCTGGGAGTGAAGGTACAGGGCCAGGGAATACAGGGAATTGTATTCTTTTGTAGCAGTCGTCAGGTCCAGTAGTGCCGCCTGGGCATAATGTCCCAAGGCTTCGTCGGGGCGCCCTGTCTTCATAAGTACCCGGCCCAGATTATATTCATTGATGGCACGATACCGGATGGGGACCCCATCCATCGCAAGTAAGGTCTCCATAATGCGGATAGCCTCTTCATCTTGTTTGAAGTGTCTTTTTTCATGGAAGAGGTACGTCAGCGCAAAATAGGAAGTTGAATCACGCTGAAGCAGTTGTCTGCGGATAAGGTGACGCATCCTGGAACAGGAATCCCTTTTCTCATGATGCAGCTCGGATATGACCAGAAACAAGTGGTGGGCGCTTTCATAATAGATTCTTAGCCCGTCATCGTAGGGAAAATCCGAGGGGAGGGAATGGTAGATCCGGAGCGCTTCCTCTTCTTTTCCCTGACTTGCCAGGGCGTAAACCATCGCAGATTGAGCGATGATGGAATCTCTTTTGTCAGAAGCCAGTTCTTGCATTCTTTGCGAATAAAGCAGGCAGGTGTCAATATTATAGGTCTTATACCTTTCGGCAAGTTCCCATATGAGCCGGAAGCGGGATGTGTCGGATTCCGCGCCATGATAGAGATGGGTAATGCTGTCGATTTGGGCTCGAAAGCGTTTCTCATATGCGGCTTCAGAATCCAGGACCGCGTCAATCCTTTTGAGGTCACTTCTTTCTGTGCAGGATAAAGCGAGAAGGGATATGGCGAGAAGCAGTAATTTTTTCATGTCACAAAGATAGAAAATATTTGAATTTTTCACCTATAGTTTTATCTGGGTGATATGTGATTTAATGATGTCTATAATGGTTTTTTCAAGAATAACGCCTGAATTTCTTTTGAATTTTTCATACCTCCTATTGGTGGAACGTCATATGTTCTTTAATTTTGCAAAAAGGTAACCACGTAGACAGAAACCATGAAACGAAGACTCCTTTTATTATTTCTAAGTCCGCTTGCACTGGCCGCGTTATTTCTGCTTCTATCAGCGAAAAAACACGAATCCAAGGTTCGTCTCCTCTACTGGAATATCCAGATGGGGATGTGGGATGGTCAGCGTGATAACTATGACCGCTTTGTCGATTGGGTAAATAGTAAGAATCCGGATATTTGCGTCTGGTGTGAAGGCGCTTCCCATGTCAAAACGGAGTCGGAAGAGACCATTAAAAAAGAGGATCGTTTCCTTCCCGGAGGCTGGCCGGAGATTGCGGCCAGATATGGTCATAACTATGTTTTTGTGGGTGGATACAGGGATCCTTTCCCTCAGGTTATCACGTCCCGGTACCCTATTGATTCCATGGGTTGTTTTATAGGGAATGCTCCGGATTCCGTGGTGATGCATGGTGCCGGATGGGCAAAGGTCCGCGTGGACGGAAAAGACATCAATGTGGTGACGCTCCATCTGCAGCCTTTCTCCTACTGGCGATTCCTTCCTGCGGCAAAAAAAGAGGAGTCCAAGAAGGATTACGGTGGAGAGAAGTACCGTCGTATGGAAATGAAGTGGATACTGGACCATACGGTCCGCACCCACTGTGCTCCGGAGAACGAACTATGGATGGTTATGGGCGATTTCAACGCCCGTTCGCGAAAGGACAATTTCCAGTACAAACTCTCCCCTGCAAGCCAGGATTTCCTGACGCATAATTATATAGAGGAATCGGCCCCCTATCTGTATGATGTCGTGGCTGAACTCTTCCCGGAAACATTCTGCCCGTCCCATGGGAAGAAAAGAATCGACTATATCTACGTAACCAAGCCTCTGTTGAAGTCCATCAAGAATGTAGAAACGTCACCGGATGCCTATACAAAACAGAAGCCGTCCGGAATCAATAAGTTTATGCGACCGTCGGACCACCTGCCGATTATCGTGGATTTCAAACTTGACAAGATCAAATGAGAAAAGCCGGCATCATACTTACGCTAAGTATCGCGATGGTACTTTCCTGTATCCCCCAGGAGGAGGCTTCGCGCATTCATGTTTCATCTTCAGAAGGAAAGACGCTTTTGAAGCGTTTTGTCCTTCCCCTCGAAGGCGGTGTTTTTACCCTCAATGCAAAATCCGTCTGCGGGTTGGATATTTTCTATGAAGAAGCCCCGGGCGATGAGAACGGGTGGTTTAAACTGCTTGACGTGCAAGAGACCCGAGCCGGAGAATACACGGTAAAATGTTCGTCCGCGCCCCGAGGGAATACGCTTGACCTTCGGCAGGGGACCCTTTGTTTTTCCGCCCCGAGTGCCTCCATTGGAACATTCCTGGACGTCCGCCAGGGGTATGAACGCATCTGGCGCGAGGATTTCTCCAAGCAGGCCGATGGCGTGCTGATTCTTGCGCCGGGCGAGTCGTGGGAGAGTATCCGCATCGCGGGAATCAGTTCCATTAAAAGGGCATATGTGGCCTTTGAAGCACGCGTTGAGCCTTCTTCCGGTACGGATGACTTCATTTCGGAGCCTTTGCATATCGCCGTGACAAGCGGGAGCAGTTTCCCCGAGATAGCGCGGGATGTGTATCAGATTGATGCCAATCGCGCATCGGCTTTCGACAACTCGACTTTCTATAAACTGGAAATCTATCATGCGGGGCTGGTCTTCAGTTCTGAAACTACCCTTGTTTTATCCGTTCCCAAATCGGCAAAGGCATCCGTTATCATAGACAATCTCAGTGTCTATGAGATTCCTGCTTCCGGGGACGATATTGACGCAATTTCTGATGATGACGAATACGATGAAGAATAAAGTCCTGCATTGGCTGGCGGCATGGTTCTGTGCCGCGATCGCCCTTCCGGCTTTCGCCGCACCCATGGTCGTCAAGGGGAGTGTCGTAAGTGAGGCCGGGGAGGTTCTTGCCGGCGCTATCGTGGTGGCGAAACCCTCTGCAGACGGAGCCGTCCGCGCAACGGCGACAGCCGACCTGAATGGCAACTTTTCGATTTCCTGCGAGCCTGGCGATATCCTCGTCGCCTTCTTTATGGGCTTTGACGATACGACGGTCCCGGCAACGTCGGGCAGCGAAGTGCGTATTGTGATGCATCCCAGCGCGTCTTCGGTGCTTAACGAAGCGGTGGTCGTGGGTTACGGCAGTGTTTCCCGCTCGGATTTGACGGGCAGTGTAGTCAATGTCAATATGGGTGATGTGCGCGCCGCCGCCACGACGAGCATTGATCAGGCTCTTCAAGGAAGGGTTGCCGGCGCCGACATTATGAGCACCTCCGGTGATCCGGATGCGACGACTTCCATCCGTATTCGCGGGACCCGCAGTATCAATGCGTCGAACGATCCGCTGATTGTCGTGGATGGTGTGTTGGATGCCGTCTCAGACCTGAACGACATCAATCCTGCAGACATAGCGACCATTTCTATCCTCAAGGATGCCTCATCCACTGCCATTTACGGTGCCCGGGGTGCCAATGGCGTTATTTTGATTACAACAAAAGAGGCCACAAGCGGCGGCAATGTCAGTATCACGGCCAAATTTACTGGTGGAGTCTCTATGTTGCCCGCTAAATTGGATATTATGAACGGTGTCCAGTTCGCCAATTACCTGAATGAGGCGGCTCAGCTTTCCGGTCTGTATCCCACCATTACGACGGAGACGCCGCTGAGTGAAGCGCGCGTCAAGGATCCGCTTTCCCAGGGCGAGGGCACGGACTGGATAGGAGCCATCACCCGGATTGCCCCCTATCATTCTGAGCAGATTTCTGCCAGCGGCTCAAGCGCCAAGACGAAGTATTACGCTTCTTTTAATCATTATGACAACCGGGGTATCATCAAAAACAGCGGCGTACGCAATATGGTGGCCCGCTTCAATGCCTCCACAGATGTGTTTGAATGGCTTAATGCAGGAGTCAAGTTCAACTATACCTACCGCATCACGGATGAGAATCTGGCCCAGATTGGCGGTACCAATATTTACAACTCTGCCATTTACCTTTCTCCGCTGATTCCGCCCGACGCTATCACGAATCCCTTGAACAACTCCGGGGCGAAGATTACGCTTCCAACCTATCAGGTCAGTGAAAATACCCGTCAGACGACACGAAGTATGTTTACGGCCGTCGGTTTTGCAGATGCGAAATTCGCCCGGGAATTCAAGTTCCATTCCCAGGTTTCGTTCTACCGCTTTGACCGCAATAAGTTCCAGTACGACCCCTCCACCCTCCCGTCCCGAATGGATGGCCTGGGCGGAAAGGCCAACCGTCAGTATTATTCTGAGAATAAGTTCACCTGGGACAATACCCTGACCTGGAATCATAAGTTTGGCCAAAAGCACTCGCTTACCGCCATGGCGGGCAGCGCTTTCTATTCCTTCACCAGCACGGGGCTTTCCCTTACCGGACAGGGGTATCTGGTGGATGAGGTGATGTGGAAGGATATGGATGCCGTGCAGGACAAAAATACCTATCAGGCAACGACAAATGATCTTGACAGACACACCCTGTCGTTCTTCGGCCGTGTCAATTATGACTTTGCAAAGCGCTATTATCTCACGATTACGGCCCGGGGCGACGGTGCATCCAACTTTGCGGCGAACAAGAAGTGGGGTTTCTTCCCCTCGGCCGCGCTGCGCTGGAACATTCACAACGAGGATTTTATGAAAAAAGCCGACAAAGTGGACGAACTCTCGCTGAAACTGAGTTACGGCCGCAGCGGCAACGATGCTATCCCTGCCTACCGCTCTCTGGCTGCCATGACTTCCACGACGACGGGCTACATCTTCTCCGGTGAGCAGCCGGCGGCCTACTATCCTTCGAGGCTGGCATCTCCTGACTTGAGTTGGGAAAAGACGGATCTGGTGAACGCCGCCCTTACCGGATCATTCTTCAATAACCGGCTGAACATTACGGCCGAGGCGTATAACGCCCGCACTTCGGATTTGCTCTTGGATGTCCAGGTGGCCAACCAGACCGGTTATTCCAGCCGCTTGACGAATATCGGCGTAACCACAAACAAGGGTCTGGAACTCAGTATGGAATCCCGGAACATCGTCCAAGCGGGATTTGTCTGGACGACGTCTTTCTCTATTTCGCACAATACACAGCGGGTGGAAGACATCGGTGGTGAAAACTATATCATTGCCTATGCAGGTCCTGCGACAGGATATATGATGTATGGCTACGTGAAAGGCTATCCGCTGAATGCCCTCTGGGGCTTCCAGTCTGCCGGAGTCTGGCATAACCAGGAAGAGATTGAGCGGAACAAGGTGACCCACGCCGTCGCCACCATCGGCGGCAGTACCCAGCTTGGTTATCCTGTCTATGTGGACCAGAATCACGACGGGGTTCTGGACAGTGAGGACCTTACCTACCTCGGGAATGCGGATCCGTTCGTGTACGGTGGCCTGCAAAATACCTTCCGTATCGGCAAATTCACCCTGGGAATCTACTTTGTGTATTCGCTGGGCGGAAAGATTTTCAACTTTGCCGAAATGTATATGTCCTGTTCCCGCAGGACCAACCAGTATGCCTATATGGTCAATTCCTGGCATCCTGTAAAGAACCCGGATTCAGATCTCCCGATGGCAGGCATCCTGGACGTCGCAGATGTTCATAGCACCCGCCAGCTTCACGACGCTTCCTATCTTCGCCTTAAGAACGTCTCCCTGTCCTATGTGTGGAATGTCAAAAAGAAATGGCTTAGGGATATTACCTTCTCTGTTTCCGGTGACAACCTCTTTCTCCTGAAGGCCTATAATGGCTTCGATCCGGATGTGTCCACCTCTTCTGACGGTTCCACCATCCGGCGAATGGACTTCGGCGCCTATCCTAAGGCTCGTACTGTTATGGCATCCATCCAATTCAGATTTTGACCTTTCTATGATAAAGTTTAAACCAATCGTAGCGTTGATATTCGCAGGTGTGCTATTGAGTGCATGCCTGGACGAGGATACCCGTGGCATCGTGTCCCCGGACAACTTCTTTCAAACGCCCGAGCAATGTCAGGCGGCGGTCAATTCTTCCTATATTCCCCTGAAGTCCATTTTCGGCTTCCGTTACCTGATTGCGACAGAGGCTGTGACAGACCTTGCCTCTGCGAACAACAACGCACAGCCGGATGCCCGTCTGCTGATTTCCCCCTCGAGTCCGGGCATCGGGGAAACCGTTTGGAAGCAATGCTATATTGGCATCAGGAATACCACATGCGCCATTTTTGGCATCGAAAATTCTGAACTTGATTACGACGAGGTTTTCCGTCCGCTTTGTGAGGCGAAAATCCTCAGGGCTTTCTACTACTATATCCTGACCTCCTTCTTTGGAGATGTCCCTTATTACAAGGATTACGTCCACACGGTGGATGACCTCCTGAAAGTGGCTGCCCTGCCGCGTATGAGCGCTGTAAAAACCCGCAGCGACCTCTGTGCAGAGCTGCTTGCTTTTGCTCCGGAGATGGAACAAATCCGTACATCCGAAGAAAAGGACAACCGCTGCGGTGCTGCGATGGCCTGGATGCTGATCGCCAAGATGTCTATGTGGAACGAAGACTGGGACACGGCACTGATGGCTCTCGGCCATTTGCGGGAGATATACGGAGACCTTTCT
>Ga0265298_10009273_pt1 | contig 11727 bp, 19 predicted proteins | sample AusTroGonzalo_MG_3_FD_193486 | JGI IMG/M metagenome (GOLD analysis project Ga0265298, IMG submission 193486) | Bovine rumen microbial communities from tropical cattle in Woodstock, Queensland, Australia - Gonzalo_01 | ecosystem: Host-associated > Mammals > Digestive system > Stomach > Rumen ...
TCTACCATGTACTTATGACCACGATAGATATACTCGACTTCATTTGAATACTTGCCATACAGTGTTACACCAGTCTTTTCAGCTTTCATGATATACAACTCCTTAATGATTTTTCCGAGAATTTCAGATTAATAACACTCCTGACGGAACTTAGCTTCATCTATCTGATCATCACTCCATACATCAACTTCAGCACCATCTATCTGTTTAGCAGCACATAAAGCTTCGTCATAATCTGAATGTTCTGAAATGAATTTTCCATCAACTTCAACTACATAGCTGTGTTCATTTTCAAAATCATCAAGAGCCTTATAAGCAGCTTCAGAAATAAAATCCATGCAGAAGTTAGGTACATAATCTTCTTTGTAATACTGATCAATCTCGTCTGAGTAGTTGCTTTCTAACCAGTATTGAACATCATAGTAATCAAGATCATCGAAACAGGCTATACCATCATCTTCAAGTGTATCCGAGTCCATAGCAGCGGTAAGTTCAGCATATGCTTTTTCCTTAATTCCTGAAAGATTAAACTTCTTTTCAAGTTCTCCGATAAGCCAGCCAAATGATTCTCCGCCATCTGAAAGATCATCCATCTTAGAATAACCACGTCTATCTCCATTGTCTGTATAGATTGTATAGTGGTCATCATCAAGCCAGCCACTTCCACTTGTATTAAGGAATGTATCAATTGTTCCTCTGCCTTCCTCGATATAAATATAAACATCGGTCTGATAATTACTAAGGTCACACTGAAATTCCTTAATCTGATTAACAAGGGCTTCGTAAACTTCATCATGATTTTTAAACTTAAACATAATAATTACTCCTTTTAAATTGAATTGATTTTTCCGTAAGTTTCGATTATAAAGTTTCCCATTTTTCCGGGAGTAAATATCCATAGCAATCAACTAAGTTCTGACTTGCTCTCCATTTATAAGCTTCGTATTCAGCATGGATGATATCACAATCAACATCACCATATCTCTGATCGTTCTCGGTCATCCAGTCTATAGCGTTTCTAATTGCATCCTGTGCATCTTCACCTTCAACACCGAAAAGCTGATCAAGATTAATCCACAGACCGTTTTCTTCGTCCCAGTATTCAACCTTATAAAGTTTGTTCTTGCTCCATGCCGGGACATATTCATCTATTGTTTCCCAGTCTGTTTCCATATCATCGTCATCAATTTCAACCTTAAGGATCTCGATAACCGGGAAAACAACAAGATGATTTGAAGTATGTTCTGTAACTTCAGCTTCAGCACAAGCCTTTTCAAAAGCTGCCCTTGCTTCATCCTTATCCTCAGTGAGAATTACTGTTTCCTGAGAGCTATCCTTTGTGCAGTAGTAGTTGAAAAGATCTTCAGTGTTTCTAATCTTAACGTTCTTAGAATTTGTTGGTGCTTCACAAGTATCTCTTGTTACCTTAAACATTTTCTTCATAATTTTATTCCTCCATATTGTTTTCATTTGATTTTTCCGAGAAGTCGGAATGATTTTTCCAAGAAACCTGAATTTGTTTCAAGTCCCTTCCGTTTCATTGACTTCATTATAGCATATTCATTCGCCCATGTCAACACTATTTTTAAAATAATTTAAACTTTTTCTTTGAATTTTCCAAAAAAATCTAACTCAAATCTTTTTATTTAATTTTTCCATAATTTTCAAACGATTTTTCCGTAAAGCCTGAACTTACAACAGCCGAGTTTCACGCTCATAATATGTATTCATCGTTGACATCGCTCTATACAGACAAGTCAAAATGTAATTTGCAAGATTTCTGATCGGTTCTGTTACGTTGTTCATGCACTCAAAGACATACTCAATGTGTTCGTGGTTCAGTTCAAGGAATCGGCTTTTTATGTGGGCGGAAGGCATATTCTGTCGAGCAATTCTAATCGTTTCTGCCGTGGTCGTTTCGGCATCCGTCATAATTCGCACTATATCATCAACTTTGCCCCGGTCGTAAACGTCACAAAGATAATCATAAGATATTCTTGTTTTAATCTCATCCATCTTCGCTCTGATAGACTGAGGATTTAATAAGATATTTTTTTCTTTATTAGTATTTTGATTGTCTGCCGTACCCACATCTGCACACACCACATTTCCGCCAGCGGTTAGTGGAATATCTGCCTTTGTGTTATTATGTTTACTTGAAAGCAATTTTTTAACCTTGTTAGCGACTCTTTCAGGCACAGCCCACGACTTGTAAGCCTTCTGTTTTATCTCATCAGATAACAGATTGTCTGAATAGTGATACTCCCAGTCAACTACTCTGCCAGTGACCGGATTAACCTTGCGCTCACGGACTAAATAGCCAGCCTTTTCACACGCCTTCAGAGCTGAAGATACCGCCTTCTGTCCCTGTCCGGTGTAAGCTGCGAGTCCTGAGATTGAGAAGTTCCATGTCTTAGGTAATGACAACATCACTGTCAAAATGCCCTTTCCCTGTAATGAAAGTTTCTTATCACGGAGATATTCATTGTGAACCATCGTGAAGTTTGTGGAAAATTCCTTCTGAAAAATCATTGTAGATCCTCCCTCGTTTTCTGTCTTAGTAATATTTTATAGATCATCATGTCCCGTAGGTTGCCGAAAATCACGCCATCTAAGGAACTATGTTTACTCCAGTGTACCACAATTCAATTAGCTTGTCAATAGGCGGATCGCCCCGGCAGGCAGGCAGACCACGGAAACCACGGGAAAATCTGACAGAAACCCGGCTGAAGTTTGCAACCTGACCGCAGAAACGACAGAAACCCGAGGAGATAAAGCCCCGGCAGATAATAACCCGGTTGAGAATATCCCGGACATGACGCCGAAACGCTGAAGAAGTCCGAGCAGATACCGACACCGCTATAATTAACGAGCTGAGAAGCAGAAACGCCCCGAGCTAATAAGGCGGCACTCTTTAAGAACTGTATAATCTTTATCGGAGATCATGCGACCGTAAGAACTGACAACGGCAAGAAGCATATATATTTTTGTATTGATCTTTTATTGAAGTACACCCGGCTCACGCATTATCCCGAAACCCGCACGAGATACCGCCAGCAATTCCCCACCGCTGAAGCAACGGAAACGGCAAGAAACCCGGCAGAAATCCCACCGCCTGAAGCGATCCACCCGAGAAAATAAAAGCTGATGCAATAACACCAGTAAAGGCAGCGACCCGAGAACCATAGAAACCGCTGAAGAATCAGAAACCGCTTGACACCTTCCGAGATAATCCCCCACTAAGCTATATAATATAATCCTGATGCAATCCCGGAAACTGAAGAAGCAACCCGAGGACGCTAATATATAACGCCTGATGTGATCAGATACAGAAACCCGGATATATAGCCCGAGCTGATGCAATAACAACCCGGAGAACATCCCGAAACTTTTTTTGATAATCCCTATATAATAGTATATATAGACTAATGTATATAACATTATAACTGTGAAACCATGATATTTTAGTGAATATGTGTTGACGTGGGCGAAACACTATGCTATAATAGAAACATAGAAACAAGGGCGAGCCGATAACAAGACCGCCCATAAAGCCCATATTTATTTATATTACAGGAGGAAAAAATTATGTTTGATTACACACCTTTTGAAAAGCTCAAGACTTACGACTATAACAAGGCAGTCCCGGCAGACGTTCTCCAGTGGTTAATTGATGAAACCGAGATCAACGAAGCAGAAAACACAGTTGAAGTGAATGACGCTGTTTATCACCTTGCAGACCCTCAGGAGCTTAACGATTTAATTGAAAAGCTTGATGAAATTTTATGGATTGAGGACAGTGTCACAGGAAACGGAAGCGGCACATATCAAGACGCATGGAAGGCAAAATGTAATTTGTGGAATAACGAAGATTTAATTGAAGAAGTTACAAAGGAATTCGAGATTAGCCCCGAAAAAGTAAAAGACCCGGAACACATGGACATTTCAATTAGATGTTATCTGTTAAGTGGTTCTATTTATGAAGTAGTTGACGCACTTGCGAAAACAGGACTTGAAGCAGCAAAGAAAAGATTTTTTTAATCACTAAGTAAACATAATAACATAGTTGAGTTGATACCGAGCCGAAACAGGCAGAAACGAAAGCCCGGTATTAACTCCAGTATTAAACGGAGGTAAAACAACATGAAAAGCTATGAAGAACTTAAAGCAATGTTAAAAGAAGCCACTAACCTACTTGAAAAAGCGGTTATTATGACAAACATTAAAGCAGTTTTATTTAACCCTGAAGTAATCGAAAATGTAATTGATGTTTTTAATAAATACATCGGTAAACAGATAGGAGAAAAGACAAAAGACAAGATCAACGAAGAACTAAAAGCAATCGACCCGGATTTGTATTTTTGGTTTAAGTCCGGTTTACTCCATGGAATTGATGAAATAGAACTGAATAACAGCAAGACGCAGTATATAATTGATCATAATTATAGATGTGTTTCAATATCCAGCAACAACAGAGATCCTTTATTTGACGAAAATCACAGATTTAAAGGCATAAACAAAAATGATTTTTATGTGTGGAATTCCGCAAAATATTTTGAAGATGTCAAAGCAACCGCAGCGGAAAAACAAAAACAGTTTGATAATGTTTATAAAGCTATTGACCAGTACAACGAATTAAAGAAGGTTTTTGAAAGTGATAATATTATAGGACTATCACATTTTGAATATCTTTATAAAAGCCCATACAGACCGACAACATTTTATTGATAACAGGAGGATATAAAACAATGACAAAAGCTGAATTTATAGAACTTGTAAAGGCACACATGAAAAATAATAAAAATTCATGGTTTAATGAAATTAATGTTGTAGACGGTCACAACATCGGATTAAAACTATGGATGGATCGCACAAAAGCAAGTATTCATAGGATGGAAATTGATGGACTGAACACAGGCGGAATCTATGAAATGACACAGAAGAAAACAATTGAAGTTATCACCGACTATTTAAACAGGATCTAAGGAGGATTATAAAATGGTAACACTTAAAAAGCCCGTAACACTGACCAAACGCCCACGAAGCACAGACCGCCAGCCAATGAAGTCATATAGAGTTGATTTGCGGAAAAAGGTAAACATTAAGAAGTAAGCCCGAGAACATCACAACAGGCAGCGAGCAATAACAGCCCGGTTATATTAGCCCGGTTACAAAGTTTTGTTTGTTGCCTGATGTGATCAGAATTAGACGGAGGTATTTATATTATGTTTAAAGACTATCGAAATTTTGTGGATATTGAATATTCATTTTATAAAACTGTAAAAGGCGTTTATTGCCATCTCAGCACAACAAAAAGCCATAGAAACTTTGACACATGGGAACATGACGAAGCAAAGAGAGATATATATAATATCATCTTAGAAGATAATGCACTAATAACGATTTATAAAAACAATTCTTTGTTGATGCGTTTTAGACATGATTATGATAATAGCTATAGTTTTATTAATTTTGTTGGAGTTAATCAAGTAGATATCAAAGAACATCTTACACTAACAGAACTTAAAAAGATTATAAGAAACGAGTTAACAAAGTTAAACAAATCAACAGCAAAGGAAGGTGAAACAGCATGATAAACGGTAAACCTTCCGATTTTATGAACGACTTTACAAAAATGCTAACAGCTCAGAACACAGCTAAAAGGTATAAAGCCGGGAAATTGACACCAGCCGAGCAAGCCGAGATTAATAGAAAAGCAAGTGAGTTGTTTCCGCCTGAATTTATCGAGAATGTCAAAAAGAATCTAAATACAGAGCTTGATAAGATCTTTAATACATCACAGGAGGACGGCAGCCGATGACACTATTATTTCTAATCTTATCATGCTTGTTATGTGGTATATGTAGTATATGGGAAACAATTGACCAGTTTAAGAAGTAAAGCCCGGTTAATATCTAAGTAAACATAGTTATATAAAATAGACTATAATATTATTACTTATAAACCATGACAAAATCCTGAAATTGTGTTGACGTGGGCGAAGGAATCTGATATAATAAAGATACAAACAAAAGCCCCGAACAAGTAAAAACAAGTTTTTACAAAGCCCACGACAACATGATTTAATAGGAGTGATCAGACATGAAAATGAAGATTGACGCAACACTAAAAGCCGAGAGCAACAACAAAGTAAAGATCTTTAATCTGACAGATACCATCGAAGGCAGCACAAGAGCTGATATAATTGAAACTGCAAAAGCTATGATTTACACCAAAGCAACAAAGTATTATAACAATTCAATCCAGTATGCAGAATTCAAAGTTAATTACTCATATGCAGTTTAAAAGGAGTGAGAGAACATGACACAAGACAGAATCGAAAAGATCGAAAATAAAATGTCAATGTACATTCAGGAGTTAATTAATAAGGCTTATCCAATTTTCGAGAGCCTGAAAACAATTGAAGAAGTAGACAACGCAGTTAAACAGCTTGACCGAGCTTATGACGGAGGACTCAAAGCAATAGAAAACAGCATATACAATCTAACAGACGAGCAGAGAACCGAACTTAATTATATATATGATTTAAAGTTTAGTGCGGTTTACGATCTTGCACAACATAGGAAGTATATGATTACATATCACGAATAATAAAAGGAGCTGAAAAGACCATGAAAAAGATATTAACACTTATCGCAGCGATAGCAACAGCCGCCACCCTGACAAGTTGCCATTATATCAAGCCGGGGATTTATGAAACAGTCGGAACGGCAGCCAGCGCAACAACCTTTAATATTAACGGTGAGATTTTCGAGATATACGCAGACCGCCTCCAGCAGTCCGAAACCTACATAATAATTCTTAGTGATAACGGGACACCGTTTAATATTTACGATGATGAAATACTTAATTATTGTGATATGGAAGTTTACGAGCTGATGAAGTTTGAAAAGGAGCTGAATTAGTATGCTATACAGATTAGACATATATAAGAATAGAAACGCTAAAACGATAGACGCCCGGCACTATGTGAAGATAGAAACCACAGCAGACCTAAACAGAATATTAAATGTTTATGCCAGTATAGGAAAATACGTAAATTATTTTATAGTAAAGGAGTGAAAACAATATGGGTTATTATGACAATGTACTCTCACAGCCCGAGATAAAAAACCATATGACACAATTACATGAAGTGTGTGAACGCATGAAGGCAGCGAAAGCAAACAAAGAAGATTATACACCCGAGAGCAAAGAAGGACAAACAATTATATTTAATTTGCGCATGATAGGCGTTGACCTTCCGACAATCAGAAAAATTTATACATCCCTTTATCCTGAAGGATAAGCAACCGACACAAACAAAGAACGACAGAAACCACATAACTCCGGGATAATCCCGGAACGATCACAGGAGGATAATATCATGTTTGAAACAATTTTAAACCTTTTAAGAACATCAACAGCAATCACAGAAACAGGCGCAATAATTAATAGTTGCCTGAAGAACGCAACACCAACCACAGACGCAGAAAAGGAGCTTTACAAGGCAATAAATACAAAGTATTGCAACGACTCCAGCACCGACAGACTTTTAATTGATATGATTGTAATTAATCTAACCGCAGAAGATGCACCGAGCGCAAAAAACGCAGTATTTTTAAAGGTTGACAGCCTGAAAAGGTTATACAATGAAGCCGGAGCAGATGCAGTTATAAAGACAGCAGCCGACAATATAAAGTATGCACAGTTTATCAAAGATCAGACAGAAACGACCGCAAACGCCCTTGATACTTACGAAGGGATCAAAGACCGCTTAATTATACGCCCGCTGAACTATGATATTAATGAATCGAGGATTGAAGGCTTTATATACAAGACGGTTGCAGATATTGCCTTGACACTGTATGCAATTGTACTTGATGACAGGGAGAACGGCATACTAAACACTATAAAGATACCTTTTGAAGTCGTTGAAACGTGGGAAGACATAACACCTGAAGAAGTTTTTGAAAATGCAATGCAGAACACAGCTAATTATTATAGTCCGAGATTATACACCAACATTTTTGACTTAGACAATACACCTATTAAAAATTGTGCTTTAATGGATAAAGGCTATAGTATTACAGAGCTTAGTGATAATACGGTGACACTGTTAACAACAGACCGCAAGACCAACGGAGCTATTGCCGCCTTCCTTCCGGGAGTCCTTGACAGAGTATGCAAGTTATACGGCAATTCTGATTTTTATATAGCGTTTACGAGTATTCATGACGCAATGGTTCACAAAGTTGGCACTATCGACCCGGAAAGCATCAAAAGAAACGTAACCGAAACTAATAGAATTTTTGCGAGTGATGAAACATTATCAAATAAAGTTTGGTTGTATTCCGCTGATAGTAAGGAATTCAAAGCAGTTTTATAATTGAGAGCGTAAACCCAGCCGGGAAACAGAATCCAAGAGGACGGACACCCGGCACAAGTACGAAAGGATTGATTTTATTATGGACAGAAAAACCCGAGTAATTCAGAGAACAATTGACGCAATTCTGAAGAAGTGCAAGAAGGACAAACACACCAGCTATTACAACATAGGCAAAAACAACGAAGATTATACAGACATTGTTACAGATTCATTCAGAGTGTTTGAAACTAAGGCAATAACAGACGGAGCAACCCCGGACGCAGAACGCATAGAAGCAGAAACCTTTATTATTAACAGCCTGAAGCGCACAGAAGAAAACGCCACAAATCGCCAGTATATTACGACATACAGTGTTATAAATGAGTATTACAAGGAAATCAAAAAAGATAAGATAAAAGATCCAGTGATCAATTTTGATAACAAATTTACTTTAGATTTAAAACTGTTTACCGAGCTTTTACAGAGCATTGAAACACAGGTTATTTACTACAAAGACATGAAAAGCGCAGTATATTTTGAAGATGATACAAGCAAGGCAGCAATCATGCCAAGAGTGAAAATTGACATTGACACAAAGACACGTACAAGAAAATACAGCCTTGCAAGCTCAGACGAGTATATTTTTATTGACAGCGAAGGACACGCACACATTATAGACACCCGTCACAGCATACAGGAAATGCAGATAGAAACCGCATAATATAACAGTGTTGACGCACTGAAAACCGCACTACAACCGCCAACAACAGCCCTATAGAATACAGACACACAAACACCCTGATATAATTCTATAGGGCTAAATTTCAAGCCACAGGAGGACACATGACAATGAATTATAACATAGTTGATACAAAATATGAATGTCATGTTATTGACAAGCTGAACACACTTAACAACCCGGTCACGTTTTTTCAAGATGTACGCAGATTTACAAGGCAGATAACAACAGATCATTATATTAATATATGGCAGCGACTTACAGAAATCCGCTATAATGAAATCACCGGGAAAACATCAGAGGAGGACTAAAAACCATGGTTACAGCATACGCAATACAGATTAAAAATAAATTCTATGTAGTACCAGCTAATACAAAGCGATTTACACGAGCAATAGCAGATAAATATATTAATTTACCGATATTTCAAGAGTTATTGAAAGCCCACCCGGACAAGCTCACACCTGATATACTGTATAGAGATATGATTGACGCAAAGCGTTATTTTAAACTAAGTTATGAGTATATCCCGGACGAAGAACAGAAACCACGTTATTATGTTAATAGCAAATCGTTAATCGGTTATTACACGCCCGAAACATTCATTGTTATTATATAAGGAGCTGAATTGTATTATGATTAAGTTTACAGAGATCCAAGCAGCGATTGAAGCAGCCACCAAGCCCGAGGAGATCGACCACCACGGCAATGATTTATATTGCAAGGTAACACCAGCAACGACCGCAATTATTAACGATTATGAAAGTAAGTGCAATGTTACAACCTTTATAGATAATATCAATTCTGAATTGTGGTATGAAATACCCTTCTGTTATGTTGAGAAGCCGAAAAAGACTTGTAAAACTTGCTTGTTATATGAAGGTTTTCGTTACTGTTGCAGCGCAGACGGAGTAAAAGAAACTGACATTTGCGACCGATACGAGCCGAACCCGGTTATATATCTTTAATCCTGATTAGACAATTAAATATTAATACTTCTTAGAGTATGCACAGTTATTATTATTGTGTGTACTCTTTTTTTATGCCTGAAAGCCAAACACCGCAGAAGCGAACCACACACCCCGAGAACAAGCCCGAACGCACACGGCAGTATAATTTTATATCAGACATCAGAAGCCCCGGAAACAGCTCTATAATTGATTTGTGATCAGATATTAATTGTGTTATGTTCTCCAGTATTAAACCAGCTCTATATATAATCATCCTGAATATCTGTATAGCATTATCCCCTATTCAGACAGCCACAAAGCCCGGTTATTATCTCAGTGTAATGTTTATCTGTATGTAGTCCATAAGCCCCACAGAGAGCCACACAGACCGCCTACACAGTATTAATTGATATTCTTTACTATCTGATATTGCACACGTCTTAAACCGCACTACAGACGGCAAGAGAACCACGACAGACAATGATATATTAGTTATTAGCTCAGTATGTAAAGCCCATCAGAAACGCATACAGCGCACGCTATAGTGATGATATATAAGTTATCTGTATTAGTGTTATACCTTGCTTATTCTCTATCACAGGCAGCGACAGCACTATATATTATATGTTCTCATTAGCTGATACAGTCCCGGTTATACTTCTTAGTGCGGTTAATTCTCTTTGTGTCGTTCCTTTTTATACTTCAGTGTCTTATGTTCTCCAGTGTATTCCCGGCAAAGATCAATTATTATATATATCGTTCCTGATAGAATGATAGAACCACCGACAGCGACCCGGCAAGAGCTTATTATATTATTCTATCTCAGACACTACCACAGGACGCACAGCAAGCCCGAGAAGATCAACCCCGACAAGTTATATATATCTTTGTTCTGTTATCTGTAAAGCCGTTTATAGTGTGTATGTTCTCCAGTGATATGATAATTATGTTCGGTATTCCTTCAGGCGTTCCAAGTGTGCTATACTTCTTTGTTATTCCTTCCGAGATCATGTTATTATTCCGCTTGTATTCTGTTTTTCGTTCCATCCTTCCGGGAATTATCCGAGCTTTTATTATAGCCGTCGTTCTCTTAGTGTGATCAGATAGTATTTACTTCTTAATTGCTTGTTATGTTCTCAGTGTATGCCGTACCAGTGACACACCAGTATTATACTATCAGACGTTATGCAGCGAGTATATCAGACCGAGAACCGCCACACATGGACTGTATAAGGCAGTATGCACCGCACCGGGAGAACGTCACAAGCTCTATGTATATCGGTATTCGGTGACTTGTTAGTGTGTAGCTGTCGGAGCTGATATATATCAGTGATTGTATAGTGTTTACTTCTTATTGTGTACCCTCTTATCATCTCAGGCGGAAAGCATCAACTGTTATTATGTTCTCTATGGGCTTTACTTCTTAGACATAACCCTCTTATTATCTCAGACGTGGACGAGATCAGACACGACCGCACACGGATCAAGGCGGAGCAAAGCCCGGAATAGTATTGTTTTCTGCTGATATTCTTGTTATCGTTGTCTGTTTACCGCTGATTTGGTGTATTATCTCAGTGTTACCGGGTTGATATCAGTGTTTTGACGTGGTTACAGCTCTATTTTACTAACTTGTTAGTATGTATTATTATCGGTTTTATAGCTTGTTTTCT
>Ga0265298_10009274_pt1 | contig 11727 bp, 10 predicted proteins | sample AusTroGonzalo_MG_3_FD_193486 | JGI IMG/M metagenome (GOLD analysis project Ga0265298, IMG submission 193486) | Bovine rumen microbial communities from tropical cattle in Woodstock, Queensland, Australia - Gonzalo_01 | ecosystem: Host-associated > Mammals > Digestive system > Stomach > Rumen ...
TTTGAGTTTGTCTTGTTTGCTTCGGCCATAATCGACTACGACTATATCATAGAATTGATTTCCAAGTGTATGGGTCAGCCGGCCAAGTGGAAGATGACCAAAGAGGAATTGGTCAACCTGATTCGTTCGAGTGCTAATCTGCTTGATGACCGTGAGGACATTATTGCCTACATCGACAGCCTCGATGGCGTGAATGGTCGAACAGTTGATGAAATCAAGGATGGATACGAGGTCTTCAAGACGGAGAAATATGCCAAGGAATTGATGGCCATTGCTGAAAAACATGGTTTGAGTGTGGTCTCGTTGCAGGCTTTTGTGAACGACATCGTGGATCGCAAGATTTTCGATGGCGAAAAATTGAACGACTTGCTTGAACCTCTTGATTTGGGTTGGCGTGACCGCACCCGCAAGGAGACCGAACTGATGAATGACCTTGTGCCACTGCTGAAACGGTTAGTGCCAGGGCAAGAGATTTCGGGGTTGAAGGCGTATGAGGAATAAAAGAATAATTGAATGGTACTATGAAAGAGCAAAATTTCTTTGAAAAACAGACACTTTCGTCAAAGGTGAAGGCAAGTATTGTTTCGGAGTATTTTCCGAAATATTGTTCAATTATAATAAAGAAGCATGTTCCTGAAAAAATCGGTTATCTGGATTTGTTTTCTGGTCCTGGCATCTATGAAGATGGCAATCCGTCAACGCCTATTTTAATTGCTAGGAATTGCCTTAAGGATGAAACTCTTAGAAATAAGGTTTGGATGGTCTTTAATGATAACCATTATTCAGAGCAACTAAAGGAGAACTTTTTAAAAGAATTTCCTGAAGGTACTTTTGCCAATAAACCGCATTTTGGTCACAGTACAGTAGGTGAGAGTAAAGAAATAGATGATTTCATTGTAAAAAATACTTGTAAGGGCAGATATAATGAACAACCTTCAGTGTTGTTCATTGATCCATTTGGTTATAAAGGAATCGAGACGGAAACTCTTTCAAAATTTCTTTCATATTGGGGAAATGAACTGTTCATCTTTATCAATTCCAAGAGAATAAATCCAGCATTGGAGAATGATAAGTTTGAACAGCCGATGCGTTGCTTGTTTCCTAATTCGTTCGACACCGTGAAAGTTGAAATTAGGAAAAAAAGAACTGTAAGTGAAAGACTTCAGTTTATTATTGACAATTTGGGCAAGGAATACAGTGCTTTGCTTAATAGTCATGTTTATTATACAGCTTTCAAGTTTCAGGAGGAGGATATAGAAACCACAAGTCATTTTATCCTACATCTTTCTAAGAATAAAAGGGGCTTTGATCTTGTAAAACAGATATACAACGACTTTGCTAATGTAGGAACTGTCTTTGATGGTGTTAATACATATACCTTTGATGTGAAAAAGATAACCAATCCTGTTGAAGAATTGTTTGACACCAACTCGGAAAACATTGATGCATTGAAAAACATGCTTTTGGAAGAATACAAGGGCCGAATAATAACGTCATACGATTTATTTGAAGAACATCAACAAAACTGTTTATACAGCAGATCTCACTATGTGAAAGCATTAAGGAGGTTGGTCGAAGAAGGTGCAGTTGAATCGGAGTTTACTGATGGGAAGAATCATATTGTCACCGTACTTCTTTCTAAAGATTGTATTTTAAAGTTTTAACGCAATGGCTGATAGCAAAATAGAATGGACAGATAAGACTTGGAACCCTGTGACAGGATGCGATAAGATATCTAAAGGGTGTGAACATTGCTATGCTGAAGTGATGTCACGACGGTTAAAGTCAATGGGGAAACAAAAATATGTCAACGGTTTCAAACTTACTTTACATGAGGACAGTTTGAATGAACCTTTGGCATGGACAAAGTCGCATTTCATTTTCGTGTGTTCAATGAGCGATTTGTTTCATAAGGATGTCCCGTTTACATTTATTGACAAGGTGATGGATGTTATTCGCAAGACGCCACAACATAGGTATCAGATTTTGACAAAACGGGCTGAAAGGATGTATGAGTATTTCCGGACCCGTGATATTCCTGAAAATGCTTGGCTGGGTGTAACGGTTGAAGCGGCTTCGTCAAAACCTAGAATAGATTATTTGAGGGAACTGGATGCTTCGATAAAATTCCTGTCATGCGAGCCCTTGATTGAGGATTTGGGAATTTTGAATCTGGATAGAATTGATTGGGTAATCGTTGGAGGTGAAAGTGGTCCCTTTGGCCGAATTATGAAAAAAGAATGGGTTTTGTCTATCAAGAAGCAAGCGGATAAACAAGGAATTGATTTCTTTTTCAAACAATGGGGAACTTGGGGCGAAGATGAAATCAAAAGGAACAAACACAAGAATGGCAAATTGATAGATGGTCAAATCTATCAAATCATGCCGTCGTTAAAGATGGATTAGATATGGATAATAATAGTATACATACAACAGTTCCACAACTTCGTTTCCCCGATTTCGCTAATGAAAGAGAATGGGAAGAAACAAAAGTTGGTGATGTTATCAATACTCTAACACCACCTAAGAAATTAAATTCAAGTGAATATGAAAAAACAGGGAAATATCCAATAATAGACCAATCACAAAATTTCATTTGTGGTTATTCAGATGACGAGGATGCTTTGATGAATCATAATAATGAAGATTTGATTGTTTTTGGGGATCACACCTGTGTTTTGAAATTTGTTAATTTCCCGATTATTCAGGGTGCGGATGGAATAAAGATTATCAAGTCTAAAGATTCGAATAAACTTATTGAGTCTTTCCTTTTTCAGTCTTTATTAAATAATCCTGTGGTTTCGAGGGAGTATAAAAGACATTTTTCTGAATTAAAAGAAAAAGAGTTCTGTTTTCCGCATAGTATTGTTGAACAACAAAAAATTGCGTCTTGTCTTTTTTCAATGGATGCATATATTTCTTCAACAAAGGAAAAACTGGAACTTTTGAAAATATACAAGAAAGGACTGATGCAGAAACTTTTTCCCGCCAAAGGCAAACAACGGCCCGAACTGCGCTTCAAGGAATTTGAGATAGAAGGGCAATGGGTAGAAAAAAGGTTGGGAAAGGTTGCGGAAGTCTTTCAAGGATATGGCTTTCCCGAAAAACTACAAGGTAAAACAAAAGGCAAATACCCATTTATTAAAGTGAGTGATATTTCTGTTACAATTAATAAAGGAAGTAAGTACATTTGTAATGCTGTGAATTATGTTGATGAAGAAGATCTTGATGTCATCAAGGCAAGTCCATTCCCAATTGGAACAATAATTTTTGCTAAAATTGGTGAAGCCATTAGATTGAATAGAAAAGTTATTTTAAAACAAGAGAGCCTAATTGACAATAATGTTGCAGGAGTAAAAGCAATACCTGATTTGTCAGACGACGAATTCCTGTATTATATTATGTTGATGATAAATTTGGTAAATTATGCAGGCGGTGTGGTACCCGCCGTCAAAAAAACTTCAATTGAAGAAATTGAGGTTTTATTACCTCCAGATAAAGATCTACTTGAACAACGAAAAATCGCAGATTGTCTCAACTCAATTGACGAAATGATAAATCAATATTCCAACAAGATTGCATTGTTGGAACTGTATAAAAAAGGATTGATGCAACAAATGTTTCCATCCTCGAAATAATTTAGGATTATGGAATTAAAGGATATAGCAAAACAGATTAAGGATGCAAAAGAGAAAATATTTTTGATTTATGCATTCAATGGCACAGGGAAAACTCGGCTTTCTGTTGAATTTAAGGAATTTGCCAGAGAGCAGGGCAAAGATGATGAAAAAGGAAGGCAAACAGGTGTGTATTATAATGCTTATAGCGAAGATTTGTTTGTTTGGAACAATGATATTGAGCATTCAGAAGAGAATATCCAATTGCGTATACTTCCAAGTAGTCTGAATAAATTGCATTCCATTATTTATGAAGACAACGTCAGACAAAAATTAAAGCCATATAATCCGAAATATGACTTTGTTTTTCATTCTTATGAAGATAATCCTGAGAAGGGAATAGAATATATTACATTCCATTTGGATGATAAGCAAGAAAAGAGCATTAAATTGTCTAGAGGAGAAGAAAGAATATTCGTATGGTGCTTTTTCTTAGCTTTGTTTGATACGGAAGGCTGGGCAGATGAGCAAAATCAATACATTTTTATTGATGACCCAGTTTCAAGCCTTGATGACCATAATATTTTCGTAACGGCCTTTACATTGTTCGAACTTATCAAAAAATACTATGAAAGCCGGAAAATCATAATCACTACACATCATATTGGATTTGCTACAATTCTAGGTAATTGGTTGACTGATTCTAATAATCCTTTTAGAGGAAAGAACGGCAATAATATGTATTCACTCAGAGGTTTGTCCTTTGATAGAGGAGAATACACTTTTGTGAGTTTTGCTCAAAAGACTGTCTGGTTGTATCATTTAAGAATGTTGCAGGTTTTGGACAAAGCTATACAAGATGATGCAGATGAAAACATTGATAATGGCATCGAAGTGTATCATATGGCTATATTGAGACAGGTATTGGAAAACATATCTTCATTTTTAGGTGTTGGAAGAATTGGCTTTGTCCTAGAAGAAATTGGCTACACTAAAGAAGAAGCAGATAGAATTGCTCTTGAGGACAATGCTCTAACACATAGGAATGTCTATTTTCCACAATCGGATGTAATGGTTCCTGATAATAAAGACTTGCTAAAAGATATTTTTAAAAGGATTGTTGATAAGTACCATTTTGATTACAAAAAATTGAAAGAAAATGAATAAGAATGATCAAGATAAATTAGGCAAGACCTTATGGGATGTTGCTAATGAACTTAGAGGTTCGATGATGGCAGATGATTTCCGTGATTATATGCTTTCATTTTTGTTTCTTCGTTATTTATCTGATAGTTATGAACAATCGGCACAAAAAGAGTTGGGATCAGAGTATCCCATAGTAGAGTTTAACGAGGAATCGAAGAACCTACAAAAAAACGCTTTACAAGTCTGGTATGATAATAACCCTTCTGATATAGATCTGTTTGAAGGTCAGATGCGAAAAAAGATTCATTATGTAATCAAACCAAAGTATTTGTGGAGTAGCATTTCGGAGTTGGCGCGAACCCAAAGCGACGAACTACTTGACACTTTACAAAAAGGTTTTAAACATATTGAAACAGAATCATTCGGTACATCTTTTAAGGGGTTGTTTTCAGAAATAAATTTGGATTCAGAAAAGTTAGGAAAAAACTATTCGGAGAGAAATGCGCTTTTGGCGAAAGTCATTAATACTATTGCAAAGAAGTTGTCTGAGAATAATGCTGATTCCGATGATTTGGGTGATGCCTACGAATATCTGATTAGCCAATTTGCGGCAGGTTCGGGGCAAAAAGCAGGTGAGTTCTACACACCGCAAATGATTTCAACTATCCTTTCTCGTATCGTCACCCTCGACTGTCAAGACCCCACAACGGGCAAAAAGAAACGCATTGATAAAGTGCTCGACTTTGCTTGCGGTTCGGGCTCGCTGTTGTTGAATGTGCGCCGCGAAATGAAAGACTATGCTATTGGCAAGATTTATGGTCAGGAGAAGAACATCACCACATACAATCTTGCCCGAATGAACATGCTGCTGCATGGTGTGAAGGACACAGAATTTGAAATCCATCACGGTGATTCACTTGCCAACGATTGGGACATCCTCAACGAACAAAATCCTGCCAAAAAAATGAAGTTTGATGCGGTGGTCGCCAATCCACCTTTCAGTTTGCGCTGGGATCCGACGGAGGAAACTGCCAAAGACTTCCGTTTTAGTCGCTATGGTGTGGCACCCAAGTCTGCTGCCGACTTTGCTTTCCTGTTACATGGTTTCCACTTTTTGAGCAGCAACGGCACGATGTCCATAATTTTGCCTCATGGTGTGTTGTTCCGTGGCGGAAAAGAGGAAGTTATCCGCAAGAAATTGCTTGAAGATGATAACATCGATGCCGTCATTGGCCTGCCTGCCAACTTGTTCTATTCCACAGGTATTCCGGTCTGCATCCTTGTGTTGAAGAAATGTCGCAAGAACGACAAGATTTTGTTCATCAACGCCAGTGGAGAGGAACATTACGAGAAAGGCAAACGCCAAAATTACCTTCGCGACAAGGATGTGGACAAGATTGTGGAAACTTACCAATTCCGCAAAGAGGAACCGCGTTTCTCTCGCTTGGTTTCATTGGCGGAAATCAAGGAGAACGACTATAACCTCAATATCACTCGCTATGTCAACTTGTCGAAAGAAGAAGAACAGATAGACCTTGAAGCCGTTACTAAGCAATTGAAGGAAACAGATACGAAAATCGAAGAAGCACGGGATAAACTCAATGTGTTTTTGAAGGAATTGGGATTGGAGGAGATTTGATAACATAGTACTAATAGAAAAACATCTATAATATGAAGAAAAACTACTTGAAAATCATTGCAGTCGTCCTGTTTTGCTGGACGGCGTTGGAGGCCAATGCCCAGTGGGCTGTTGGCGCAAAATTTGGGCCTACATGGACTACCGCCGATAGGTCCTATACAGGCCGCATCGACGAGACCTACTCGCCATCGGTTGGCATGGATGCGGGATTCCTGGCTCGCTATAACTTCAACGACTGGCTTGCTGTACGCGCTGACCTCAGCATCATGTTACGTTCACATCGTATGGACCGCAACCTCAATTATCTGGATCCAGTCTATACAGAGTATCGTAATTTCTATGCCATGCTACCCGTGATGGCCGATTTCTCCTTTGGCGGCGAAAAGATACGCGGACATTTGCTCTGCGGAGGCTTTGCCGGCTACTGGTTGCAAGCCGACCAATATGGCAAGACCTACTGGATGACAGACTATTACGTTTATTTCAGCGACTTCGACGAAAAGCGCGAGTTCAACCGCGAAGACCAACGTTTCACGGCAGGAGTTGTTGGCGGTATCGGCTTGAGTTTCGAGGCTACTTCACACGAAACCTTCTTCCTCGAATCGTTGTACTATTACGATTTGGTCAGTTATCACAAAGGTTATACCCACTTAAACGACCCGCGCTATCTGAACACGCTTTCCGTGAGTATAGGCTGCTATTACAAATTCTAAAACCGAACAACTATGAAAAGAAACATCATCATATTAGCCATCATCGCCTTGGTTTTCAGCGGTTGCCGCAAAGAGGCCGACTATCATCCTTACATCGGCGAAACCGACCAATTGGCTTACGACAGCTATTCCACCCAGTTTGAATACCTTTGGAAATGCATCAGCACAGGTTATGTGTTTTGGGACGTGGACGAAACGGATTGGGATGCGGTTTACGTTGAGTACATGCCCCAATTCCAATCCCTTGACGCGAAACATGAAGCCGGTCAGGACATGACCCTCGCGGAATTGAAGACCTTGTATGAGGGAGCGATGGGCGGCTTGAGAGACCACCACATGAACATTGCGGTGAAAAACCTGTTTCCTTCGCCCAACGACAACGCCTCCTATTTTAGCGTCCGTCCTGGAATGATGGAAGTGGAGCAAAGGGATTATTACTTTGAGCCGCTGTGGGACGCACAAGACAATCTGATTGCTTTCCTTGACGACGACATTGACGCGCATTACGAGTTGGCGGCGCATGAATCGGTTACGGCTTATGTGGAAGAGGTTGGCGGAGAAGTCACCTACCATTACTGCCTCTTCACCCTTCCTGACGGGCGCAAGATTCCCTATCTCTGGCAGTCGATGGCGTGCCTCACGCCTGTCATGCACTCCTTTGGGGGAACGGATGCTGCCAGTGCTGCGGCTGATATCATTGACCATTGGCTGAAGGCCATCACCGAGACACCGCGTGAGCAGTTGGCCGGCATCATCCTCGACAACCGCTGCAATACGGGCGGCTATCAGGATGACCTCGATTATCTGGTTGGCTCCTTCCTCAATGAGAAAACAGAAATCATGAAGACGCGCTACAAGGAAGGTCCCGGCAGGTTGGAACACTCCGTTTGGACACCTTATTACATTGAGCCGCAAAGCCAATACCACCGCGACATCACTGCTGAGAACATCCCATACGTCGTCATTTGCGACATCTTTTCCATCAGCATGGGCGAGATTGAGCCTGCGACCATCAAGGCCGTGCTGCCTACGAGCCATATCATTGGTGAACGTACTTTTGGGGCCACAGGGCCATTGCAACCCACCACTTTCATCGACCTCAACTATGGCGGTCCTTTTGGTGGCATCAGCACCATGCACCATTACATTTACACTTCGACGTTTGAAAGTTCAATTGGCGGAAAAGTGCTTGAAGGCACTGGCCTAACACCCGACCAAGAGGTGCTTCGCAAGAATCACAATGGCGACTTCAAGTCTCAACTTGATGCCGCCATCGAATACATTCAGAGCGTGCAATAAGGACTACTATCGCTCGTCGATGATTTTGGCATTGGGGTAGTTGGCGGGGTTGAAGGTGACTTTCTCTTCCGTCACGCCTAACCTGAAGTCCTCCATGGAGATGCCGATAGTTTTCGACTTGGTCTTCATGTAGACGGGCAAATAGGTGGTCTTCGAAACGGCCAAATCGATACGTTTCGGGTCGTCTTTGTCTTTGTTTGACTTGCTTTTCTTGCAGGTGATGTACCACGTCTTGTCATCGGTCTTCCTGTCGAAAGAGAGGTCGTAGCCATCAGCAATGCCGGTGACAAGCCCTGTGTCGCCAGCGTTTGCGTTTTCTTCTTTGGGCTTTGCATTGGTGATTCTCACCTCGTTTTTCTCGACGTCATATTCCCATTCGGTCGTGCCGTCGTTCCAACTGATGCTTTTGTTGCCATCTTTGCTCATCTCAATTCTCAGCTTGTCGCCCAATGTATAATTGGTGGTTTTGAACTTGCCCAGGATGGGAATGGACATCACGAAATCGAAGGACATGCCGAGGGAATCGCCTTTCCTGAATTCGGTGTTCATTAGTTCAATGACCTCTTCTGGGGTCTGTGCGTGGAGGATCATGGGAGCCATCATTGCTCCGATAATGCAGATAATCAAAAAGATACGTTTCATTTGTTGTTCCGTCACGCGGGTTTGGTTTGCGGCGCGACGCGGCAAAAGTAGGAAAAAATCGTGATTTCAATCGGAAAATTGTGGTGAGATAATTTTTGCAAACATGATACAAATTCATAATTTTGTGCCGTTAAATAACCAACACTAAAAATACCAAAACTGCTTATGGGAAAGATTTTTGATTTCAAGGCCCTGAATAACAAGGGCGTAGAAGTGGACTTCAGCCAATATGAAGGCCAAGTCCTGATGATTGTCAACACCGCCTCGAAGTGCGGTTTCACTCCACAATATGATGGGTTGGAAGCCCTTTATCAGAAGTACAAGGACCAAGGTTTGGTCATCGTCGGCTTCCCCTGCGACCAGTTCGCCCACCAGGAACCAGGCTCGGACGAGGAAATCGCCGAGTTCTGCCGCCTCAACCACGGCGTGACCTTCCCGTTGATGAAGAAAATCGACGTGAACGGCAAAGACACGCACCCCATCTACGAATACCTGAAAGCCCAAGCCCCGACCGAAGAATACAAAGGCTTGAAGGCCAAAGCATCGGCCGCGCTGTTCAAGAGCATCAGCAAGAGCGTGGAGAAAGACAGCGACATCAAGTGGAACTTCACCAAGTTCCTCATCTCGCGCGACGGCGCCACGGTGAAGCGTTACCCGCCGACCACGACGCCTGAGGAGATGGAGGCCGATTTGAAGGAGTTGCTAGGGTGAAAAACACCATGATTACATCGAAAAAGTGTCCCGCGGGACACTTTTTTTCGTATTTTTGCGGCTCGGTTTGAAAAATCACCAGAAAATGAACAATAAAAACACTTTAATTGGTTTTGTCCTCATCGCGGCCATTCTCTTTGGCTGGATGTATTTCATGACCCCGTCGAAGGAGCAATTGGCTGAACAACAGCGTATTCAAGACTCCATCCGAATGGCGAGGTTGGAGGAAATGGCTCGGGATTCGCTCCGCCAAGTGGAGCAGCAGCGTCAGGCCGCAGCCTTGGCCCAATTCGCCGACTCAGCCGCCGTTGCCAACATGGATTCGGCCACTCTTGCCCAGCAAAAGGCCAACGTCATGCGCGACAAGTACGGCGTGTTCGCTTCGTCGTCGGTGGGAGAGGAGCGCACCGTCACCATCGAGAATCAACTGCAAAAGCTGACATTCAGCAACAAGGGCGGTTTCTTGAAGCGAGTGGAACTGAAGGAATACAAGACCTACGACTCATTGCCGTTGGTTTCCTTCGACCCTGAGACGGTCCTGTTCGACCTGTCGTTTTTCGCACAAAATCGCATCGTCAACACCTCGCAGTTCTATTTCCAGCCATACTTGAACGGCCAGCCTTATTCCGGCGGCGACCTGACCGTGGCCGAGGGCGACAGCATCGTCTTTGCCGAGCGCCTTTGCACCGACACCCCGAGCAAGTACATTGAGTTCGTCTACACGATTCGCGGCGACAACTACATGCTCGACTTCGACATCCGCACCGTTGGGCTGAAGGAAGTGATTGCTACCAACGCCGACTACATGACCATCGACTGGGACGTCGACCTGATGAAACAGGAAAAGAGCACCGACCGTTTCGCCGACGAGACCGTGTATTACCGCTCGCTGAACGACAAGGACGTTGACCATCTCGCCGTCAACAAGGACATCGAGCAGACCGTCACCAACAAGCTGAAATGGGTGTCGTTCAAGCAGCGTTTCTTCTGCAACGTGATTGTGGCCAAAAATGGTTTCGACAACGCCAAGATGGCCGTGCAGACGCGCAGCTCCAACAACCCGCGCTATTTCAAGTCGATGTCGGCCAATATCGAAGTGCCCTACAACACGAAAGCCGAGACCAACGTCATTCCCTTGTCGCTCTATTTCGGCCCCAACCATTTCAAGACTTTGCAAAGCTACGACTTGGGTTTGCAAGACCAAATCAACTTGGGCAACTTCTTCTTGATTCGCTGGATTAACTACGGCGTCATTGAGGTGTTCAATTGGCTGAGCAGCTATGGTTGGAACTACGGCATTGTGATTCTCATCCTGACCATCATGATCAAGACCTTGCTGTTCCCCTTGGCGTTCAAGTCGTACAAGTCCTCGGCCATCACCCGCGTCTTGAAGCCTGAAATGGAAGCCATCAACGAGAAATACCCCAAGGAAGAGGACGCCATGAAGAAACAACAAGCCGTGATGAACCTGCAACGACAGGCTGGCGTGAGTCCCGCCTCGGGATGCTTGCCCGCCTTGCTCCAGTTCCCCATCCTCATCGCCATCTTCCGTTTCTTCCCGGCCAGTATCGAGTTGCGTCAACAGCCCTTCCTTTGGGCCGACGACCTCTCGACCTACGACAGCATCCTTGAGTTCCCGAAAATCTTCGGCATGGACCACCTCAGCTTGTTCACCCTTTTGATGACCATCACCACCTTCATCTACACCTACGTGAATAACAAGCAGATGGACTATTCGAGCAATCCGCAAATGAAGCCCATGAAGTGGATGATGTATCTCATGCCCATCATGTTCTTCGGCATCTTCAACAACTACTCGGCGGGTTTGAGTTATTACTACATGCTCGTCAATATCATCACCTTCATCCAGATGTTCGTCTTCCGCAAGATGATTAACGAGGACAAGGTGCGCGCCACCATCGAGGAGAACAAAAAGAAACCTCAGAAAAAATCCGGTTTC
>Ga0265298_10009275_pt1 | contig 11726 bp, 13 predicted proteins | sample AusTroGonzalo_MG_3_FD_193486 | JGI IMG/M metagenome (GOLD analysis project Ga0265298, IMG submission 193486) | Bovine rumen microbial communities from tropical cattle in Woodstock, Queensland, Australia - Gonzalo_01 | ecosystem: Host-associated > Mammals > Digestive system > Stomach > Rumen ...
ATTGGTTGTAGCAGCTCAGCTCCCTCGCATGGTAGTTGCCGTTGTACTTGGACACAATCCTGTCGAACTCGTATCTCGGAACGAAGTCGACCACCTGTGAAAACACATATCTTCCTGAATGCATAACCTCGGAGTTAAGGCTCCAAAGTTACTCACTCATTTCAAATCAAAAAACCAAAGAACGATTATATTATACTATATTACAATAAGTTACAAACAAATTTCAAAAATTAACGCATCACTACTAGATGAATAATACAAAACTGGAACCAAAATTAGTCGGCAATATAAGTGGAAACTTTTTTGTAGCCGATTATCAGCGGGGCTACCGTTGGAATGAAGAAGTAGAACTTCTTTTGAACGACATCTCAGAGGTGGAGGAAGGCAAGAATTATTGTCTCCAGCCTATCGTTATAAAAAATGTGGATGACAAGTTTGAACTTATTGACGGACAGCAACGGCTTACTACCTTGTATTTAATACAAAAGTTTACAAAAACTTATCGTCCAAAAATTCAAATAAAGTATTCCATCTTTTACCAAACAAGAGAAAACAGCAAATCATATCTCGAGAACTTGAATTTTGATTTGATAAACGAAAACCCTCAAAATATTGACGAATACTTTATAAACGAAGCCGCAAAAACTATAAAGAATTGGTTTGAGAAGTTTAACGATGATAATTACACGAAATATTCGAGTGATGATGATGCCGCAAATGACATTCAGACGAAATTGAACAATAAGGTCCACGTTATTTGGTATGAGGTTGATTCAACAGAAAATTCGACAAAACTGTTCACACGATTGAACATCGGGAAAATTCCGCTTACCAATGCCGAACTTGTAAAAGCTTTGTTTTTAAGCCGGAATAATGGCATTGATGACCAAAAGCAGTTGGAAATTGCAACTCAATGGGACATTATTGAGAAAGAACTCAGAAACGATAACTTTTGGTATTTCATAACCAATGAAAATGCAGCAGATTATGCCACGAGAATAGAATTGGTGTTCAATTTAATGGCAAACAAGCAGTCAACAGACAAAGAGCGTTTTAGGACTTTCTTTTATTTCAGCGACAAAATCAAAAATGAAAGAAACAAGGCAAATGTATGGCAGGAAATCTTGCGGTATTATCAGAAACTAAAGGAATGGTACGAAAACTTTGAGGTCTATCATAAAGTCGGTTATCTAATTGCCACACACACAACGACATTGCAAGAGTTATTAAATGAATCCCGCGGCAAAACAAAAACAGAATTCCAGCAGTCATTGGATAAAAAAATTGCAGAAAGTATAGATTTCAAAAAAGCATACTCGGAATTGTCTTACGATGGCGACAGCACACAAATCGAAAGGTTGTTGCTCCTCTTCAATGTAGAAACCATACGCCAAAAACAAGACGAATTCATGCGGTTTCCGTTTGAACGGCACAAAAAAGAAGAATGGAGTCTTGAACACATTCACGCACAGCATTCTGAAGGCTTAAACAAAGATGAAGCACGAAAAGAATGGCTTGAAAACCATAAACAATCGTTACAAAGTTTCAATGATGAAAACTTTAATGATTTGATTAGCCGTTGTGCCGAATTGATCGCAAAAATCAGTGACCCAAACGACAAGTCCAACATCGGGGACGTTTTTGACCCGCTATTTGATGACATCATAAAAGCACTTTCCGAAAACGGCAATATCGAAGAGATTCACACTTTGGACAACATGGCGTTGTTGTCTTCAAAAGACAACTCAACGCTCAACAATTCAACTTTTGATGTAAAGAGGAATAGAATCATTGCAATGGACAAAACCATTGACTATATACCTGTTTGCACACGCAGGGTTTTTCTGAAATACTATACACTTTCCGACAGGAATCAATTGCACTTTTGGGGTCAGGCAGACCGGCAAGCATACATAAACAACATGAACGATGTGTTGAAACCCTATTTTGAAATCAACCAAAAAAGAATTGAATTATGACACCAAAGCTATACACTTTCAAAAACTTGATTGGATCGGATTTTATTGTTGACGAAGAGACTACTGTCCGTATAGAAGACATCATTATCCCTCGTATTCAACGCGATTATGCCCAAGGAAGAACCGGAAAGGCGGAAAACAGAATACGTGATAGATTTTTAGATGCGTTGCGCGAGGCAATTGTCTGTCATAAAACCATAACTTTGGACTTTGTATATGGCGATGTGGAAAATAGCAGATTAACATTATTGGACGGACAACAACGGTTAACCACTTTATTTCTACTTCATTGGTATGCAGCCAAAAAAGAAAACGTTGAACAGAATAATTATGTTTTTTTGAAACATTTTTCTTATGCAACTCGCTTTAGTTCAAGAGACTTCTGCAAAGCAATAGTCGAAGAGTGCATCTCAGTTGATGCTGAAAGACTGTCAAAGGAAATCGAAAACCAGTCATGGTATCCCTACGAATGGAAGAACGATCCGACAATCCAAAGTATGCTCGTAATGATAGATGCAATAAACGAAAAATTCTCTGGCATAAATAATCTTTGGGAATCTCTAACCGAAAGCAATCTCATCTCTTTCTATTTCCTCCCCTTAAAAAGAATGGGGTTGAGTGATGAACTGTACATAAAAATGAATTCCCGCGGAAAACCATTGACCGATTTTGAACATTTTAAGGCTGAGTTCTTGGACATGATAAAGGTACAGGATGAGGATTTGTACAAAGAATTTAGCCATGAGATTGATATTGAATGGACGGATATGCTTTTCCCTTATCGTGGCGAGAATCATATTATTGACGATGAATTTATGCGGTATTTCAAATTCGTAAGCCATATCCTTTGCTACCGACAAGACATTCGTCCTATCGAATACGATGAATTTAAATTGGCAAAACAGCTCTATTCAAAAGAAAATGAATTGGCAATCTCTAATCTGCATTTTTTAAAATCGGCATTCGATTGTTGGAGAGGAATTAAAATTGACGATTTTTTCAATTCTATTTTTTATACAGGCTCTTACGAAAGCGGAAAAACAAAACTTTACCTAAAAGCAAGAGAAAGTACAAACTTGTTTTTGGATTGTTGCAGGTATCACGGAGAGTTCACCGACAATGGGCGAAATCGTCTGTTTTCTTTGAACAGTATGTTGTTGTTTTATGCAGTTTTGCTTTATCGGCTTTACAAAAATGACATTCCACAAAATAGTTTTAGCCGCAGAATACGTATGGTGCGAAATCTCACCGAAAACTCCCAATACGAGATTCGTGAATACGACCAATACGGCAACAACCAAATGCAACGTTTGCTCAACGATGTTGATGAAATAGTACTTAAGGGAAATATTGTAACCGAAGACAGAGGCTTTAACCTTTTGCAGAAAAACGAGGAAAAAACAAAATTGGAATGGTTACGAAGCAACACTGAATACCAAGACGAACTGTTTCAACTCGAAGACCATAATCTCTTAAAAGGAACCATTTCTATCGTTGGATTGGATTCTCCAAACAATTTTACAAGATTCCGCAGTCTTTTTGACAATTGCAACCGCGATTTGATAAACAGAGCATTGTTTAGCATCGGCGACTACTCTCAAAACTTAGGTTGGCGAACGCAGTTAGGCGTAAAATCTAAAGAATCAGTATGGACTGATTTATTTCATCCCACTAAACAACGCAACGAAGACAGACGATTTCAACACACATCACACATTTTGAATGAACTGCTTTCAAAATTGCCAGAAGACACTAATGCAATACAATCGTTTTTGCAAAACTTTGTTTCAGAATATCTTAACAACCCCAATACTCCCAAAGATTGGCGTTATTATTTTATAAAATACGAACAAATGCGGTACGACACTTATGGGATGTATTATTGGGCTGACAAAACGCAGAAACCGTATGAGATACTTGCGATGCATACCGAAAAGGCACTTAACGGAAGAAACTGGAATGTGTTTGCATATACATTGTTCAAGTTGCATGACGAGCATTTTGAGCTTGATAACTACGCATATCAAGGTGACAAGTTGAAATTGAGAGGCCAAAACACATACATTGACATTTTCAACGACAGATTCACAATCATAAAAGAGAATCATGAACCAAATGAGTTTTCAATTCAGCAAATTGAAGGCTTTGATTGTGAAGACAGAATAGAAACTATATTTGCGATAATTCAAACAGTTTCAAATACTAACAAAAAATGAAAAAAGTAGTTGTTATCTCAACCAGCCTAAGAGCTGGTTCAAACAGTCAAGTATTGGCGGAGCAGTTCGCCGAAGGTGCAAAAGCCGCAGGACACGAGGTGGAATTCATCTCGCTTCGCGGCAAAGAAATCAAATTCTGCATGGGATGCCTCGCTTGCCAGAAGTTAGGCGCATGTGTGATTAAGGACGATGTGCCGGCCATCATGGAGCAGGTGCTTAATGCCGATGTGGTGTGCTGGGCAACGCCCATCTACTACTACGAGATGAGCGGCCAGATGAAGACCCTCATCGACCGCATGAATGCCATGTATCCGAAAGATTACAATTTCCGCGATGTGTATCTGCTGGCCACAGCTACCGAGAATGAAGAAGAGACCCCGAAACGCGCAGAAACAGGCCTCACCGGATGGATAGACTGCTTCCCCAAGAGCCGCCTCGCTAGAACGCTCTTTTGCGGCGGGGTGTCTATGCCACGAGACATTGAGGGTAACGGTAAGTTGCAGGAGGCGTACGAGCTGGGGAAACAGGTATAATTATGAATGAATCTGTCTATGGACATTGAGCAGATAAGGAAGTTTGCGCTTGGACTGAACGCACAAGTCACCAAGGATCTTTTTTGCGAGGATTGGATTACGTGGCGTATAGCGGGAAAATGGTTTTTGCTGATGCAACTCGACGCGCCAGAGCCATGTGCTATGTGGTGGTCGAAGAATTGATTCCTGAGGCCTCGTCGGGCGAGCATTCCAACCTCAGCACCATTGGTTTCGCCATCGGCTTTGTGCTGATGATGGTCATGGATGTGGTGATGTGGTGAAAATCAAATGCTTTTCGTGCGTTCCCAAATTTCGTCTTTCGCATGGCGAACAAAATAGAAGTCGCAGAGGTCGCCTCCTTGGCAGAGGGTTTGAGTGCGGATAAAGTCGGTGTAAGGCAAATTGCCGTAGTTGATGATATCGCTGTGGCAGAACATGGGGCCAAAGCGGTTTATCACGCCATATTTCATGAAAATGTGCTTGTATAGGCACTCGGTACACTCAAAGTGGAACTCATCGGGGCCATCGGTGTCTTTGTGCCAGACATATTGCCAGCCTTTGCCCGACAACAATCTGAATCCCAACGGCACCACGATTTTCATCAGCGGGACGAAATAACTCTTTTCCGCCAACCGCTGCATCTTCTCGGGCTTCAGTGCGCCCCACATATATTTCGACAAGATTTCCAATGACTCCTCGGGCGTTTTGCCCACTGCTTGCAAAGCCTCATCGATGGCCAGTGTGGGTAGGATGTTGCATAAATGTCCGTAGTTGCCACGGTCGTACCAATCGCGGTTTTCCTCAATGAGACGTTCCATTCGTTTCAACACATCCGATTGAATTTCATGGCTCAGTTCGGCAAAGCAGGTCTTGTAGCGCCCCGCGTTAATCATTTTCAGTGGGTGGTCTTTCTTCATCTCTTATTTCTTTGCCGTTACCATCAACCAGTGCTTGGCTTCGTTTTTCTGAACAGCGATGTCGTTGAAGCCCGTGTTGGTCAAGTGTAGCCTAATTTCCAGAGGATTGTAGGTGTGCATACCCTCAATCATTTTTTCCCATTTCTCGTTGTTACCCGAGAGCCCGTCATCTTCGTTGATGATGGCGAACATACCGCCTGATTTTAGCACCTTTTTCACTTCGTTGAAGCAATGCTCGATGTCGGGCCAGAAATAGATGGTCTCGAAGGCCGTGACCATGTCGAAAGCATTCTCCTCAAACGGAAGCGCAGCCACCGACCCTTCCACCACTTTGCAGCGGCTTTCTTGGATGGCTTGCGCGTTGATCTGCTTTGACTTTTCGACCGATACGGAAGAATAGTCGATGCCAGTCACGGTGCCGCTTGGACAGCGTTTGAGCAGACGAGCGATGTTGCCGCCACCACCGCAGCCGATGTCGAGGAGTTTTCCGTCTTCCTTAATTTGCAGCGAAGACAAAGCCCAGTTGGCCATTGCTGCATGGCCGCCACCATTCATGCCGTTGACCATCAGTTTGCCGAAGAAGCCTTCAGGCTTTTTCGTATTGCTAAAGATTTTGCTTAAAAGTCCCATAGTTGTTTGTTTAGATTTTTTGCAAAAGTAGAGACTTGGGGAGTCGCCAAAAATCACTATTTGTGGGGATTTTCGGATAATTGCCTCACCAGTTTTCGCAATTCAAGCAAAGGCTTGGGGTTGCGGCTTTTTTTGTATTTTTGCCTTTTAAATCACATGATTACAATGACACTATCTTTTCATCAGTTGACATTGTTTGACCGCGAGGCAATGCAGGCGGTGATGCTACACTCGGGGCGGCGTAACTGCAACTACACCTTTGCCAACCTCGTGGGTTGGCAGTTTTGGTACTACACCGAAGTGTGCGTGCTCGAAAACGCCGTGGTGCTGCGCTATACCTTCGACGGTCAGCGAGCGTATATGGTCTGCACGGCTGATGATATTTCGTTGGAACTGATTGAAGCTCTGTTGAACGACAGCGAAGGAAAGCTTACGCTAATTGGACTTGAAGACAAGCAAACGGAACAACTCTCAACCCTCAATTCTCAACTCGCCATTTCCATCGAGCCGGTTCGCGACCAATACGATTACATCTATCGTCGCACTGATCTCGCAACGCTACATGGCAGACATCTCAATGCCAAACGTAATCACATCCATCGTTTCCGTGCAGAACACCCCGATTTTGAATATCGTCCTCTTACGCCGCAACTCTTCAACGAATGTCGCCGTCTTACTGCAATATGGCAGGAGGAAAAGAATGAGAGCGAGACTATAGCAGCAGAACATCAAGTGATGGAAACCGTTTTTAACCATTGGGACACTCTTGGCATGATAGGTGGAAGCATCTTCGTGGACAGTCGTATGGTGGCTTTTACCTACGGCTCCGCTGTCACAACCGACACCTTGGACGTCTGTGTGGAGAAAGCCGACCGCCATGTGGAGGGTGCTTTTGCCATCATCAACCAGCAGTTTGCCGAGCATCTGCCCGAGCAATATATCTATCTTAACCGCGAAGAAGACATGGGAATCCCAGGTCTTCGCCAAGCGAAATTGTCGTATCACCCTGAAATACTATTGACCTACAATGTCGTACATGTTACAAAGAATGACTGAAGAAGATGCGCCGTTGACCGTCGACTGGATGGTGCGTCAATACGGTTTTGACCGCGCTGAAGTCGAGGATTGGGTGCAATACCTGCATTTCAACTGGCCACTGAGTGTAAAAGCTTTAGATAAAAACGGTGATGTAATCGGGCTGCTCAATATGAGTGACTACCACATCGAGGAGGAAACGCCGCAGATACTGACAGATGAGCCTATGCTGATAAAAAGCCTCAATGCTCAGCGTTATATTGCCGTCTTTTCGTTCATCGTTGCTGAAAAATATCGTGGCACCCGATTGAACTGTGACATGCTGATGTCAATCATGCCTGAATTGAAAGCCAACTACGATTTCATCTTCATTCCCGTGCTGCATCGCCTCAAGACCCATCAATATTGGCAACGTTGGGGCGCCAAAGAGTTTTATCGCGACGCGGATTGTGTGTATTATAAATTGGATATGGAATGAACTGGCTCAACGTTTTTATTGTTCCCGGAACGATTGGCGCAGGATACGAGTTTTCGTTCTGATGTATGATTTCTGTAATTCGGGCAATGGCTTGGGTTGCGGATTTTTTCATATTTTTGCGCCAAACTTTACCATTATGCCCAATCCCACCACAAAACAAGAGTTGATAGCAGCCATGACTGACGGCTATGCCCAATTGAACGAACAAATCGCAAAGATGAGCGAGGATGAAGTTGCCGCGCCCTTCACTTTTGTCGCCGACCCGAAGAAATGCGGTGTGCGCTGGCAAAACGACCGCTGCCTCCGCGACCTGCTGATTCATCTCCATGAATGGCAGTTGCTGATGAGCACTTTCGTGCAAAACATCCGCGAAGGCCACCCGAAGGACTATCTTCCCGACGAGTACCGCAAAAACTATCACGAGATGGACAAGATGCTGGTAGAGAAGCACCAAAACACCACTTTGGAGGAAGCCAAAGCCCTTTTACAGCAGAGCCATGAGGAGATGCTTCGCCTTGCCGAGAGTTTTACGGAAGAAGAACTCTTCACCAAAGGCTACTACAAGAACACCTACACCACCAGTATGGCGGCCTATTTCCTAAGCGTGGCTCCCTACGGACAGGCGGTGAAAATCCTGAAGACGCATCAGAAAAACTTGAAGAAATAATGAACATCGAAGTCTTTCGTGAATACTGTCTTTCATTAGGCAATGTAGAGGAAAAGTTGCCTTTCGCCAAGATGCCCGGAGGCGACTCGGTACTTGCCTTTTATGTCAACGGCCACACGTTTTGTTATTGCGACATCGATGACTTCAGGACCGTCATCGTGAAATGCCAAGCCGAGCGCATCCCTGAACTTATGGAAACCGCCAAAGGGGTATGTCCACCCGATAACCATTTCAACGCCAAATATTGGATAGGTCTGGAGGTACAAGTCATTGAAAATAAACTGTTTAAAGATTTGATTGCCAACTCATACGAAATTGTGCGTACCAAAAACAAGAAGAAACCATTATGACATTCCTAATAGAAATTATAATCGCGTGTGCTCTATTCACACTGTTTGTATTCCTGATGTCGAGGAACCCTATTAAGACTATCTTCAATTACCCTCCTGCCATCATTGAGCGATGCGACCAGTTAGGTTTGGTCGATGCCAGCAATCGTCCGGGTGGCCCTGGATTCTACGCCAAGAAGATTGTCGCCATGATGGTCTTCGGGGTCTTGTTGGGTTTGTTGGTGCGTTATGTCAACGGCTGCGAGACCTTCTGGTGCGGTGCATTGACAGCATACGCCCTCTGGGTGGTGGTGAACTGGTTCGATGCTTTTGTGCTCGACTGCCTTTGGTTCTGCCACGACAAGCATTTCGTCATCCCTGGCACGGAAGACATGACCAAAGCCTACCACGACTATTGGTTCCACATCAAAGGGGCACTTATCGGGATGCTTTTAGGCATTCCCGCCGCATTGGTTGCTGGGGGCATAGTGGTTCTCTTTTAATTGGCGATAATTCGCAAATTCATGCGAAAGGCTGGGGGTGTGGAATTTTTTGATATGACATTAAGGTCACCATTTTCTCGAAAAAATACTACCTTTGCAAACTGAAAAGAAAGGACAACCATGTGCAAATATAACGAGATAGAAACTGTTGAGTTGCCCAATGGCAAAACGGTGAAGGAAGTAAATGAGGCGGTAAGGCGTGAGGTGGAACGCATCTATTTGGAATCGTGGCTGCAAGGTGTTTCCGTACCTTTTTTCGAAGATGACGGCACCACTTATCTTGCCAACCCAGACGGAAGCGAAGATAAAGTAACTCTCGACCGCCGCACACGCACCTATAACATCATTATGCGCACCGCCAAACCTGGTTGTGGCAGACATGCCCATCTATTGTCCTAAACTATGGAACGCAGACCAGAGTTTACCGTAATAGCTGGACCAAACGGCGCAGGAAAGAGCAGGCTTTGCCCTTTTTATGTCAGCATAAAGTCATTCGATGGTGACAAACTCGCCCTGAATCTCCACAAGGAACATCCTGACTGGCCCGAGCATTGGATTAGCGGAACCGTAGCTTCCGAATTGGAAAAGTTGAAAATCCATGCCCTTAAGCAGAGAGAAGATTTCGCTTTTGAGACCAATTTTTCCAACGAAATGGTGGTCAATATGATACGGGAGTTCAAAGATTCGGGGTATAAAATTTCTCTTTGCTATTTTGGTTTGAATTCCGAAAACGAGAGTGTAAGCCGTGTGATTTTAAGAGCACAAACAGGTGGACATGATGTTTCGGACGAGGTAATCCGTTTCAATTTCAACGAAGGATTGAAAAATGCGAAAAAGCATCTTCACCTTTTTGAAAATCTTACTTTTATTGACGGCAATTCCGACTTCGGAAAAATTGTGGCACTACACATCGAAAAGAATGGCAAACATGAAGTAACAAACAATCCTCCGCTGTGGTTTAAGGAGCATTTTGAAAATCAGTTTGCTGACTTGACAAAAACATTCGGTGCCTGATTAGAAAATATGCATTTATGAAATCACCCATTTTGCATATTGATGGTCGGATTTGAAATATTTTGTACTTTTGCAAAGTTCGAAATGATATGGCGGATCTGACTTTACATAGCAACACGGAATCGTTCATCGGCAACATCAAACGGCTGGTGGAGCAAGGCCGCAATGCGGCATACGGAGCCGTGAATGCCGTGATGATTGAGACCTATTGGCGCATAGGACAACGCATCGTGGAGCAAGAGCAAAAAGGCAAGGAACGCGCGGATTACGGTACACAATTGATAGAGATGCTGTCGCAGGAATTGACTCGAACATACGGGAAAGGATTCAGCGGTAGGTATTTACGCGCTTTTCGTCATTTTTATTTAGTCGTTCCCGACATTGAGATTTGGAAATCGCGATTTCCAAATCTGACATGGACGCATATTTTCAAGTCATTACGTGTAGGAAACGACACTGCCATACGTTGGTATTTGGAGACGGCCTCAACAGAAGCGTGGAGTGTGAGGACATTGGACAGGAACATTGCGACCCAGTACTACGAAAGACATTTCCAGCAGCCACAACTGGTATCGGAAAATCCAAATTCGGAAATCGAGAAGGCTGAATTGCTCAAAAGTCCGATAATCGCAGAGTTTTTGGGTTTTAGAAAAGACGACAGCTATAGTGAATCGCAATTGGAGAGTGCCATCATAAACCATTTACAGGAATTCATCATGGAAATGGGTCGTGGCTTCGCTTTTGTTGGGAGACAACAACTGATACGAACCGCAGCCCAAGACTATTTCATCGACCTTGTGTTTTACAACATCATTTTGAAATGCTATGTGCTGATTGACTTGAAGATAGGGAAAATAAGGCATCAAGATGTGGGACAGATGGATATGTATGTGCGAATGTTTGACGAGTTAAGGAGCATGGAAGGCAACAATCCCACGATAGGGATTGTGCTTTGCAGTGAAACGGATGAGGACATTGCAAAATACTCCATATTGAATGGCAATGAACAATTGTTTGCCAGCAAGTATAAGCTCTATTTGCCCACCGAAGAAGAACTCCGGCGCGAGATAGAGCAACAGAAGGAATTGTATAGATTGCAACAAGAAAATAAGTAGCCACAACTTTACGCTATCCTCTTTGGCATGGATTTCTTTCGTTTTGGTTGTGCCGCTGATTTCTGTGCCGAATTAAAGCTTTTTTCCGCAATTCGGGCGAAAGCTTGGGTTATGGATTTTTTTGCGTCATTACCTGCGGTTTTGGAAAAAATGACTATCTTTGCCATCGATAAACAAAAAGGACTTGATTATGAGTTACTCGGAAATGGCACAATTGGAACTGATGAACGCGGCTGCCAATGTCACTACAAAGGAAGATTTGGACGCATTGAAACTGACTTTGTCCCTCTTCTTTGCTGAGTTGGCGCAA
>Ga0265298_10009276_pt1 | contig 11726 bp, 7 predicted proteins | sample AusTroGonzalo_MG_3_FD_193486 | JGI IMG/M metagenome (GOLD analysis project Ga0265298, IMG submission 193486) | Bovine rumen microbial communities from tropical cattle in Woodstock, Queensland, Australia - Gonzalo_01 | ecosystem: Host-associated > Mammals > Digestive system > Stomach > Rumen ...
TTATTGTTCAGCCTACCGAAACTCCTACTCCGGAGCCTACCGCAGAGCCTACTGCAGAGCCTACTGCAGAGCCTACCGCAGAGCCTACTGCAGAGCCTTCTGCTGAGCCCACTGCAGAGCCTACCGCAGAGCCTACCGCAGAGCCTACCGCAGAGCCTACCGCAGAGCCTACTCCTGGGCCCACGGGCGCGCCGGAAGTGGATGTAAAGAGCACTCTGGAAAACGGCAAGGCAACCATCACGCTGAATACCGGCCGCGAGCTTACGTTTGACCTCGACGGCAACTGGACGGTGTACTCGGATACTGCCGGTACGCTGACGGTTATGGAGGGATACAATATACTTTCCATCACGACGATGGATGTTAAGGGACTTCCGGCAGATGAACTTGCCGAGGTGATGGCTGAGTTCGAGGAATATGAGAAGCTCGGTACATACAACGGCTGGGATATTTATTCCGTGGAAGGCGTGGCGATGCTTGTCCGTGAGGAAGACGGCGCGTATATGCTTGCCTTTACGCTCGGTGATCTGGACACCAGCAAGGCCGCTGTGGACAAGATTTCCAACATTGCGGTCAAGTAATTTGTGATCGTACGGACTTGCGGATGACGAGAATTTTCCGGCATCCGTTGGTACGAAAATAAAGTGACAACGAGGGAGCGACGGTTTTGATACCGCCGCTCCTTTTTCGTTTACATTTTCCCTTGCAAGGCGGCCCGGAATAGCGTATGATGTAATTTGACGGAATATTCCATCCGGATGATATCTGAATGCAGTTTCCCCGCGGGTTGCAGTCGCAACAGCGATTCCCTGTGGGTCGAGACGCACAGTCATTGAGTTCGTCGTGATGCCCCGCGCCTATGTTCTCCCGATTTCGGGCGCCGAGGGAACGGCAGATACTCTGGCTGCGGCAGTTCGTGGTTGTCTGACAAGCATGAGGAAGGCCGGACCGCAGGCGATGCGCAATGCCATCGTCCCTGTGGCTGCGTGCTCCTTTGCGGCGTTTCGGGCAAGCCATGCCGCCGTTTGACAGTCCGGGAATGCTCCGATCAAGGGCAATGCCCGGAAAAAAGGGAGGTTTTTTTCGTATGGAAAAAAACAATGAGCGGGCGATGAACCGCACCAAACGGAACATGCGGACCAAACGGAACCTGAGCCGCATCAAGGATTATGCGCCGCAAGGCGTAGTAGCATTTTTGGTTCTGGCTGCACTGATGCTTCTGCTGTTTCTACTGCTGAACCTGCCGGCAATCGGTCACTTTATCAAAGCCGTGACCAAGGCGCTGGCTCCGGCGATCGCGGGATTTATCTTCGCATTTATCATGTCGCCGATGGTTCGCTTTCTGGAAAACAAGATCATCAAACTGGTATGCGCAAGAAAGAATGAAGTGTCGGAAGATTCCGAGTGGATGATAAAACTGCGAAAGCGGGCGCGGCGGATCAGTATTCTGGTTACGCTGGTCTTTCTTCTCGCAGTTATCACACTTCTTCTGGTGGCGATCATCCCGGAACTTGCCAAGAGCGTAAAGGATCTGGCGGTGAACCTGGCTGATTATCTGAGGCAGCTGAAGGATATCATCGATTCATATCTGCTGCGCAATCCACGTGTCGCGGAGGTCTTCAATCCGATCGTTCAGAAATTCTCGAACACGGACAAGATTGCGGAGACCATCACCAAGTATTTCAATCTCAACATGGCAGGTGATGCGACCAAGTTCGTGCTGACAAGCACATGGACGCTGGTCCGTATCCTCTACATCTGGCTGGTCGGCACGATCGTCAGCGTCTATCTGCTGGACAGCAAGGAGTACTATATCGGTCTCTGCAAGAAGTTGTTCTTTGCAATTCTTCCGAAGCGTACTTCGAAAAATGCAATCCAGACGTTGCACAAAGCCAACATCATCTATTCGGCGGCGATCCTCGGCAAACTGGTGGATTCCATGATCATCGGTATTCTTTGCTTTATCGGAACGACGATCATGGGCATCTGGTTCCCGGCCATCGGCGAGTACAAGGTGCTTGTGAGCGTGATCGTCGGTGTGACGAACGTGATCCCGTTCTTCGGACCGTTCCTCGGCGGAATCCCGTGCGCTATCCTGATCTTCTCTATCCAGCCGCTGCAGGGACTTGTGTTTGCACTGTTTATCGTGGCGCTGCAGCAGTTTGACGGAAACTATCTGGATCCCCATATTGTCGGAAAGAAAGTCGGCCTTCGTCCGCTTTATGTGTTGTGCGCATGTATGCTTTGCGGCGGGCTGTTCGGTATCCCCGGACTGATCGTAGCGACGCCGACCTGTGCATTGATCTACTATCTGACCAAATCGTATCTTGAGGTTCGTCTGGAGAGCAAGAACCTGCCGACGGAGACGAACGAATACATGACGCATCCGAGCGCGGTGATCGCAAACCGCGCCATGAGCGTGGATATGGTGACCGAGCGGCTTGTTGCCGAATCCGATGCGCTTGACGCGCAGCAGGAGAGAGCTGTCGCAGAGGAGGAATCGGCGGCAGCGGCAAACGGCAAACGCAAACGCAGGCGCCATCGCTCGGGCAACATGCGCTCACTTCTGAGCGTGGACAGCGTGCTGGACGGCAGCGAGAACACGGATCTTGATCTCTCCGCTTACGATGATCTGGAATCCGGAGTCGACCGCGAGAAGCGTCTGGAGCGCGAATGGCTGATGTCCGGAGGCGAGGAGGATCTTAACGACAACGGCATCGCGGACGAGTTGGAGCGCGCCCATGAGGCGGAGGGAAAACCGAAGCGACCCGGTGTTCGCGGACTGATCAAACGCATGATCGAAGAAGCCGAGGAGGACTGGGACGAACACGGCAACAAGCCGCTTCCCGGATCCCAAAGAGCATTTTCCTCAGACGACGAGGAAAGCGGAAAGGATGCCGGCGAGGCAGAAGAAACGGCGCGGGAAACCGCGGATGAGGACCGTCGGACAGAGGATGACAGCCTCGAAAAGACAGAGTGATCGAAGATGATTTTCGGCGGAACGCCGCGACGGAATTGCATGCGAAAAATGTTCGTATTTGTCTGCAATTTCGGCGGCGTTCCGCTTGATTTTCCGATTCAATGATACTATAATCAAAACATGGTTGCAAAACCGATTTGACAGGATTTTTCGACGATCGGAACGGTTTTGTCAACGGGAGGAACGGGGGGCAAACCCCTGATTACACAAGTAAAGGAGTGTTCAGATGAAGAAGATCATGCTTTTGATCCTCTGCCTTGTAGCGGTGCTCGGTGTTACGGCATGCGGCAAGGATAAGGATGACGACAAGATTAAGATCGGTTTGATCTGCCTGCACGATGAGAATTCCACGTACGACAAGAACTTCATTGATGCAATGAAGGAGATGCAGAAGGAACTGGGGCTCTCTGCCGATCAGGTCATTATCAAGACCAATGTTCCGGAGAACAACGACTGCCTCGTTGCATGCAAGGACCTTGTTGACCGCGGCTGCGACATCATTATCGCAGACTCGTTCAACCATGAGGACTTCCTGATCCAGGCGGCAAAACAGTTCAAGGACGTTCAGTTCTGCCATGCGACCGGTACGAAGGCGCACACGGAGAAACTTTCCAACTTCCATAACGCATTTGCCAACATTTACGAAGGCCGTTACGCAGCCGGCGTTGCTGCAGGCCTGAAGCTCAACCAGATGATCGAGGAAGGCAAGATCACGAAGGAGCAGGCTGTCATGGGTTATGTCGGCGCGTTCACCTACGCTGAAGTTATCTCGGGCTTCACTTCGTTCTACCTCGGCGCAAAGTCGGTTTGCCCTACGGTTACGATGAAGGTTCAGTTCACCGGTTCCTGGTATGATGAGACCGGCGAGAAGGAAGCAGCTAACGCTCTGATCAAGGCCGGTTGCGTACTGATCAGCCAGCATGCGGACTCCATGGGTGCTCCGACTGCCTGCGAGACCGCAGGTGTTCCGAACGTTTCCTACAACGGAAGCACCGTTTCGGCTTGCCCGAAGACGTTTATCGTTTCTTCGAGAATCAACTGGTCGAAGTACTATGCATACGTTTACAACTGCGTGAAGGAAGGCAAGGACATCGCAGTTGACTGGACCGGCGGTTTCGCAGAAGGTTCCGTAGAGCTCTCCGCGATCAACGAGCAGGCTGCCGCTCCCGGAACGAAGGAGAAGGTTGACGCTGTGATCGCTGACCTGAAGGCCGGCAAGATCAAGGTTTTCAGTACCGAAACATTCACCGTTGATGGCGCGAAGCTGACTTCCTACATGGCGGATATCGACACCGATAAGGATTTCACGAAGGATACGGAAGTTATCGCTGACGGTTACTTCCATGAGTCGGAGAAGAGAAGCGCTCCGGCGTTCGACATCCGGATTGACGGAATCGAGTACCTCAACGTGAAGTGAACTTCGGTTTCTGATCGGACAGAAACATACTTATCATTTGAACTGATCACGATGCGGTGTGACCGCATCGATCCAATCCTTTCGGCGGGGCCGTAGCGCCCCGCTGAAGTGGTTTCAGGAGGAAGTCTGTGAACGAACACGACAGAACAAAACCGGAGCAGGCGGCTGACCTGATCGAAGAAACGATCGGAACGGCAGCAGACGATTTCGACAAGGCGGCAGGCCAAGCGGCCGATGCCACCGGTGTAAGAACAGAGGGCGTTGTTGAAGCCATCGAAGCAGAGGTGGGGGATGTAGCGGATTCCGACCCGGAGGACTCTTCGGAAAGTGAACCGGAGCAACCGGTATATATTGTCAGCGAGCATGTGGACAAGGACCATGCCCCGGCGATCGAGCTTGTCGGCATTACCAAGACGTTCGGTAAGGTCGTTGCCAATGACAACGTGAGTTTTTGTGTGGAGCGGGGCGAGATCCTTTCCATCCTCGGCGAGAACGGAAGCGGCAAGACCACGCTCATGAACATGATCGCCGGAATCTACTATCCGGACAGAGGCCGGATCTATGTGAACGGCGAGAGGGCTTCCATCGGCTCGCCGAGCGATGCATTTGCCCATGGGATCGGTATGATCCACCAGCATTTTAAACTGGTGGATTTGTTTACTGCGACGGAAAATGTCGTCCTCGGCCTCAAGGACGAGGGACGTTATGATATCAAAGCGTATGCGGAGCGTGTGCGCGAGATCAGCGAGCGCTACGGTTTTGAACTTGACCCGAACAAGAAGATTTACGATATGTCCGTGTCGGAGAAACAAACGGTGGAGATCATCAAGGTTCTGTACCGCGGCGCGGATATTCTGATCCTGGATGAACCTACGGCCGTGCTGACACCGCAGGAGACGGAGAAGTTGTTCGCCGTCCTGCGTCGCATGCGTGACGACGGCAAATCGATCATCATCATTACGCACAAGCTGAACGAGGTCATGTCGCTCTCACAGAAGGTAGCCGTGCTCTGCAAGGGCAGGTATGTCGGCACCGTTGAGACGGCGAAGACCAGCATTTCCGAACTGACAGAGATGATGGTCGGCAAGAAGATCAGCCTGAACATCGAGCGCAGCGAGGTTAAGAATGCGGTCGACCGTCTGGAAGTGGTCAATCTGAACGTCAAGGACCGCGAAGGAAACGCCGTGCTCTCAAACATCAGTTTCATGGCGCGCGGCGGTGAGATCCTCGGTATCGCAGGAATCGCGGGAAGCGGCCAGAGGGAACTGCTCGAGGCGATCGCCGGCCTGCAGCAGGTGTCCGAAGGCAGTATTCTGTATAACAATCCGAAGACGAACACCATAGAGAACCTGATCGGAAAGAACCCGATGCAGATCCGTTCGCTCGGCGTGCGGCTGTCATTTGTCCCGGAGGACCGTCTCGGCATGGGACTCGTCGGCAACATGGACATCATCGACAACATGATGCTCCGGAGTTACAACAAGGGATCGGGCGTTCTTCTGAACCGTAATGACCCCAGAGGACTTGCAGAGACGATCATCAACGATCTCGAGGTCGTGACGCCGAACGCGAAGACGCCGGTCAGACGTCTCTCCGGAGGTAACGTTCAGAAAGTTCTGGTCGGGCGAGAGATCGCGTCGGCACCGGCGGTGCTGATGGCGGCGTATCCCGTGCGAGGACTTGACATCAATTCCTCCTTCACGATTTACAACCTGTTAAATGAGCAGAAGAAGCTGGGGACCGCAGTTATTTTCGTAGGCGAAGATCTGGACGTTCTGCTCGAACTCTGCGACCGGATCCTGGTGATCAGCGGCGGTAAGGTCGCCTGCATTGTGGATGCCAAGAAGACCACCAAAGAGGAGATCGGACTGGCGATGACGCACGGCGGGAATCCGGTGGAAAGCGGAAATCCGGAAGCCGGCAGCGTAACGGGAGAAACCACGGACAACGCGAACGCCTTGCCGGATGGCACGATTGTGACGGACGGGGCGAAAGGCGCACTGTCGAGTCCGGCAGGGAAAACGAAACATGAGTCCGGAGCCGGTAAGACAGGAGATACCGTGGCTCGTCACGGCAAGGTGAAGGAACCGCTGATGCACATCGTCAAGAAGGACGAACTGCCCTGGTATCGGGTGTGGCTCATCCGCGTTCTGTCGGTCGTGGTCGGTTTTGCGCTGTGCGGCGTGCTGGCATTGATCATCGGAAAATCTCCAATCGAACTGTATTCGACGTTGCTGGACGGAGCCTTCGGCACGGAACTTCGCATCTGGTCGCTCCTGCAGGAGACGGTGCTGTTGCTGGGTATCGCCCTGGCGCTGACTCCGGCGTTCAAAATGCGGTTCTGGAACATCGGCGGTGAAGGTCAGGTCCTGATGGGAGGTTTCGTATCCGCTCTGTGCATGATCTATCTGGGCGACCGGATGCCTTCCCTGCTGCTCGTCCTGGTGATGCTCGTGGCGAGCGTTATCGCAGGCGCGATCTGGGCGGTTATCCCCGCATTTTTCAAAGCCTGGTGGAATACGAACGAGACGTTGTTCACACTGATGATGAACTACGTTGCAATGCAGCTGGTGTCCTTCTATGTGTTGAAGGCGTTCCCGAATAATTCCGCCGCCATCGGTGTGATCAACCCGGATACGAACTCCGGATGGCTGCCGATGATCGGGGAGTACGAGTACCTGCTGAACATCATTATCGTGCTGGTGCTGACCGGCGTGATGTACGTTTACCTTCGTTACGCGAAGCACGGTTACGAACTCACGGTGGTCGGTGAGAGCGAAAATACGGCGCGCTATATCGGCGTCAATGTGAAGAAGGTCATTATCCGGACCATGCTTCTCTCCGGCGCGATCTGCGGTCTGATGGGCTGGCTGATCGTAGGCGGTACGGACCACACGGTTGCCAGCAATTCCGTGCACAGCCGTGGATTTACCGCGATCATGGTATCGTGGCTGGCGCACTTCAACCCGCTGTACATGTTTGTGACTTCGCTGTTGATCGCGTTTATGTCCAAGGGCGCGAAGGAGACGGCGACGACGATGGGCCTGAACGAATCGTTTACGGATATTCTCGTCGGCATCATCATTTTCTGCATCATCGGAAGCGAATTCTTCATCAATTATCGCGTGGTATTCCGCAGCAGACGGAAGAAAAACAATAAGCCGAAGAAATCGAAGAAGAAGCAGAATCTGGAACCGTACCGGAATCGCCTGATCCGGAAGATAAAAAAAATGGATGAAACTACGGAGGAGGTGGCACAGAAATGACAGAGTTTATTATCAGAGCTGTTATCCAGGGAATTCCTCTTCTGTATGGATCGAGCGGTGAGATCCTGACCGAGAAATCCGGTCACCTCAACCTCGGTATTCCGGGCATCATGTACGTCGGAGCGATGGGCGGCGTCATCGGAGCATTTTTCTATGAGACCCGCACAACGAATTTTCAGGGGTGGGTGGCAGTGCTGGTCACCCTCTGCGGTTCAATCCTCGGGTCGCTTCTGATGGGACTGATCTACTGCTTCCTGACGATCACGCTCCGGGCGAACCAGAACGTGGCAGGTCTTGCACTCACGACGTTCGGCGTCGGCTTCGGCAACTTCTTCGGCGGCTCTCTTGTAAAGCTCACGAAGTCGGAGAACACGTCGATCACCATGACGAAGACGAGTGCGGTGTTCGCACGAAAGTTGAATGTTTCATGGATTCCCAAGGTGCTGTCCTACAGTTTCCTTGCGTATTTCGCGGTGATCGTAGCGCTGATCATGGCATTTGTGCTTCGCAGGACGAGAGTCGGACTGCATCTGCGCGCAGTCGGCGAGAACCCGGCGACTGCCGATGCCGCAGGCATCCACGTCAACCGTTACAAGTATGTTGCCACATGCCTGGGCAGTGTGATCGCAGGCTTCGGCGGACTTTACTACATCATGGACTACGCGAACGGCGTATGGTCCAACAACGGTTTCGGTGACCGCGGATGGCTTGCCATCGCGCTCGTCATTTTCGCCATCTGGCGCCCGGTGCTGGCCATCTTCGGATCGATGCTCTTCGGCGGATTGTACATTTGCCATTTCTACATCACGCAGCTGGATTTCGTTCAGCTCTCGGTGCCGACTCAGGAATTGATCAAAATGACGCCGTACGTCGTGACGATCATCATCCTGGTGCTGATCAGCACGCGCCGCAAGAAGGAGACGCAGCCGCCTGCGCATCTGGGCTTGCCGTATTTCCGCGAGGAGCGGTGATGAAGCCTGTTGTACGAATGCTGACGGAATTCCGATAGAAAATTGACACAAGAAATAAGCCCGCCGGACAGTGCAGATCAACTGTCAGGCGGGCGTTATTGTTTTGATCAATCCATTCCGCGGATACCGACGACGGAAATGTGTTTGGCGAGAAGTTCCTTCCAGGTGCGAAGGACTTCCGCGTCCGGGGCGTGGAACTGGCCCTTGAACATAACCTGGTCGCTCTCGCGGAACGGCTGCAGGAAGTAGCGATGAGCGCCTGCGATCCACTGCGCGATGCTCTCCATCGCGGCGGTGTCATGCAGCTCGGTCATGACGGTTGTGCGGAATTCGTAGTGTATGCTGCTGTTCAGCAGAAGATTCACGGAAGCGTCCACGGCGTCGGTGCGGAAATCGCGGATCCCGACGGTAAGGCCGTAGCGCTCGCGGCAGTTTTTGATATCCATGGCGACATAGTCAAGCAGGTTCGCCTTGAGAAGCCGTTCCAGCATAGCCGGCGACTGGCCATTCGTGTCGAGCTTGACCTTGAAGCCGAGGGCCCGCACTTTGGCGATAAATTCCGGAAGATCCGGCTGCAGTGTCGGCTCTCCGCCGGTGATGGCAACGCCCTCAAGCACTTTCACCCTTGTCTTCAGAAAAGCGAGAACCTGGTCCTCGGGAATCTGCGGCACCGTCTCCGGGTGAAGCACCAGTTCGCTGTTGTGGCAGTACGGACAGCGGAAGTTGCAGCCGCCGGTGAAGACCGTGGCCGCCGTGTGTCCGGGGTAGTCAAGAAGCGTCAGCTTCTGTAAACCGTGAATTTGCATCCGTAAGCACCTCCGAGTGTGGCTTCGATACCTAGTATTGTACCGCGGAAGACGGAAAATGTCTATCGCGGAGAGTATTTTTCGGGAAGAAAAACGGATAGTCGGGCAGAGAAGTTAAGCTTCCTCTGCCTTTTTGTTGCGCTCTCGCGTGCGCATGTCGCGGAAGAAGTCGGTGAGGAGAGCACTGCACTCGTCGGTTAGGACGCCGTTTGTGATCTCGACCTGATGATTGAACTGCGGATTCTGAAGAAGGTTGAGAATGGAGCCCGCGCAGCCTGCTTTGGGGTTGGGGGCACCGACGACAACGTGGTCGATGCGGGCCTGGACGAGCGCTCCGGAACACATCTGGCAGGGCTCGAGCGTGACGTACATGGTGCAGCCCTCAAGTCGCCAGTCGCCGAGGCGGCGGCATGCCTGCCGGATCGCGATGATCTCGGCGTGGGCGAGTGTGGAGTGGGACGTGAGCCTGCGGTTGAAGCCCCGTCCGATGACTTTGCCCTCATGTACGATGACGCACCCGATCGGAACCTCGCCAAGAGCCATGGCGCGGTGCGCCTGGTGGATCGCCTTGCGCATGAAATAGGAATGGTCGGGTTGCGATGCGGACATAAGGAGCTCCTTTCCGGATAACCGAAAATCTTGTCAAGTACTTTTTTGAAGAAGTATAACACCGGAAGGTAAAAATGTATAGAAATATTGCAAAAAACGTAAATAATGTGCAATTTAACATTGAAAATGAGCCGATAAGAGTGTAAAATGTGCAATGTACCATTGTTTTTTCGCGCGTAATGGTCGGAGGAGAGCATGAGTCTTGGAAAACAGAAAAAAATCGGGGTGCTGATCTCGAAACCGACAGCCGAGTATCAGCAGGATATTCTCAGCAGCATCGAACAGCGTGCTGCATCTTACGGATACTATACACTGGTGTATTCCATCTTCGGCGGATACGGGAAAAATGAGCTCTTTGTGCGCGGCGAGCGCATGCTGGCTGATTTGCCGGATTTCCGCAATCTTGACGGACTTCTTCTGTGCATGGACACATTTACCGATGACGTCGTGACCAACCGGCTTCTGGAGCGCGTGCGGATGCGGGCGACATGCCCTGTTGTCTGCGTGCGTCGGCAGTATGACGGTTACCACAGCGTGCTGGTGGACGATCAGAACTCCATGGAGGGCATCGTCGACCATCTCGTGCAGGAGCACGGATACCGTGATTTCTGCTACGTCAGCGGGCCGAAGGATCATCCTGACGCGGTCAAGCGCCTGGACTGCTTCCGCAGAATGATGGCGAAATACGACATTCCCCTCACTGAGGACGATATTTTTTACGGTGATTTCTGGCGCAACCAGGGGCCTGCCGCTGTGGCGGAACTTCTGGACATCCGCACGGATTATCCCGATGTGATCGTGTGTGCGAACGACTACATGGCGATGGCCGTGTGCAACGCGCTTGCAGACCGTGGGATCAAGGTGCCGGACGAGATCGCGGTCACCGGATTTGACGATGCCCGCGACGCAGAGACACAGATCCCGGCGCTCACTTCGGTGCGAGTCGATGTGGCCGGCATGGGGAGACGCGCCGTGGACATGCTTGTCGGTCTGATGAAAAATGAGACCGTTCCGGAGATCGATTACGTGTCGACGCAGGTGGTCTGCCGCGAGTCCTGCGGCTGCCGCGGGAATCGCGAGGCCGGAGCCGCCGCGGCGGTGCGCAAGTATTTTGAGTCGACCAAGGTGGCTGACCACAACAACATGCAGACGATCTTCATGGGGATCGACGTGGAAAACGCGGAGAACATGGATGAGCTGAACGAGTGCATCTACACCTACATTTTCAACAATGATGATTTCCGCGACTTCTTTATCGTGCTGAACGACACCGACTGGGCCTCGGTGGAGCCGGAGGACATGAAGACGTTCACCGACAAGGTACACCTTCGGACGGCGATCCAGGAGACGATCCTGCTCGGACACGTGGACCACGTGTTCTCGCGCGAGGATATTCTGCCGGATGAATATGTCTACGACGTTCCGTGCGGATACTACATCGTGCCGCTTCATTTTCAGGAGCTGTGCTACGGGTACGCGATGATCAATTACCATGATCACAAGGCGCCGCAGGCATTTTTCCAGTACATCATCACGATCATCAGCAACGTGCTGGAGCGGTTGCGCATCAACGTGCGCATGAAGCGGCTGGTCGACAAGCTTTCGAGCCTCTACGTCAGCGATGTGATGACGGGCCTGAAGAACCGCTGCGGCTTCGAGGAGGACTCGCAGCGCATG
>Ga0265298_10009277_pt1 | contig 11724 bp, 8 predicted proteins | sample AusTroGonzalo_MG_3_FD_193486 | JGI IMG/M metagenome (GOLD analysis project Ga0265298, IMG submission 193486) | Bovine rumen microbial communities from tropical cattle in Woodstock, Queensland, Australia - Gonzalo_01 | ecosystem: Host-associated > Mammals > Digestive system > Stomach > Rumen ...
GAGGTGCTGGGCATCTCGAAAGAAGATGCGGACTACAAGTTCGGCTTCATCATCAACGCGTTCAAGTTCGGTGCTCCGCCGCACGGTGGCCTGGCATTCGGTTTCGACCGCGTCTGCGCCCTCTTTGGCGGCCAGGAGACCATCCGCGACTACATCGCCTTCCCCAAGAACAACATGGGCCGCGACGTGATGCTCGACGCGCCTTCGCGTATCGACGACGTTCAGATGGACGAACTCTTCCTGAAGAGCACCGCTCCGGAGAAATAGATCAGAAAAGGGTCTCGTCAGACCCTAGCAAGTTAAAAGACTTGCGATGGTAAGGAGTGACACCGTGCTGCCTGATGGCGGCGCGGTGTTCTTCTGTAGGATAGGCCATGTTGCGGTCCCAGCCGTACTGGGGATATTCCTGGGCGAGTTTCCGCATGTATTCATCGCGGTGGGTCTTGGCCAGGATGCTGGCGGCGGCGATGGCACGGACCGTGGCGTCGCCCTTGACGACGGTATGGGCCGGTGTGTCGCGCCAGGGCTTGAAGCGGTTGCCGTCGACAAGCACGAGGTCGGGCTGGACGGAGAGCTGGTCGAGGGAGCGCTTCATGCCTTCGATCGAGGCGTTGAGGATGTTGATGCGGTCGATCTCTGCGGCGTCGACGGGCGTCACAGCCCAGGAGATGGCTTCGCGCTCGATGATGGGACGCAACTCGTTGCGCTGGGCCTCGGTCAGCTGTTTTGAATCGTTCAGCAGCGGATGGTCGAATCCTTCGGGCAGAATGACGGCTGCGGCAAACACGGGACCGGCCAGGCAGCCGCGTCCGGCCTCGTCGCAGCCGGCGATGCGTGTCTCCGTCCCGGAAAGCAGGCGTGCTGCCTCGGCTTTGCTGCGCTGTTTGTCGGGTTCAATCTCCGACAAGGCGAATACGTCGGCGACCCCGGCCTTTTTCCAGACGGAAGCGGGCAGTGTGCAGCGGCCGCAGACGACCACGGGTTTCTTCTTGTATTGCTTGCAATGGGTCAGGATGCCGCTGATGAGCTTGCCGTCGAGGCTTTGGCTGTCGAAAGCACCTTCACCGGTCAGGATATAATCGGCTTCGGCGATTTTCGCTTCCAGGCCGACCATTTCGCCGAAAAGCTGCCAGCCGGGCTTCAGCTCGGCGCCCAGTTTGGCAAGGGCTGCGCCCACGCCCCCTGCCGCGCCGCCGCCCGGCAGCGTCACGTCGAGCTCCGCTTCTTCCGCCCATCGTTCCATCCGGCGTTCCATCCGTTCCAGCATAGCGGGATCAGCCCCTTTCTGCGCCCCAAAGACCATGGTTGCGCCGTTGGGCCCCAATAGTGGATTATCAACGTCGCAGGCGACGGTGATCGTAACGCGCCTCAGAGAGGCCTCTCTCTCGGAAAGCGCGCGAAACAAGCCTTCGCCGCCGTCGTTCGTGGCACTGCCGCCGATGCCGATCACCAGCTTTTGGCAGCCGCGGGCCATGGCGGCAGCCATCATGAGGCCGAGGCCGTAGGTCGTTGTCTTTTCCGGATTGCGATCCTCTTTGGCCAACATCGCCAGACCGCAGACCTTCGCCATTTCGATAAAAGCCCCGCGGCCCTTGTCGAACAGCAGCAGCGGCGCTTGAATCGGGCGCATCAGCGCATCGACCGTATCGATCATTACCCGCTCGCAGGCAGCTCCCAGCGCCGCCTCCACCACCTCCATCGAGCCGTCTCCACCGTCCGCCATCGGCAGCTTTACGATGTGCGCCTGCGCGCCGCCTACCATGAAGCGACGGACCGCCTGCTCCAGCGCATCCGCCACGCCTGCCGCCGTCAGCGAACCCTTGAATTTATCGGGAACAATCAAAATATTGCGTATCTTTGTCATAAGCGAAACACGATTCTACAAAAATACTGAAAAATATGAATCCATACGACATCAAAGGCCCCTATAACCCCAACCCGCCGAAGCCCCAGCCCAAGAAACGGCCGCTTGAACTCGGCATGGAGCAACTCACCGATGTGGAGCACATCATCGCCGTCGCATCCGGCAAAGGCGGCGTGGGCAAATCCACTGTCTCCGTCAACCTCGCCGTCACCCTGGCCCGCATGGGTTACAAGGTGGGCCTGGCCGACGCCGACGTCTATGGACCTTCGATCCCCAAGATGACCGGCACCGAAGGCGCCATCCCCGAGGTGGAAGTCTATGACGCGATGGGGCAGCCCCTGCCTATCGACGCTGAGATCGACGACAGCTGCAAGGAGATCATCGTCCCCATCGAAAAATATGGCGTGAAATGGATGAGCATCGGCTATTTCACCCGGCCGGAACAGGCCCTCATCTGGCGCGGCCCCATGGCCTGCAATGCCCTCAAGCAGATGCTCCTGCAGGTGAAGTGGGGCAAGCTCGACTACCTGCTGATTGACCTGCCGCCGGGAACTGGCGACATCCATATCTCGCTGGTGCACGACATTCCGCTCAGCGGCGCCGTCATCGTCACCACGCCCCAGGCCGTGGCGTTGGCCGACGTGGAGAAGAGCGTCAACATGTTCCGACATCCGCAGGTTGAGAAGCCCATCCTGGGCCTCATCGAAAATATGTCGTGGTTCACGCCCGCTGAACTGCCCGACAACCGCTACTACATCTTTGGCCGCGATGGCGGCAAGATGATGGCCGACAAATATGGCCTGCCGCTCTTGGGCCAGATTCCCCTCGTCCAGAGTGTCCGGGAAGGCGGCGACGAAGGCACGCCTGCCGCGTTGGCCGACGGTCCGCTGTACGATGCCATGCGTGCAGCTGCGGAAGCGATGCTGTCGTGAGAAACCCACTGAAACGTATTGTTTTAATGGAAAAGAATCCATAACTTTGTGGGCTATTCAGCTGAAAACAAATAAATATAAACGTTTATATCAATATGAAGAATTACACCACTGAACAGATCCGGAACGTCGTCCTGCTGGGAGGTACGCGGTCGGGCAAGACCACTTTGGCCGAAGCCATGCTTTTTGAAGGCAAAGTGATTGACCGCCGCGGTACTGTTGAAGCCAAGAACACCGTTTCCGACAACACGGAAGTTGAACAGCTCTACCAGCGTTCCATCTACTCCACGCCGCTGTACGCCGAGTTCAAAGACCATAAGATCAACGTGATCGACGCCCCGGGCGCCGACGATTTCGTGGAAGGTGCCGTCCTCGGCCTCAATGTCTGCGAATCGGCCATCATGCTGGTCAACGCCGGTCAGGGCGTTGAGGTGGGCACCGAGATCCACGGCCGTTACGCCGAGGATTGCCACAAACCGGTGATCATCGCCGTCAACCAGCTCGACACGGAGAAATCCAACTGGGACAACACCCTCGACAGCCTGCACCAGGCCTTTGGCGGCAAGCCGGTCGTGATCCAGTTCCCGGTCAACGCCGGTGTGAACTTCGACAGCATCGTCGACGTCCTCAAGATGAAGATGTACAAGTTCAAGGATGAGAACGGCAACTTCGACGAAGTCGAAATTCCGGCCGAGTTCAAGGGTAAAGCCGAAGATATGCGCGCCGAACTGATGGAGAAGGCCGCAGAAGGCGACGAAGAGCTGATGATGAAATACTTCGACGAGGGCGAGCTCTCCGAGGAAGAGATGCACCAGGGCCTCCGCGTCGGTTTCGACAAGGGTGAAAGCTATCCGGTGTTCTGCATCTGCTCGAAGAAGGATATGGGTGTCCGCCGCCTCATGGAGTTCGTCACCGAGTTCTGCCCGGCTCCGCAGCTGGATGCCAAGGGCCAGACCTCGCTGTTCGTCTACAAGACCGCGCTGGAGCAGCACCTGGGCGATGTCACCTACTTCAAGGTGATGTCCGGTAAGATCACGGAAGGCCAGGATGTGATCAACATGGCCAGCGAGACGAAAGAGCGCATTACCACGCTCTACGCCGTGGCCGGCAAGAAGAAAGAGAAAGTCACGGAACTGGTGGCTGGCGACATGGGTTGCACCGTGAAGCTGAAAGCTGTCAAGACCAACCAGACCCTCAACGCTCCGGGTTACGACAAAGTCGTCGATCCGATTACCTTCCCGCCGTTCAAGTATCGTTGCGCCATCAAGGCCACCGACGAGAAAGACGAGGAGAAGCTGGGCGAGGCCCTCAACCGCGCCGGCGCAGAAGACCCGACCCTCCGCGTCGAGTACTCCCGCGAGTTGAAGCAGACCATCATCAACGGTATGGGCGAGCAGCAGATCAACATCCTCAAGTGGAACCTCAACAACAACTATAAGATCGACGTCGAGTTCATCGCGCCGAAGATCCCGTACCGCGAGACCATCACCAAGGTGGCCAACGCCATGTACCGTCACAAGAAACAGTCTGGCGGCGCCGGTCAGTTCGGTGAGGTGCACCTCGTGGTCGAGCCGATCGTGGAAGGTGTCGACACCACCGCGAAGTTCAAGATCGACGGCAAGGAGACCCAGCTCAACATCAAGGGCCGTGAGGAATTCGAACTGCCTTGGGGTGGTAAATGGGAATTCATCAACTGCGTGGTCGGTGGTGCCATCGACGCCAGCTTCATGCCCGCCATCAAGAAAGGTATCCAGCAGCGCCTGGAGGAAGGCCCGCTCACGGGTTCCTACGCCCGCGACATCCGCGTCTTCGTCTACGACGGTAAGATGCACCCGGTGGACTCCAAGGAAATCGCGTTCATCATCGCTGGCCGTAACGCCTTCCGCGAGGCCTTCAAGAACGCTGCCCCGAAGATCCTCGAGCCGATCTACATGGTGGAAGTCATGGTCCCGGCCGACTGCATGGGTGATGTGATGAGCGACATCCAGAACCGCCGCGGTATGATCGAGGGTATGAACTCTGAAAAGGGCTTCCAGATCCTCCGCGCCCGCGTTCCGCTCGCAGAACTCTACAAGTATTCGACGACCCTGAGCTCCCTGACCTCCGGTCGTGCCACGTTCACCCAGGAATTCATTGAATACCAGCAGGTGCCGGCCGACGTCCAGGACAAGCTGCTCAAGGCTTACGAGGCAGAACAGCAGGAAGAAGACTAGTCTTCCTGATGATTCAGGCCCTTCATATCGACAAATCCTTCGGGACCCTCAGGGTCCTGAAGGATATTTGTTTTACGGCCGCCCCTGCCGAGGTGGTGAGCATTGTCGGTGCTTCAGGAGCCGGCAAGAGCACGCTGCTGCAGATCCTGGGTTCGCTGTCGCGGCCCGATGCAGGCACGGTCACCATCGACGGCACCGATATCTTTGCTCTCTCCGACAAGGCGCTGGCCGCCTTCCGCAACCAGCAGATCGGTTTCGTGTTCCAGTTCCATCACCTGCTGCCGGAGTTCACGGCGGTGGAGAATGTGATGATTCCGGCGCTGATCGCACAGGTGCCGCGCGCCACAGCCCGGAAAAAGGCGGAAGAACTGCTGACGCTCCTCGGGCTGGGCGAGCGTTTCTCGCACAAGCCTTCGCAGCTCAGCGGCGGCGAACAGCAGCGCGTGGCGATCGCCCGGGCGCTGGTCAACCAGCCCAAGGTGCTCTTTGCCGACGAGCCGTCGGGCAATCTCGACAGCAAGACCAAGGGTGAGCTGCACAAACTCTTTTTCGAACTGCGAGACCGTTTCGGCATCACTATCGTTATCGTGACGCACGACAAGGACCTGGCCGCGATGTCCGATCGCGTGGTGGAGATCCGCGACGGACAAATCCTTTAGGTATAAGACGTTCACTTTTTTTGTATCTTCGTGAATCCGACAATTCACGAAGCTATGAAACGCATGCTCCTGCTGCTGCTCGCTTTCATCGTGGCAGCCTTCACCCTGAACCAGACTCCGGAAGACCGGGCTCGAAAACTGATTGCCAAAATGACCCTCGAGGAGAAAGCCGCCCTCATGCGTCACGATGACGGCGGGGTGGAACGCCTCGGCATCCGGCCCTATAACTGGTGGAACGAAGCGCTGCACGGTGTGGCGCGCAACGGCAAGGCAACCACCTTCCCACAGCCCATCGGCATGGCGGCTTCGTTCGACGAGCCGCTGGTCGAGCAGGTTTTTACGGCCGTGAGCGACGAAGGGCGGGTCAAGCACCGCCAGGGCATGGCTGACGGCGTCTCCGACTGGTACGAGGGCATCACCTACTGGACACCCAACATCAATATCTTCCGTGATCCGCGCTGGGGCCGCGGCATGGAAACCTACGGCGAAGATCCCTATCTGACCGGACAACTCGGCATGGCCGTGGTGCGGGGCCTGCAGGGGCCGCTGGACGCGCCAGTCCTGAAGGCACATGCTTGCGCCAAGCATTTCGCCGTCCATTCCGGACCGGAATGGAACCGCCATAGCTTCGATGCCGAGGTAAGCGACCGCGACCTGCGTGAAACCTATCTCCCTGCGTTCAAGGACCTGGTGACCAAAGCCGGGGTGCAGGAAGTGATGATTGCCTACAACCGTTTCCGCGGCGTGCCTTGCGGCGCCAACCGCTTCCTCATTGATACAGTGCTTCGGGGCGAATGGAAATACCAGGGACTGGTGGTTTCCGACTGCTGGGCCATCCATGACTTTTTCATGGAAGGGCGCCACGGTTATTGCGAAGACGTGACGCATGCCGTGTCGGAAGCAGTCCGTGCCGGCACCGACTTCAACTGTGGCGAATCGTACCGCCATATCCCCGAGACCGTCGCCGCGGGCCTGCTCGACGAAGCCGAACTCGAACCTGCGCTGACTCGCATCCTGGCCGCCCGCATCCGCCTGGGTGAACTGGATGACAATGATGCCGCCTGGGCTAATCTGCCGGACGACATCGTGGAAGGCCCCGCGAACCGCACGCTGGCTCGCAAGATGGCGCAGGAATCGATCGTCCTGCTGCAGAATAGGGGCGGCATTCTGCCCCTCGTGCCGAGCTCCCGCATCGCGGTCATCGGACCCAATGCCGACGACAAAGAGATGCTGTGGGGTAACTACAACGCGATTCCCGACCATACAACAACCCTGGCGGAAGCGGTGCGGGAGCGGATTCCGACCCTGATCAGCTTCCCGGCTTGCGAGCTGGTGCGCAAAGAAGCCCTTTCCGCGCAGGAAATCGCAGGCGTCCTGCAGCAGCTCAAGGACATCACGACCGTCATCTTCGCGGGCGGCATTTCGCCGCGCGTGGAAGGTGAGGAGATGCCCGTCGACCTGCCGGGCTTCCGGGGCGGCGACCGCACCGACATCGAACTGCCCGCTGTGCAACGACAATTGCTGGCTGCCTTGCATCGCGCTGGCAAGCGGGTGATTCTGGTCAATTTCTCCGGCTCTGCCATGGGCCTGGTACCTGAAACGCAGAACTGCGACGCCATCGTTCAGGCCTGGTATCCGGGCCAGGAGGGCGGCACGGCGCTGGCCGACATCCTCTTCGGCGACGTGGCCCCTTCCGGCAAACTGCCTGTCACCTTCTACCGCTCGATCGAGCAAGTGCCGGACTATGAGAATTACGACATGCAGGGCCGTACCTACCGCTATTTTACGGGCGAAGCGCTCTTCCCCTTCGGTTACGGTTTGAGCTATACAAGCTTTGTGTACGGTGCTCCCCGCGTGAACGGGCGTGTGCTGGAGGTTCCTGTCACAAACGCTGGCCGGCGCGACGCCGACGAGGTGGTGCAGCTGTATGTGCGGCAGCCCGCCGATGCGGAAGGGCCGCTGAAGAGCCTGCGCGGCTTCCAGCGGGTCCATATCCCGGCGGGCGCGACCGTCACGGTCTCGTTCCCGCTTTCGGCGGAAACCTTCCTGGGCTGGTCGCCCGAAGCCGGTGACATGGTGCCTTTGAAGGGTGCGTGGGAGTTGCTTGTCGGCGGCAGTTCGGCTGACCAAGCGCTCCAGCGTGTTGCTTATACGTATTGAGATGAAAGATAAGCATACATTTCTGGCGTTTGACTGCGGCGCTACCTCTGGTCGGGCCTTGCTGGGCACCTTTACGGACGGTGGCTTCTCCATGGAGGAGGTGTATCGCTTCCCCAACGGGATCACGGAGCTGCATGGCCGATACTACTGGGACATCCTGGCCATCTACGCGCATTTCCGGCGCTGCCTGGCGGAGCTCTCCGCGCAAGGTGTCCGGATCGATTCCATCGGCATCGACACCTGGGGCGTGGATTTCGGCTTCGTGGCCGACGACGGCAACGTGCTCGGCTATCCGCGTGCTTACAGGGATCCGTATACGGAGGGCATCCCTGAGGAGGTCTATAAGCTTTTTCCCCGCGAAGAGCTCTATGCCGCCACGGGCATCCAGATCATGAATTTCAACTCGATCTTTCAGCTTTATGCACAGACCAGGGAGGGCTTTGCGCCGCTGCGCCACGCCCATGAGATCCTTTTCGTGCCGGACCTGCTTGCTTATATGCTGACGGGCGAAAAGGTGTGCGAATACACGATCGCTTCCACCTCCGGCATGATGGACCAGCACAGCCGCCAGTTCAACAAGGCGCTGCTGGAAAAACTGGGAATTAGGTCAGACGTGCTCCTTCCCATCGTACAGCCCGGCGTGAAGATCGGTGAATTCGACGGCATCCCCGTGGTGGCAGTGGCGGGACACGATACGGCTTCGGCCATCGCCGCCGTGCCGGCCGCCGACGGGAACTTTGCTTACCTCTCCAGCGGCACCTGGAGCCTGATGGGCATCGAGGTGCCGGCGCCCATCATCAATGATAAGAGCGCCCGCCTCAACTTCACCAACGAAGGCGGCATTGACGGCACGACGCGTTTCCTGAAGAACATCACCGGAATGTGGCTGCTGGAGCAGTGCCGCGCGGTCTGGAAGGCCGCCGGCAAAGACTATTCCTATGCCCAACTGGTGGAGATGGCCCAGTCCGAGGCGGCTTTCCCCGGCCGCATCAATCCTGATGATCCGCGCTTTGCGAATCCGAAAGATATGGTCGCGGAAATCAGTGCAGCGCTTTCTGCCGCTCCGGTTTCCGTTCCGCTCGCAGAAAAATGCTCGCGATCCGAAAACCGCTCGCGGCTATTCAGCGACGCGCAAATCGTCAGTTGTATCTATCACAGCCTGGCTGATCGATACAAAGAGGTGCTGGACATGCTGCAAGGCTTCGCACCTTTCAAGATCGAGAAACTGCACGTCATTGGCGGCGGCAGTGCCAACGAACTGCTGAACCAATGGACCGCCAATGCGCTCGGCATTCCGGTGGTGGCGGGGCCCACCGAAGCCACCGCCATCGGCAACCTGATGCTTCAGGCCCAGGCGGCGGGCCTGGTGGCCGATCGCTGGCAGATGCGCCGCCTTATCGCCGATACTTTCCAAGTCAAAACCTATCTACCCCAATGAAAGAAAAAGATATCCTTCAATCCTACGAATACGCCCGCGAGCGTTACGCTGCCCTCGGCGTAGACAGCGACAAAGCCATCGAAACCCTCGAACAGACGCCCATCTCCCTGCACTGCTGGCAGACCGACGATGTCATCGGCTTCGAAAGTGCTGCCGGCCTGTCGGGTGGTATCCAGACCACCGGCAACTATCCCGGCCGCGCCCGCAACATCGACGAAGTGCGTGCCGACGTGCTCTTTGCCAAGAGCTTGATCGCCGGTAACCACCGCTTAAACCTTCATGAGATCTATGGCGACTTCGGCGGGCGGTTCGTGGATCGCGACCAGGTGGAAATCAGCCATTTCCAGAGCTGGATCGACTGGGCCCGCGAACACGGGATGAAGCTCGATTTCAACTCCACCTCGTTCGGCCATCCCAAGAGCGGAGACCTGAGTCTGGCCAACCCTGACAAGGGCATCCGGGACTTCTGGATCGAGCATACCAAACGCTGCCGACGTATCGCCGACGCCATGGGCAAGGCGCAGGGCGATCCCTGCATCATGAACATCTGGGTGCATGATGGTTCAAAAGACCAGACCGTGGAGCGCAAGCGCTACCGCGAGATTTTCGCCGAGAGCCTTGACGAAATCCTGACGGAAGACCTGCCCGGTATGAAAACCTGTTTGGAGGCCAAGCTCTTCGGCATCGGACTGGAAAGCTATACCGTGGGTTCGCACGATTTCGTGGCCGGCTACTGCGCGACGCGCAAACTGATGTATACGCTCGACACGGGGCACTATGAAATGACGGAAAACGTGGCCGACATGGTCGCTTCGTTGCTGCTCTTCGTGCCGGAGCTGATGCTCCACGTGAGCCGCCCCATCCGTTGGGACTCCGACCACGTGACCATCATGAACGACCAGACGCTCGACCTCTTCAAGGAGATTGTGCGTGCAGATGCATTGAGCCGCAGCCACATCGGCCTGGACTATTTCGATGCTGCCATCAACCGCATCGGCGCCTATGTCATCGGTACCCGCGCCACGCAGAAATGCCTGCTCAGCGCCCTCCTCGAGCCGCTGGCGAAGCTCCGTGAATACGAAGACGCCGGCATGGGCTTCCAGCGCCTGGCGCTCCTCGAAGAAGCCAAGACGCTCCCCTTCGGCGCTGTCTTCGATTACTTCAATTACAAGAACAACGTTCCCGTGGGAGAAGCATTTATTCCGGAGATTGAAAAATACGAAAAGAACGTGTTATCCAATAGATGATGCTGAGCTAGAGTCAGATGAAAAAGAATCTTGACGAAGTGTCCTTTATGCGCCCTATTTTGATAGTGCTTGTTGTGCTCTATCATGCCATGGCCATCCATACCGGAAACTGGGATCTGCCGGAAGGTACACCGCAGATAGGCGCATACGCTGCTGTCGGCAGAATAGCGTATATGTTCATGCTGGAGGCGTTCGTATTCATGTCCGGCTATGTTTGGGCATTTCAGAGAGAGCAGCGAGGCGCAGAACCGTTCGGTGTGCTGGTAAAAAAGAAAAGCTACAGGCTGTTGGTGCCCTGCTATCTTTTCGGCATCCTATACGCGCTGTTGTTCGAGCGGGCGACCCCTTTGATGGAAAACGTCGTAAGGGTTTTTACCGGTATAGGACACTTGTGGTTCTTGGTTATGCTATTTGTTTGTTTTGTTGCGCTTTGGGCTCTCTTGAAATGGATACCAAAAACCCGATGGTGGGGGATATTTTTGTTGTTCACTATGCTTGCTCTATTCAGTTCTTACCCCCAGTCATTTCGGCTATCCAACATCATGTATTACCCACTGTATTTCTTTTTTGGATATGTCATGTATAGTAATAGGGAACACATGATGAGCAGGACGAATGTGGGGAAAGTACTGTCAGCTTGGATCGTATTCCTTGTTCTGTATGCAGGACTGAGCTATGTGCGAGGTCGTTTCATGGAACAGGCAGATGAAGGGGATCTGTTAGAGATGCTGAAAAAGGGATGCCGTTTGTGCTATACTATAGCTGGCGTGATGGCCTTCTACATAACTTCGGTGTGGGTCGTGAGTAAGATTAAATTGCCGAAGTGGTATATCGATGTAGGAGCCATGTGTTTCGGCGTGTATATTTTCCAACAATTCATACTTCAATTTCTGTATTATCATACGTCGCTGCCTGTTCTGTCAAACCCCTACCTGTTGCCATGGGAGGCTTTTACAGTTTCATTGGCAGGTTCTCTTCTTTTGACTTGGCTCATAAGAAAGACAAACTTAGGCAGAAAGATTCTTTAAACAAACATGGAACCTACATATACTAATCTGATCATCGGGTTGCTCATCATTGCCATCGGCGCCTTCTGCCAGAGCAGCAGCTACGTGCCGATCAATAAGATCAAGGCCTGGAGCTGGGAAAGCTACTGGATCGTGCAGGGCGTCTTTGCCTGGCTGCTCTTTCCGCTGCTCGGCGCCCTGCTC
>Ga0265298_10009278_pt1 | contig 11723 bp, 10 predicted proteins | sample AusTroGonzalo_MG_3_FD_193486 | JGI IMG/M metagenome (GOLD analysis project Ga0265298, IMG submission 193486) | Bovine rumen microbial communities from tropical cattle in Woodstock, Queensland, Australia - Gonzalo_01 | ecosystem: Host-associated > Mammals > Digestive system > Stomach > Rumen ...
AAAGACTTCCATCACGTCTCCGACCTTCGCTGCCTCCGGCACCTGCTTTGCCGGCAAAAGCACTTTAATTTCACGATCTCCGGGCTCGGCGAGATATACGCCGAATTCCACCCTCTTTACAATCTCAAGTTTTTGGATCTCTCCAATGTGTAAGCTCATTTTGTTTCCTCCGTCCTATTGGTTTATAATTCAAATTCCACGACGGCAAAGGTCTTCCCTTGCCCATCCATCAGGGCAACCGTGATCCTCGATTCCTCCCTTGCCACGAAGGGATGGATCACGTCTCCCAAAAATGCCTGTTTTTTATATTCCGCGCGAAGCTGCCTGATCGTCACGTCCGCCGGCAAAAACTCCAGTGCCATGGACACGTACTGACCGTTGTTGACGTGATGATTGGAATCAAGATGATGCGGCAGCACGGAAATTGGCTCCATGCGCTCGCTCTCCTTGGGGAAGTTGATTTTCCTTCCGGCATATTCCATCGGGATCCGCTCTTCCTTTGGATACCCCTTGATCATGGCCTCGTCCGGCACGACAAAGCGCTCCGTGGAAATGTCGATCAGGCTCCAGACGCTGTTTGCCTTGGCAAGATAGTTTCCGTCCTCATCAAACATCATGAAATTACGAAATCCCATGAATTTCTGAAAGTCGTAGGGCGCGGTCCCGATCCGCACGCGCTCGCCATATTTGGGAAGCCGGATGGGCACGATCTGCCACGCGTTCAAAACCCATACCACGTTCCGGTCCTTGCAATACTGAACGCCCACTCCCGCGTCCTCCGACTGGAACGTGGAGCAATCCTGAAAGTAATTTAACAGAGCCATAAGGGTCAGACGCCCTTCGCTGTCTGTTTCACTGTAACGGATCCTGCTGTCAAAAGAATACATGTCTTGTCCTTTCCGTGTCGTTTTCTGTCATCATCCTATGATCTCGAACTCCATGTTCACAAGGTCCAGACCGCCCTGTGCAAAATACAGACGGACCGTGGTATAACGCGAGAACATATAAGTGTTGCCAAAGAAGCTTACGGGAGCTCCTCCCGTTCCATTCCAGGTAAAGGTTCCTACCACCGTCCCCATGCAAAATACCGTTACGGGGATCTGTGCCAGCTCGCCTGCGTCAGAACTAGCCGTGAGCGTAAAGCGTACCATACCTTGCCGTTCCATGTCAAGCACAAAACTAAAGCTGGTATCCCTTGCCGTCTTCACGTCCGCAAGATCCACGACAAGGCGATCTCCCATGTGGTAGGTCTGTACCTCACCCTGCGTAGCCGCGCCCTCTTCCTCGCGGCCCGTGATCTCAACGCTTTCTGCCGTTCCAAGAAGGCGTTTCATGGCATTCGACCGAAGCACCACTTTCAGCACGTTTGCAGCATTCCGCTGGAGTTCGGCGCGCTTTAGCTCGCCCTTTGCAAGAGATTCCACGGTGTTGTCGTCATGCTTTTCACCGTCTGCACAGACCATGTAAACGTCGTTTTGCGCCATGGCCATGGCTGCGAAGTCCCGCTTGTCCGGTGCCTTTTCGCGGCGATTGATATTTGCCCACCAGTCCGTCATGGCAAAGCCCTCAAAGCCCCATTCCTTGCGGAGGATCGTGGTCGTCAGGTCGTAATTACCCGCCGTCCACAGGCCGTTGACGCTTCCATAGGTGGTCATGATGGTATATGCGCCGCCCTTTTTCACGGCGATCTCAAAGCCCTTGAGATAAATCTCCCGAAGTGCCCTTTCGGAGATCACGCTGTCGAGGAAATGTCTTCTTGTCTCCTGATTATTCCCGCAAAAATGCTTGATGGTGCCCGTAACGCCTGCCGCGTGAAGGCCAAGAAGCTGCGCCGATGCGATCTCACCGGTAAGAAGCGGGTCTTCGGAGAAATATTCAAAATTACGCCCGTTCAAGGGGTGTCTGTGAATGTTCATGCCGGGTCCCAGCAGACATTCCACGCGGTTCGCGCTCATTTCATAGCCCGTGAACGTAAAGAGTTCCGTAAGAAGCTCACAGTTCCAGGTGCAGGCCAGCATCGTGCCGCCAGGCAGGCTAAAAGCCTTCGTCCCGCAGTCAAGGCGCATGCCGGAGGGCCCGTCATCGCAGCATCCGCAGGGGATGCCAAACTCCTGAAGCCTTGCCGAAACGCCGCCGAAGGCTGCTGCCGTTCCCGCCGTCACCTTAGGACTCCCCATGCCTTCGCCGCGGATGATGCAGGACAGATCCTCATCCGAAAGCTGGCCAATGAACTCTTCTAGGGTGTTATTCCCCTTTGCCACGTCCGAAAGCTTGATCCCAAGATCGCCTGTCTGCGCGATCTCCTTAGGCATCCACGCACTGCGACGCTCAGCCTCGCCCTCGCGGTAAGTGCCCGCAGGAATACCGTTCTCGCCCTTGGACTCCCATGTCTTTGCAATGGGAGCGGGTTCATAGCCCAGCTCGCCGCCACGATTTACCATTCTCTCGAAGGGCAGCACGGGCGCCATGGCGCTTTCCATCTGGCCGAGCACAATGGTCTGATCAAGGCTTATGCTAAGCGGATCCAAGGTTTCGCGCACATTCTTGCCCGCATGGAAACGGTATTCTCCCGCCTCGAGAACATACGCATAAGCATGTCCGGTCGCAGCTTTATCATCATAGGATGCAAGGCTTTCTGGGGAGATCAAAACCTCCACGCGCTCACTTTCGCCAGGTTGCAAAAGCTTTGTCTTTGCAAATCCGCAAAGCACTCTCGCGGGCTTGCCCAGCGTCCCCTGGGGTGCTTCGCAGTAGACCTGAACAACCTCCTTGCCTGCAACCGCTCCAACGTTCTTTACGAAAACGCTTGCCGAAACGGACGGGCAAGCCATGCCAGCAACCTGTGACGCGGCATATGCAAGGAATTCCCTGGCCGAAAGCTTGAATTCCTCATAGGCAAATTCCGTATAGGAAAGTCCATAGCCAAAGGGATAGCGCACTTTGTCCTTCGCAAAGGTTTCAAAGTAACGATATCCAACGTAAATGTCTTCCTGATAGACGTCGCGGTCCTGGTCCCCGAAGTTCGCGTTGGAAGGATAGTCTTCGATCTCATATGCGATCGTGTCCGTTAGTTTTCCTGAGGGCGATACATTGCCAAGCAGCACGTCTGCGGTCCCAAGTCCGCCCATCATGCCGCCCTGCCAAACGTAAAGCACGGCATCCGGCGCAAATTCGTCCACAAAACTCATGTCAATGATGGAGGCCACGTTCAGCAAGACAACGACCTTCTCAAAGTGCTCCCGGACGATCCGAAGCATGTCCTTTTCGCCTGCCGTCAAGAGATAGGACCCCTCCTTGTAGGAATTGTCCATCTCCTCGCCGGCCGTGCGGCCAATAACGCAAAGCGCCGTTTTGCAACGCTCTGCAGCCTTTTTCACAAGCTCGTCGGAAAGTGGCATCTCCGCCTGGCACCAGGGCTCTCCGCCCCAGCTTGCACCATGGTCAAAGGGATGCTCCGTCGTCCAAGCCTTGTAGGTCTCGAAAACCTCCTGGTTCAGCTTTGCGCCGCGAAGCGTCAGTCCCTCGGGAATGTTCACCACGTGGGAAACGTTCACCATACCGCCGGAACCCGTTCCGCTCTTATAATAATCCAGCTGGATCCGCCCGAACACGGCGATCTCTTTCGATGCGTCCAGCGGCAGTGCCCCGTTTTTGTTCTCCAGGAGCACGACGCCTTCTGCGATGGCCTCCGTGGCCTTATCCTGATATTTCTTCCAATCCAAGATCATGCGTGATCCTCCAATTTCTAAGTTACTTGGCCCGCCATGCGCGGCTTCTGCGGCCCGCATTCTTTGCAGGCATTCGCCTTTGCATCGGCCCGGGCCCTTTATACCGGCATGCGCTTTTGTATTGCCGGGCCCTTTATACCAGCACGCGCTGCAGGATCTCATCCTCCATCACGAGCTTTTTCGCAGCCTCGCGGTACTTTTCCTCATGCAGATAGGTATGTCTGTGCGGCTTGATCGTCGGCGCCATGTCGATGGCCTTGATGAAATCCGCCTTCTTCATGCCGAGGGTTGCCACGTAATCCCAAAAGCCCGTGTCCGTAAATACCTTATTCACGCGAACGTACCTGTGATTCTGCACCTTCGCCATGATATAGGTGGCAATGCCCACCTGCACGCCGTGGAGCTGCGGCACGTCGAGGAATTTGTCCAGTGCATGGCTGATCAGATGCTCGCTTCCGCTGGTAGGTGCGCTGCTGCCCGCGATCTCGTTCGCAATGCCGCTCATCGCCAGGGAATCCAAAAGCTCCTTCAGGAACACCTCGTCCTGAATACTTTCATAAGGCGTGCGAACAAAGCTGTTCACTGCCTTCTTCGCCACCATCACCGCAAAATCATTGAGAACGGACGCACCGTGCTGCGCCTCGTAAACCCAGTCGTAAAGCGACGTGATCTTCGCCACCATGTCGCCGACGCCGGAATATATGAACTTGACGGGCGCCGTGCGGATCACCTCTGTGTCAACCACGATGCCGTATGCAAGCTTTGCAGGCACGGAATTGCGTCTTCCGCCCACCAAAAGAGATGCGCTGGCGCTGGAAAATCCGTCACTCGAGCTACTGGTCGGCACGCTGATAAAAGGCATTCCGCGAAGGAATGCGGCATATTTCCCCGCATCGATCACTTTGCCGCCGCCGATGGAAACCACTGCCTTCGCATTGTTCGGAATGGCAAACGCCAGCGGGATGATGTCCTCGATCGCCACCGTGTCGAGCTCTTGATACTCAAGAACCTTCACGCCTGCTGCCCTCATGGAATCCATGACCTTCATGCCAAACAGTTCGATGAGTCCGTTGCCAAAATAGATCACGACCTCGGAAAGTCCTTCCTCCATCAACGTCGGTCCAAGGCAACCCAAAGCGCCGCTCCCCACCTTTAAGATCACGGGAATGGAAATACTGTCATTTTTCTGCATGATATACCCTCCATTTTCTGCTTTCTCTTTACGCCTTATGTCCTCCGATCTGTTCGTTGCGCTGCATCTTCGTCGCGCCCTCTTCCAGATCGGTTCCTTTCAAAACTGCATTCTTGCCGTACCTTTTCTGCAGTTGCAAGATTGCCTCCTGCATGCTCTTTTCCCGGGCAAGACGCCTTTCCTCCTCCGCGTCCGCCTTCTTTTGCTCCTTGTCCTCCAGGAAGTCCTTAAACAGGTCCATCTGCACGTAGGTCTCTTCCTCCCCGGCCTCTTCCTTCTTCACGTGATTGGCCGTGATCGTAAGGCGTCGCACAAGGAGCGCCGGATCCATGATCTCCTCATAGAGCGAAAGGACCTCGTCCACGATCTTTGCGGAGGATGAAGTAAAGCATCCCAGATTTCTCGAGCCGTGGGCAGGCTTTGGCGTCTCCCGGCCGTACCGGTCCACGGAAACCTCGCCGTGATAGGCCTTGCGCCGTGCCTCATCCTTTAAGTTTTCGATGTCATATCCGATCGTCAAGACCATTTGATCCGTCACAAGCTTTTTCGACACCAGATCGAGCACCAAAAGCTCCGTCATTTCCTTGACGATGATCCGCGCCTTATCGTAAGGGTATGGCGTTTGCAGCACCTGACCAGAGCCCACGGAATTGCTTTCCGGCTCATAGCTTCGGATGTCCGCGATCGTCGTAGGCTCCCACCCCCACGCATGGTCGATGAGAAGCTCCGCGTTGATGCCAAAGATCCGATATAAAAGGTCTTCGTTGTAATATTCCGTCTCCTTGCCAAGGCTGCACCTTGCAACGTCGCCCATGGTAAAGAGCCCTACCTCTTCCAGCCTTCTTGCGATGCCGCGGCCCACGCGCCAAAAGTCCGTGAGCGGCCTGTGGTCCCAAAGAAGCCTTCGATAACTCATTTCGTCAAGCGATGCAATGCGAACGCCGTTTGCATCCGGCTTTGCGTGCTTTGCAACGATGTCCATGGCGATCTTGCAGAGGTATAGATTGGTCCCGATCCCCGCCGTCGCGGTGATCCCCGTCTTTGCAAGCACGTCCGCCACCATTTTTGACGCAAGCTCCTGCGGCGTCATATGGTAAGTGTTTAGGTACGCCGTCACGTCCATGAACACTTCGTCGATGGAATAAACGTGAATGTCCTCGGGCGCCACGTATTTCAGGTAAATCTGGTAGATGTCCGTGCTGTATTTGACGTAGAGCGCCATCCGCGGCTTCGCCGTGATGTAGGTCAGCAGCGGCTCTCCCGCCTTTTTGCTCCGGTTGACCTCGCGCACTTTTTGCACCACTTCAAAAAGTCTGGCGCGCCCCGGGATCCCGTATGCCTTCAACGAAGGCGACACTGCCAGACAAATGGTCTTCTCCGTTCTGCTTTCATCCGCCACCACAAGGTTTGTCGTCAGCGGATCAAGCCCTCTTTCCACGCATTCCACGGATGCGTAAAAGGACTTTAGGTCAATGGCTACGTATGATCTTTCCGACATTACTTTTTCTTCCGACGTTTTTTCATCTTCCGTCTGCAACGCTTACATTTACAATCCTGCGGGGCAAGGTCATTTTGGATCCCCTTGACAAGGACCAGGAGTACCAATGCGATCTGGCCGCCAAACAGCAAAACGTCCTTTTTCTCCAAAAGGAATTTTTTCACCGAATCTAACATCTTGCCACCCTTTCTTTTCTAAAGACAACTCCACAAGCCGCTCCGGACACTTTCGAAGTGCTACGAGAGCCTGATTTCCGCGCTTTCGAAGTGCTACGAGAGCCTGATTTCCGCGCTTTCGAAGTACTACGAGAGCCTGATCTCTGCGATGCCGCCAAGTGCGATCCGCGTGCCGTCCGAAAGCACCATCTCCTTGGCGTTGCGATCCACCTTCCAGAACTCTCCCTTGGTTGTCACATAGCTTCCGCCGGCCTTCTTTTCATCCGGTACAAAGTGCAGCACCTCGATTGCGGGCCTGCTGCCCTTATTCGCCTCAAGGAACGAAAGCGTCTCGTCCAACGCCGCCTTCTCCCCTTCATCGATCTCACGAAAGCCCTCCGTGAGGCGCCCTGCCTCCTCGATCGCGGCTTCATAGCCCGTCAGCGCCGCGAAGGGAGAAAACTGCGCCGCCCTGTCGTGCAGCGACATGTGAGGTCTGTGGTCTGACTGATGATGCGGCAGGTTTATGATATCGTCATACTTCCCCATGCTTCTTCCTCAGATATTTTAATTACGCCTTACTCTGCCTGTTTACGGATACTGCCTTGATAAAGAGCACAAATCCCAACAGGAAGATCACGGAGAGTACGCTGATACCCTTATTGATGCTGCCCGTCATCTGAGAAACAAATGCCACGAGCGTTGTTCCGATAAAGGAAGCGCCCTTGCCGCAGATATCATAAATCCCAAAGAATTCTCCGGACTGCTCCGGCGGAATGATCTTGGTGTAATAAGACCTCGAAAGCGCCTGTACGCCGCCCTGGAACATGCCGACCAAAACGGCAAGTGCCCAGAACTGCGCGATGCTTGAGAGGAAGATCGCATATACGGCAATGCACAAATATGCCCCGATGCAGACCATGATCAGGTGTTCCGTAGCGAATTTCTTCGACAGCTTTCCAAAAATGATGGAGCAAGGGAAGGCGACAAGCTGCGTTACCAAAAGTGCAAGCAAAAGACCAGTGCTGCCAAGCTCAAGTGCCTCTCCATAGGAAACTGCCATCTCGATGATGGTATAAACGCCGTCGATGTAGAAGAAGAAAGCGATCAAAAACCAGAAAATCCTGCTGTGCTTCTTTGCGTTTGCGAAGGTTTGGCCAAGACGCTTAAAGGTTGCCGCAACGGCGTGCTTTGGGCAGTCCATGAAGTACTTTTGCTCATAGCAGCGAAGCAGCGGCACGGTCATGCCAATCCACCAAGCGGCCGTGATCACAAAGGCGATGCCCATTGCCACCTCCATGGAAAGCCCGACAAGATCCTTGCCAAGCACCACGCCAAGGCAGGCTATGAACGGAATGCAGCTTCCGATGTAGCCCCAGGCATATCCGGAAGTCGAAACACGGTCCATGTGCTCCGGCGTCGTAACGTCCGGCAGCATGGAGTCATAAAAGATCAGGCTCGAGGAATAACCGACCTTCGAAATGATAAACAGGATCAGGAACGCGAGCCAATGTCCCGCGACGCACAGGGCAACACAGGCAAAGGAGCCCACGATCAGCGAAATCATAAAAATCGGCTTTTTGAAGCCTTTGTTGTCCGTGAAGGTTCCAACGATGGGTCCTAGGATCGCTACGATCAGAGTCGCGATGGAGGCCGCATAGCCCCAGTACGCAAGGTAATCCACGCTGCTTACGCCCTGCTTCCCGGCAATATACTTGAAATAAATCGGAATGATGGTGGTCGCGAGCATGGTGAACGCAGAGTTTCCCACGTCATACAAAATCCAGTTCCATTCGTGCTTTGTGAATCCGTGCTTTGTCTTTTCCTGTTTCATAAGCTAAGCCCTTTCCATGGCATATTTTTCATTGGTATCAGGATCGATGGAAGTAAAGTTAAAGCGAAAAGCGTCATTGGACAGATCAGGGAAGGAATCGATCAGCTCCGTAGCCAGCACCACCGCGTCCTCTGAAAGCGCAAGGAGCTTTTCCGTGCTGTCCGCACACTCCGGATTTTTTTCGTAATTGATGATCAGGCCATGCTTGGTGTCATACTGCTTCACGGCCTTAAGAAGCCTGTAAACCATTCCGCGGACCACTTTATTCGGGAGCACCAGAGCATTCAGGAACCAGACCATGTCCTTCATCGCCTTGTAAACGTCCTCTTGGGTGATCTCCTCCGCATAGAATCTGCTGATCACGCGTGCATTCTTGCCCGAAGGAACCAAATGCCCGGTCAGCTTGGTGCGGATGGGGTCAAGCCCTTCTCTAACAAGGATCTCGCGGTCCATCTCCGCCTCGATCTCCGTATGGGAAACGCCGCTTGCGTCCATCTTCTCCTGCACGTAACCGTGACAGCAAACATCCAGCGCAAAATGGCAAAGAAAGCCGTAAACATAGGACAGGGCGGGCTTATAGTCGTTGTTGCCTTCCTCCTTCAGCGCCTCCAAAACGGAAACGGCATTCTCAAAAAAGTAACTTCCGGGAAGGGAATGGAGCCTTGCCCCCTCCTGGTTCACGTGATTCTTCTTCAGTGCGTCGTTGTAAAACAGAAGGTCCGGGCCGTGAACGCCAAAATGAAACAACTCCGGATACTTGTCAATGATCTCCTGCGCCTTGGCGTTGACCTTGGTGCGTACCTCTTCCCCATGCTTGTAATGTGCTCTTGTCGTAGGCATTTCCTTACTCCTTTTATGAATTCGTTTTATCAGATAAAGATATTGATCACGCCGATCACTGCTCCGATCAGCGCGCCAAGATTGATGACTGCCTGAAGTTCCTTATTGCAAACGGAGAGCGTGAGCCTCTCGAGCTCTGCCACGTCCATGCTCATGATCTTATCGCGTACCATCGAGCTGATGTCAACGGCCTGCAGCACCTGTGCAGCATATCTGTCCGCCATGAGGTTCACGACGTAGAGCACCAAATTCTCCAGTCCCTCCTGGCTGGTGCCGGCCTGTACGATCTCCTTAATGGGCTTGCCCTCAAGCTCCGTCACGTTCTGGAGGATGGCGCTGCGGATCATCTCCTCGCCATTGGCCTCAAGGTATCCATGGATCGCCTGTGCGATGCGCTCATAGATCGCATCCTGGCGCTCCTCCGTGAGGATCACTGAGATCACCACGTTGTTCAAAAGATCACCCATGGCTTCCTGCCCGATCTTCGCAACGATGGGCTTAAACTCCATTTGCTTCACCTTATCGCACACGGAAGTCGCAAGCACCGTACAGAACCTGTCGATCATGTCCCCATGGTTTTCGTCCAAGGAAAAGAAATCCTTAAAGCACGCGTCGCTCTCATAAAGCGCGGTTGCCACCTTCTTGACCAGCTTCTCTTTCGTGCCGTTCTTCTGGAAGCTTTCCTTGATGGTCTCCATGTTGAGAAGGTGCTCCCCGACCGTGGCCCCGATGGCAGCCGCAAGCCTCGGCTGGTTTTTCGGGATGATGCCAGGCGTAAAGGGCAGACGAACGCCCTTGATCCTGACCTCTTTCCTGGGTCGAAACAGCATCTTTATCGCAAGAAAGTTTGTAAAATATCCTATGGTTGCGCCCACCAGAACTGGCAGGATCACCTTCAAAATCTCCATGTTTTTCCTCCTGTTACGGATCTATGTTCCTTAAGCGTCCATGCGGTACAGCCTGCAGGCATTCTCCCACGTGATGCGCCGCACTTCCTCCTCCGTGATCCCCTTCATTTGTGCGAGCTCCCGGACCACATAGGCAAGGCGCCTTGAATCATTGCGCTCTCCCCGGTGAGGAACCGGTGCGAGATACGGACAGTCCGTCTCGATCACAATTCGGTCCATCGGCAGGATCTCCACCGTTTCTTTCAGCTTCTTCGCATTTTTGAACGTCAGCACGCCGCCAATGCCAAAGAAAAATCCCATGTCGAGGTATTCCTGCGCCGTCTCCTTCGTGTAGGAATAGCAGTGGATCACGCCGCCGATCTCGTTTGCATGCGCCGCCTTCAGAACGTCCAGCGTGTCCCTGCAGGCGTCTCTCGAATGGATCACTACAGGCTTTCCTAACTCCCTCGCGAGCTCGAGCTGCCGCACGAACCACTTCTTTTGCACCTCCGCAGAGGGTTCAGGCCAATAATAGTCGAGGCCAATCTCCCCGACGGCAACGCACTTAGGGTGCCTGCACTGCTCCCTTAAATTCTCAAAGTTCTCCTCATTCAGAGGCTCCGACTCGGAAGGATGCACGCCGATCGCCGCGTAGACGAAATCATTTTCTTCCGCCAGCGCAAGGCACTCTGCATTCGATGCGATCGTGGAGCCAATATTGACAACGCGCCCCACGCCTGCGCCCTTAAGGCTCTCCAAAAGCATCTTCCTGTCTTCGTCAAACGCACGGTCATCATAATGCGCATGCGTGTCAAAGATCAAATTCTCTCCAGTCATTTCTTCCATGACGCACTAGGTCCAATAAGGCTTTTGATCCTTGTGCGTGAATCCTTTCATCTTCACCTGATAGACGCCAAGCAAGGAATCATAATGCTCTTTTTGCTTGTCATTCAATTTCCCGGCGTCCTTCAGTTCCCGTAATTTTGCTTCATATTCGACAAGATATTCCTGCGCCGCGTCCTTGTAATTGTTTGCCATGTTGTTTTCCATGCGCTCGATCAAATGCTCCAGCTCAGGATTCTTCTTTACCCCGCCAAACAAACCACCAAACATATGCTCCTCCCCTTTACGTGCGCTACTCGTCCAACCCGTGCTTTACCGCATAGACCGCCAGCTGCGTGCGATCCTTCATCTCCAGCTTTTCGAGGATCCTCGAGATCTGGTTGCGGACCGTGCCCTCCGCAAGATAAAGCTTCGCGGCGATCTCCTTATTATCATACCCCTGCGCCACCAATTTGACAACGTCCAGCTCTCTGGCCGTCAGGATCCCTTCATCCTCAAGGCTTTCCTGCTTCGGGGCGCTCCCGGCTTCCTCCATGCGCTTTCTCATCACGCGGTACACACCGTCGCCGAACACGCTGATGCCCGAAAACACGCTCTTTACGGAAGCGATTACCTTGGCATCTTCCATCTCTTTGAGGATATATCCGTCCGCACCGTTTGAAAGTGCCTTGTCGATCGTCTCCTCATCGTCGAAGGTCGTCAGCACCAGCACCTTCACCTGCGGGCATTGCTCCTTGATGGCCTTG
>Ga0265298_10009280_pt1 | contig 11722 bp, 11 predicted proteins | sample AusTroGonzalo_MG_3_FD_193486 | JGI IMG/M metagenome (GOLD analysis project Ga0265298, IMG submission 193486) | Bovine rumen microbial communities from tropical cattle in Woodstock, Queensland, Australia - Gonzalo_01 | ecosystem: Host-associated > Mammals > Digestive system > Stomach > Rumen ...
CGTTAAAAACGAGATGTCCGGCCTTGGTGATGGTCTTTCCCGACACCTTCATAAAGCGTGTCTGCGTGAAATCGGCGTCATACTGATGTTGGGCGAATGCAGTGAGGGAAAGTAGCACTGCAATGATAATCAAGTTAATACGTTTCATTTTGGTAGGTTGTCTAAATAGGTGACTACATCGTTTACGGTTTCAAACTTGGCCAAGGCTTGGTCGGGAATGACGATGCCGTAATCATCTTCGAGGCGCATTAAAAGTTGCAGGATGTCAACGGAATCAGCACCAAGGTCTTTCTTGATTTGGGCGTCGAGTGTGACCCGTTCCGGGTCAATGCGCAACTGACGCGCAAGGGTGATTTTTACTACTTCGTACATATTGTTGATTTAAAGATTTAAAATTCCTCATTCAGCATTCCACATCAATACTCATAATGTTCATACTTCATAATAATCTCTTCCATTTTTGCGGATAATGCGCTGACTTCCATCTTGTAGGCTTGCTCAATGCACTTCTCCACGGCTGTGGCTTTACTGGAACCGTGGCCTTTCACCACTGTTTTCGAGGTGCCGAGCAGGACGCTGCCGCCGTAGTTTTGGTAGTTCATGAACTCCTTTTCCTCCATGAACATCCGCTTCATCAGCAGGGCACCCAGTTTGTAAATCGGCCTCGAATAGATGTCGTTCTTCAGCTTTTTCAACAGTTCAAGGGCGGTGCCTTCGGTGGTCTTCACGAGCACATTGCCCGAAAAACCATCGCAAACCACCACGTCGTAGTTGCCCGAAAGCAAGTCGCGGCTCTCCATGTTGCCCACAAAATGGATTTCGGGCGTCTCACTCAGCAAAAAGTGTGCCTTTTGTCGAATTTCGTCGCCTTTTTCTACTTCTTTTCCGACATTGAGCAAGGCAATGCGCGGTTTTTCAATGCCGTAGACTTTTTCCATGTAGAGGCTCGACATGATGGCAAACTGCCTCAGGTGCTCGGGTGTGACCTCCACATTGGCGCCACTATCGCAAATACCGACGAGGCCACCGTCCATGGTGGGCAGGATGGGGCAGAAGGCTGGTCGGATGACGCCTTTCACGCGGCCGATGCGGGTCAGGGCGGCAGCAACGAGGGCACCAGTGGAACCCGTGCTCACCATCGCATTGATGTCGTCGCAATCACGCAACATGCGGACGGCCTTAATCATTGAGCTTTCCTTTTTCAGGCGGATAGCGTCGATGGGGCGTTCCTCGCAGCCGATGACCTCTGGCGCGTGGACGATTTCCAACCTCGAAGTGTCGTAGGTTTTGCCTTTGAGGTAGTTTCTCAGGATGGCCTCATCGCCTGTGAGAATCAGGTAAAGGTCCGGGAATTTGGCCATGGCAGCCAAAGCTCCGTCCACATTGGCCTCAGGGCTATGGTCGCCACCGAAGCAGTCTATCAACATTTTGATCATATTGCGTCTGTTGTTTGTGTTCCTCGAAGTTGCATTGTGCTCGCACAAGCCCCCGCAACTCCCAACTCCTAACTCCTAATTTCTAACTCCTAACTCTTTTATATAGCAGCGTCTGCGCTTGATTTTCTGCTCGTCGAAGCGCTTCCACTGGTTTTGTATCGCATAGTTTTCCTCAAGGTTGGCATTGGTTTCGGCATACTCCACTTCCTTGAGCATTTTCATCATCTCGGCGGAAATGATGACACTCACGCCCCGATTAAGCCATTCGGGATCCACTCCGATGACGCAGAGGTCGATGACATTGGGCTTTTTCAAGGTTTTCAGGAGCCTTATTAAGGTAAGAGGTGTCAATCGGCCGCCCGAAGGACGCACTGCATCGGCAATGCCTGGAAAAGCGATGCCGAAGCAAATCATTTTTTCGTTCTCATCGAGGATGACGGCCACATTTTTCACATTGATGACCAATTTGAAATTGTCAAGCATCATTTTTTTCATGCCTTCGGTGAAAGGCACGGTGCCGTAAAGAAGGTCATAAGACTTGTCGAGCAATTCGAAGATGCCATCGACGTATTTGTTAATCAGCTCCTTAGTGTTACGTGACATGCCAAGGTGCAGGTTGTAACGCTTCATTACGAAGCTGGCCAACTTGTCCACCTCGCCGTCATAGTCCTTTGGAATACGGAGGCGGCTGCCCGTCCAATCCACATCTTTCCGATATCCGAAATTTTCTATAAATCCTTGATAATAAGGGTAATTGTAGCTTTCCTCGAAAGTTGCAGGATAGTCAAAACCCTCGATGAGCAGACCTTCGCGCTCCAAATCGGAGTAACTCAATGGCCCCACCACCTCGTTCATGCCCTTTTCGACGGCCCAAGCTTCGACTGCTTTAAGCAATTCACGTGCAACTTCCTCATCCTCAATGACATCAAAATGGGTGAAGCGCACTTGTTTCTTGCCCGTTTTTTCGTTGGCGGCCTTTTGGAGAATGCCTGAAATGCGACCTGCTATCTTGCCGTCTTTGTATGCATTGAAATGGACGGATTCGCACATGTCGTTGTAAACGAAGTCTTTACGGAAGATTTTCTTCTCGTCCATGTACAAAGGCGGGGTATAGTATGGATTGCCTTTATAAAGCTTCAACGGGAAATCCAGAAATTCCTTCTGCTGTTTTTTGGTCTGTACCTCTGTTACCGTTATCACTGAATAGAATCTTTGAATTTTAAATCTTTGAATCTTTAAATCATCTATGTTTGGCGTGGAAACAGATGCCGATGGCGTTGGGACCGCAGTGGCTGCCGATGGTCGGGTTGACGGCGACGGTAATTACATTCAGGTCTTGGCCGAACTTCTCTTTCAATTGGCGCTCTGCTTCTGCTGCAATGTCGATAGCATCTGAATGGCCGATGACCACGCGGTGGGCCTTCACATCCTCGCCGAGGTCTTCAACATATTGCACCAAACGGGCAATGGCCTTAGCGCGGCCTGTTTCCTTGCCGATGGAGACCATCTTGCCCTCGTTGTCCAAATGGATGATGGGCCGGATGCCGATGAAGCCACCCATCGTGGCGGCCAAACCGCTCACACGACCGCTGCGACGGAAAAACTTTAAGTCGTCGGCGAAGAAATACATCGGGAATTTCGGCACTTCCACTTTGGCCCATTCCACGATTTCCTCGGCAGTCTTGCCCGCCTTGTACAACTCGGCGCATTCGAGCACTACGTTGTATGACAATGCCGTGATGCCCAAAGTGTCGATTTCATAGAACTTGCGCTCGGGATACTTTTGTTTCAGTTTCTCCACCGCTTGGTTCATGATGGTGAAGGTATTGGATGTGGCCGATGAGAAATGTACATAGAGGATGTCGTTTCCAGCCTCGAACTCAGGTTCAAAATAATGGATATAGGCCTCTTCGCTCATGGCACTGGTGGTCGGCATGGTGCCGGCGCGAAGCATGTCGTAGAACTTGTGGAAATCGAACTCGTCAAAGTCGATATAGGGGTAAATCACTTGATCTCCAACGGTATAAGGCATACTAATCATTTTGATGCCATACTCGGCACACTCTTTGGGAGTAATGTCGCAATCGGTGTCGCTAAAAAAAGTCAACATAGTACAAATATATAATCATAAACCGGCTGTGCGCCATTGTTCAACATAATTTCAAGGTTCTTGTATTGGGTGTGCAGGTCGGCGACGAGGCTTTCCGCTTCATCTTGAGGTATATCCTTGCCGAAAAACACTAACATCACGTCGCGTGAGGCTGCGCCGAGGCGTTCAACGAGGGTCTTAGCGGCAGTTATACGGTTGGGACTGTCAGAAAGGAGTTGCTTGCCGCTGTAGCCAACATAGTCGCCTGTATGGACTTCCACGTTGTCGCCTTCGGCATCGCGGATGGCGGTGGAGACCATGCCTGTCACTACAGACTGCATGATTTCCGTGACGCTGGCGATGACTTCCTCAACATTGGGATTGTCGCGGTCGATATAGCCGATGCCGTAGTAGCCTTCGCCGATAGTAGTCGACGGAAGCACGTGGATGTCGGCGTTTTTATAGAGTTCGGCAGCTTGGTCAGCAGCCATTTTGATGTTCTTGTTGTTTGGGAAAACGAGGATGTGTTGCGCATTGATACGGGCAAAGGCATCCATGAAGTCCTGCGTGGAGGGGTTCATCGTCTGCCCGCCAGCAATCACTTCGTCGGCACCAAATTCGCGGAAGGCGTTGATGAGACCTTCGCCTGAGGCCACTGTCACGACGCCGTATGGTTTGGGCGGCAGCTTGAAAGAGGCGTTGTTTTGGTTCACCGTTTGGTGGTGCTGCAAGGTCATGTTCTCGATCTTGAGGGTCAGGAACTCGCCGAATTGCTGGCAATAATTGAGGATTTCGCCTGGTGTGAAAGTGTGCACATGCACTTTCACAATCGAGCCTTCGCGGAACGCCACCACCGACTCGCCCACACGGTTCAGATAGTCAATGATTTCCTTCTCATCGAAAGTGTCCAAATCAACCTTGGAGCGCATCAGTCGGAGCAGGAACTCAGTGCAATAGCCAAATTCAAGCTTGCTGTTTTCGTCGAACTTGTTCAACTCGACCGTCGGGACGGGAGTGGCAGTCATTGGTTCCGCTTCCTCCTCGGAAATCTTACCGTTCAAGGCGTCGTTCATGCCACGGAAAATGCTCAGCAATCCCGCGCCGCCGCTGTCCACCACGCCAGCGTCTTTCAGCACTTGCAGCAGTTCGGGCGTATGGCCCAAGGAGACTTGCATGGCCTCCAACAAAGTCTCGAAATAATGGTTCAGGTCGCCGTTGGCATCGGCACCCGCCACGCCTTCGCGCAATACGGTGATGATGGTGCCTTCAACAGGAACAGGAACGGATTTATAGGCTTCATCGACAGCCGATTGCATAGCTTGGGCGAAAGTTTTGGTGTCGGCTTCGATTATGCCTTGCAGACCTTTGGCCAAGCCTGCAAAGATGCGTGACAGAATCACGCCTGAATTGCCCCTTGCGCCGAGCAACATTCCAGAAGAGGCTGCCGAGGTCAATTCAGAAAGCGTCCCGAGATGGTCTTTCAAGGAGGCGCAACCCGCCTTGAGGGTCATCAGCATGTTGTCGCCCGTGTCGCCGTCGGGAATGGGGAAGACGTTCAAGTCATTGATGACCTTTTTATCCTTGCCCAAGGAAACGGCGCCTTGACGCAGCATTTCCGCAAAGGTCAGGCTGTCCAATTCATTGATTCTTTCCATAGGGTTTCTTTTTCAAGACACTACGCTTGTACCATGGCCATTTCATCATCTGCCTGAAAACGAACGGCTGTAGGGCATAGGAAATCATTATCGTTGAGGCCATGCCGATGAGGGTGATGAGTCCGATGGAACGGATGGCGGGATGGACGGCGAAAAGCAGTGATGTGACCACGATGACGAGGATGATGGCCGAGAAGGAAATGGCCACCTTGTGCCAGGTCAGCACGTCGTGGCTGCCTGTTCGCGCCTCCGAAAGCAGCCCTTCGGTGATGAAGATGCTGTAGTCGACGCCTACGCCGAAGATGAAGGTGGCGATGACAATGTTGATGAGGTTGAACTCCAAGCCCAGCAAGGCCATGTAGCCCTGCACCATGAACCAACTGAGTACCATTGGAAGGAACGACAGTAGCGCCGTGAAGAGGTTGCGGAACGACACCAACAGAATAATCAACACGAAAATCGATGAAATCCACACGGCGATGTTGAAGTCGTCGTGGATGACCTCAATCATGCTCTTGCAATAATAGAATGGCTCCAAAACAAAGGTCTTGGGGTTGGTGACGAGCGCGTCGGTCACGATATCCTTCTCGTCGAAATGCATCGAAACGTCGGTGAAGACCATGTATTGGTTGTCGGCGTTGCACTCGATGAAGTTGCCCAAAAGGTTGGCGGGAATCACGCCGCTTTCCATCAGTGAGGCGGGTTCGTATTCCTTGTCCAACAAGTCTTTGAAATCGTAGAACAGCATCGGGTCGAGGCCCAATTCAGAGGCTTTTCTCTCCACCAACGACATGGCCTTGTACTTTCGTCCCACGGTCCAAAAGTCGTTCCAAGCTGCAATGCGTTGCTCTTGGTCGGCTTGGGTCACGAACAGCTTGGGAATCATGTCGGAATAGGCGTGGACATAGCCTGCTTGGTAAAGCGAATCCAACAGCACCATCAGTGACTGGTCGGCTTCCAAGGCTTCGTCGAGGTCGGTGCTGACGGTGGCGAAATACAAATGCCAGAAACCGTCGTTGTTTTTCGTGTTGAACAGGCTTTCGGCCTCCAATTCTCCAGGCGCGTTGTAGTCGAGGTTGCGCAGGTCGCTGTCGAATTTCACTTTGGGCGAAAACACGATGCCCACCACAAGAATGACCGCCATCAGCACAAGGAACCATTTCTTCTTGTCGAAAGGCAGGTTGTTGAGGCGCGAGATACGACGGAAGGTCTTGTTGTGGCTGTCGGCCTTGCGTGCAGGCAAGAAATGCGGCAGGAAAATCAAGGCGAAGAGAGTGCTTCCCAACAATGCGAACGAGGCAAACAGGCCGAAGTCCCTGAGCAAGTCGCTCTCAGTGAACAGCAAGCTACAAAACGCGCCCACGGTGGTGATACAGCCCAAGAAAACCGGTGTAGATTCGTCGGTGAGCAGCTTTTCGGGGTCACCGACGAAGAAGTGGTGAATCAGCACGTGCAGGCAATAGCTGATGGCCACGCCGAGCACTATCGCACCCAAGCCTAAGGCCATGAGCGACATACTTCCTTTGAGCCAATAGATACAGGCAAGGGAGAAGGCCGTGCCGTAAAAGATGGGCAACAGCAGTTTCCATAGGAAAGCGAAGCTCCTGAAACAGAAGCCGATGAGAATCAGAATCAGGATGAGCGAGATGCCCACTGTCACGACCAAGTCGGCACGGATGCGTCTTGCGTTGGAGACGTTGCCGATGGGATCGCCATGTGCATGGGTCTTCACCTCGGGATGCAGGGCCTCAAACTCCTCTTGTGCCTTCGAGAGCATCTTAGTGAAATCACGGGCCGCCTTGGAATCTAACGACTTGAATGCCGGCGCGATATAGGCGATGACAATGGTGCTGTCGGGGCAGAAGATATGGTTGTCCACGATGTTGTAGCCACCCAAAGCACCTTCGGAGATGTCGCCGAGCACGATGCCCCTCAGGTTGAGCGGGTCGTAAGCCACCATCTGGGTCAGGTCGCCGGTCTCGTCTTCCATCATCAGCTCATAGTTGACCCACATTTGCGTTTCGATGGCTTCAGGTTCCATTGCTTGCTTGAAGCCAGCGTAAGCCGAGGTGTCAACGAAGGAAGGAATGTGCTCCAGCACGAAATCCAAGGCATTCAAGGCCATTTCAGGCTCCATTTTGTAGAGGATGTTGGAGATGAAATGCTCCGTCGAGTCCTTTCTGAGAAGCAGTTCCGCAAATTCGTCCATCCGCTCACAGAGCACGTCGGTGGAAAGCGGTTCGTCGGCTGAGGTGACTTGGATGTAAATCTTGTCCTTCAATTGTATTGAGGAGAACGCCAACTGACCCTCGACACTCGATTCGGGCAACAATTTGGTGATGTCTTCCTCGTAGTGCAGCTTCAGTCCGAAAAAGAGGAAAACAACAGCGGAAACGGCCATAATCAAGTACATCAGCGTCTTGTGGCCGTTGAAAAAGCGGTATATCGGTAAGAAAATTCTATGCATAAACTACGGGCAATGCTTGATTGCTGATTTGGGCGGCAAAGGTAGTGAAAATTTTCGCTGGAAAATAATAAATGTTGTAACTGATGGTTTTCGAATGTCGAATGTAATCAAAGGCAGCCTTTTCTTCCTCGGACTGATGTTGTCATTGAGCCGACTTCCAACTTGGGGCATATGGCTCATTCTTATGACTTTTTTGTCCTGACAAAATGCCCTTCCTGTACCGCTGCAAAGGTGGCGATAAGGCAAACCACGGCTGCACTGTATCTCAAATCAATGAAGGAAAATGTCAGCGGGAGAACGAACAACACTACCCCCGTGACTTTATTCATCACGCTATGGACGGCCACAAATTGTTTCTGGACGACAAATCCCGAGACGACATTGACAACTTTGATTAATGCAATAATGCCCACCCAGACATAAAGCCAAACAGGGATGTCCGTGATTGGGAGCAACTTGACCAAACAAACTACGACAAAAACAAAATCCGCAATCGTATCCAACTTGGCGCCAAACTCGCTGGTGGTGTTCGTTTTTCTTGCGACCCAACCATCAGCCATATCAGAGATGCCAGCAGAGATGTAAAGCGAGTAGAAAGCCACCGAAAACGCGGGACAAAACAATAATGCGATGCTGCACAGGATGCGAATGGATGTAATGATATTAGCCATTATGACTGTCTTTGTCTCCTCAAACAGATGATGGCGGACACAGCTTCAACCAAGCCAAACACGAAATAAATGTTGCTCATGAAATTGAAGCCCCACACCCACCATTCAAGGACAATCCAAAGCATCAAGATGATACCACAAGCAAGAACAGCCCAATAAGCCAATGGATGTTTCTTGAACAGCAAAAATGCCGCTGCAATCTGGGTGAAGCCGTTCAAAAAGAGCAGCACAAAGCCTGACGGGATGAAGTTTTTGAAAAAGATGTTGGGCCAAGGCATTTTGTCTCGCAGCATTTCCAACAATGGCTCCATGCCCCACATTTGGCCCGAGGGGTCAATCCACATCATCGCGGCACCCATCACGGCACCAATGCCGATGAACAAAGTCAAGAATTTCTGAAGTTTTATCATAGTGTTTTGATTGTTTTTTGCAGTTCGTCCAAAAAGCGGGCAGCGTGGCCACCGTCCATCTGCACGTGATGGAACTGGAAAGACACGGGCAAAGTGGTTTTAAAGAGGCTCTTGCGATACTTGCCCCACATCACCATCGGGTTGCAAAACTGGTCGGTGTATTGGTTCACGACGCAGTCGAGTTTGGTCTGTACCATGGCTGAGGTGCCGATGACCATATAGTCTTCGAACATAATGCTCTTGCTTTCATTCGCCGTCTGAATGGTCAGTTTCATATAATCACGGTTGAACTGCTGCAAGTCGTCGGAGAAGGGGATGTCGCAGGAGTTGATGCCGCCTTTGCTGTTCTCCACGATGACGTTGACGGCAAGGCTGTCGTAACGGAACAGTTTTCCTCCTTCCGGCAGCGTGTAGAATTCCTCCATGCCACTGGCCGTCTTGCCGATGCACCAGCACATCAACGCTGTGAACTTCATGCCGCTTTTTCTGCTGGCTTTCACCAACCGACTGACATCCATCGTCTTCACCAATGTCACCATGGGCATGGGGGAAGCCATCCATAACTCATAGGCTTGTGCCCGAGTGGTGTCTTGAGGCTGTATTTCTGTCTTCATGGGTCAACTTTTGTGTCGCAAAGATAAAAAATTCATACTTTTGCGGCCTAATCAAATTTGAAATAAAATGTCGAGAGTTCTTTCTGTGCTGCTTCTGTTTTGCGCTTTAACTGGCTTTGCGCAAGAGCCTTTCCTTACCTCGCACTGGACGCAGGATTATCCATACAATCAGCTTTGTCCAAGAGATCCGATGAATGGCAACGCATACAGCTATGCTGGATGCCCCGCCATTGCCATGGGACAGATTATCAATTATTTGCGAACGACACAAAACACCCGTTTTGACGACAATGATGACTATTACCATAATTACGCAGGTCGCAACTACAAGATTGATGACGATTGGGAAATGTTGGACTTTCCGTCATTCCCAAAACTGAATGTGTTGTTGGATTCCGTTGACGCCGCTTTCCAACGCGGAGAGGAACTTTCCGACTTGTTGGCAGCCGCCTTGGTTTTTGCTTGCGGCACGGCATGCACGCAGGTCTATACTTCGGAAGGCTCGGGTACTTTTTTCGTGGATCAGGCGTTTGAGGCCTACCAACGGTTTGGTTTCACGGATTGCGTGCTGTTTCGGGAACCCAGTGACGAAATGTACACCATCTTGATTTCCAATTTGCAAGCCGGCTATCCTGCCCATCTGGCCGTTGAGAATCCCGCAGGAACGGTTGGACACAATGTCGTAGTTGATGGCTATCGCGAAAGTGACGGCAAGTTCCATATCAACTTTGGCTATGGCGGTGCCCTGGATAATTGGTACGATATCCCTGACGCCAATTTTTACTACGGCATGACAAAGGTGGAGGGCATTATCCTGAATATCATTCCTGCGGATGCGCCTACGGCTGTTCACGAGTCCTCGCACCAACAGCCGCTTGAGGTTTATCCCAACCCCGTCGCTGATGTTCTTTACATAAAGAACCTTCCTTGCGAAGCGGTCGAGTATTCCATTTTCAATGTGTTGGGCCAAAAGGTGACTTCAGGCTCCTCCAAGGGAAGCATTTCCGTCGCGGAACTGGAAAAGGGACTCTATCTCTTGCAAATCAAGGGTGAAAAATGCCTTGAGACGGTTAAGTTCGTTGTGAAATAACGGGTCTGTTCCAATTATAGGACAAAACTCCTTGGATAGAAATCGCTATAGAAACGGCCATCCGTGGCGGTGAACTTCAGGACGCAATAGTTGGGGTCGGTGACGCCACCGGGGTAATATTGTTCGTCGCCTTCGCGCCAAATCATCTCTTTGCTCTTGGCATCCGTCAGCACTTCCATTGTGCCGCGCAACATCATGCCCTTGAAGCCTTCGGCATCGCAGAAATAGACGCTGGCCTTGGGATTGGCTTTGTAATGTGCCACGCGCAGCGAGAAAGTGTTGGTGGTGAAGTAGAACACCTTGATGCCTTCGCGGACACGCGGGGAGAGCATCGCCTTGGTGCAGGGGAAACCGTCTTCGTCCACCGAGGAGATGAAAGTAACGGGCAAATTATCCGCCATTTGGGCGATAAGCGTCTTGACGGGAGCCAAAGCTGGGTTTTCAGGCATGGCGTCGTCTGTGACCTTCATGGCTTGGCGCCAGCGTTTCAGATGCGGGAAATACATCTTCATCTGGCCTATGTATTCTTCCTTCGTGATAGGTTGGGGCAGACCTTTGTTGACTTCGTCCACAAACTGGGCGCAATGCTCAATCATTTCATCCATCGTGCAGTCTTGCAGGAACTTACCGTTCTTATAGCAATACATGCAATAATCCTCATTTTTGCTGCCGTCGGCATTCGTGCCGAGTACTTGGTCATTCAGCGGCATTCCGCAACTTTGGCAGAATTTCATTTCGTTTTCCATATTCATTTTGTTCGAAAGCTGTTACTATGACTGCAAAAATACGATGATTTTTTGGAAAAACAGCGAAAAATAGGGCGATTAAAACAAAAATATCTATTTTTGCATTGCGAAAAGTTCGTTACGAAAAGTTCGCAATGAAAATATTTAGATATTACGGCAAAGAAAAACGTAAACAGATTGATAATCAGTTTGTTTATTATGAATTTAAGGGGCTGTATAGCCCTGATTTCCCTATTTTTCAAAGGGAAATCAGGGCTAATAAACCGCTCTTTTATTCAAATTAAGCAGGAAAACTATAATGCTAATCAAGCAAAACCATAGTATGCTTTTCCTTATCGTAATAAAAACCAACAGCAAGGACTTTATTCTTGACAAAACACAATCCTGAGATTTCCAACTGATGTGCCTCTATTGTGTTCGGAACAAGAATCGCGTTTTTCAGATTTCCATTCCTATCGAATGTCTTTTTGAAGTAGCAGCCGCCTTCTAATGACAATGTATAAATGCTTGTTTCATCTATCAAAATGTCAACAATCAAGTCCTG
>Ga0265298_10009281_pt1 | contig 11722 bp, 14 predicted proteins | sample AusTroGonzalo_MG_3_FD_193486 | JGI IMG/M metagenome (GOLD analysis project Ga0265298, IMG submission 193486) | Bovine rumen microbial communities from tropical cattle in Woodstock, Queensland, Australia - Gonzalo_01 | ecosystem: Host-associated > Mammals > Digestive system > Stomach > Rumen ...
TCCGGGCATACCGATAACATCAGGAGCAATAATGCAGAATTCTGAAAGAAGCGGCATAAACAGCTTCAGATTCAAAGTCGAGATTCCGTTACCACCGTGGATCGTGCATATGCGCGGCTTGGTAGTATCTCCTACCAGAAGACAATGAGTCTTACCGAATGAAGTATCAAAATAGTCTTCAGAATATGCCACATTAAGAGATGCAAGAGTCTTATCGTAAAACTCATGCATCTTCATCATGCTTTCTTCACTTTTATATACAAACTTACCGTTCTTCAAACTTATTCCCCTTTAGCAGGAGCATCCTTTGCATTATTCTCAAGAATCTCTTTCTGCTTTTTCTTCGGAATGCTTTGGAAAACTATGCTGTATGCGTTTTCGAGCATTCCCTTAACGACATCGTCAGGAACTTCGCCGTCTGCCTTTATTGAATTCCAGTGAACTTTATTCATGTAATATCCGGGAATGACATCTTCGAACTGGCCGCGCCAGAACTCTCCTTCTGCAGGCTCCAGTTTCAGTGTAATGTATACAGGCTTGTTGTCATCATCCCTACAGATTGCAGCGAACATCTTGCCTTCGATCTGATATCTTATCCAGTTCCATTCCGCCTGAATGTCCTTTGTAACACCGGGCTTTACCATCAGGAATTCGTCTATCCATTCATACTTCATGTCTTTTACTCCTCAGATCTCTTCGATTACCGATGTTCCCTCTTCGCCCATCGTCCATTTCCACTTCTCATTGAAGCGGAGTTTTCCGTTCTCGACAGAAGGCGCGGAATCACATGAACCGGTTCTCAATTCGCCATCCGTATTCATGTGCTGATAGTTAAAGTGCATATTGTGATCCTCATCCATAGTTCCGATGAGGAATCCCTTTTCGATGCTGCCGCCTGAATACTCAGCCCAGATAACGTTGCCCTTCTGGTGATAGCAGAATACAGTCTTGTCGGATACTTCGCCCGATTCGGAATTCTCGACTGCGGCGAAAAACTTATCGTCTACTGTGAATGTTTCCCCTGCATCTGCAAAGAAGTTCTTTCCCTTCTCATAGGCCTTCTCGAGATAAGCGTCCCAGTTATTCTCGCGCGTCACTAACTTTCTTGAAGTACCGTCGAAAACAACGAACTCCATCTGCTTAGCGCGGTTGAAAAGTCTGTCGCCTAACATTACTTTCTTCATGCTGGCAAGCAGACCAAAATGCTCGAGCTTCTCAATCGGGGTGCCTGCAATACAGAGAATCATGGCCTTGTCCAGCATCTTCATTTTCTTGTTATCGCCATACGCGAATCCGTATGTCCAAACGCGGTCAAACCAGCCGACAAGTTTTGCAGGTGCCTCTGTCCAGAAGACAGGATAGATAAATGCAATTGCATCTGCTGAATTGATCTTCTCATGCTCTGCGAGAACGTCCTCTTCCGTAAACGGAATGTTCTCGTATTTTGCATCTCTTAAATACTGCTGCTCTGTCATGTCAGTCTTGAAATCCATCGCATAGAGATCAGACATGACATACTCGTTTCCGCCGTCAGTGATTCCCTTTATAAATGCGTCACGAACATTCTTCGTAAACGAATCTTCGGACGGGTGACAATAAACTATAAACACTTTCATGTTCGAATACCTCTTTTCCCTTTTTCTATGACATTATAATCCATTGGCAGAGTGAAATTGTTAAATTTAATTAAGAAAATATTCAAATAAGCGTCAGTTTCATATATCATATGGATATGAGGAAGGTAATAGGAGATTTGAAATGGATATTATTGTCGCCGAAAACTTAAAAAAGCTGAGAGAAAAGCATAACCTCACCCAGGAAGCGCTGGCGCTGGAATGGGGTGTTCCTGAACTCGCTATTTACAAATGGGAGGCCGGCCGCCTTCCCGTTGAATATAAGATGCTGCAGAAGATCGCAGATTTCTACGATGTCACCGTAGAAACATTTTTTGTTGACGAGTCTGCCCATAAGCCTACTGTATCTGATAAGGTATCGTTTAACTGCAGGATCTGCGGCGGAGACCTGGTTTACGACTATGCTTCCACATCATGCAGATGCGCAAACTGCGGCAACAAGTGGGCCATAGGTGAGTTGTATCCAAAGTATTCCCACGTTATCGCAACCATCAACAAGGCAGGCAGGATCTTAAACAGCAAGACAGTTCTTGCTTCCGCTGATGAAGCCAAGCTTCTTTACAAGCAGGCCATTAATGAGTGCAGCAGGATCCAGGATGCTATCTCTTCTGATCTCATCAAGATCTGTGACGAGGGCGTGGTAGAAGCCGAAAAGCTTGAGACCTACTGCAGAGGCAAATATTTCTTTGACAACAGGTCTTATAAGAGTGCTCTTAAAGAGCTTGTGAAAGTCAGCGGTTACAGAGACGCTGATGACATGATCAGACGCTGCAAAGGCGAGAAATAAATCAGACGGTTGATTTAACTTACAATCCAAAATACTAAGGAGGAAATAGGAATGGCGTTTTGTGCGAAATGTGGTGCGGTTGTAGCAGATTCTTCTGCTTTCTGCGAAGTATGCGGTCAGGCAATTGATACAGACAGACAATTTAGGTCTTCTTATGTCTCTCCTAATCCCACTACAAAGGAAGAAAGCATTCAACTCTGCAATTTATTGGCATCTAAATATGCTACATATGACAAGCTCAAAGAAGACATCAAGGATGCCGAATTCCAGGTCAAAAAGATGGAAGTAAGTTCCAATCCCCCGAGATATTGGTTCTTCAGGTTTTATTGGCCGACCTTTATCTTTGCTGCTGTAGCATGTTTTGTTACAACATTTCTCTTTGCCTTTTTGATCGCAGCTTCAGGCTCGGATGCAATAGAACTTGCTGAAGCACCGGGTTATCTCTCAATTCCGATCACACTTTTAATCGGAATTCCGATCGCTAAAGTCAGACAAAACAAGGCTAACGACAGACTGGCGCAGAATGACATGATGACTGCCAGCAAAGCAAATCAATTGCGTGCCCAGATTGCCGATATGAAAAAGAAGCAAAGCGATTTCTCATATGAATTACAGGAATACAAAGAGCTTATCCCCATGAACATGAGAAATCAGAGAAGCATCCTCAAGATCAAGAGAGCGCTTGAAATAAGCACAGCCCAGACAATTGAAGAGGCTATCGAGATAGTGAAGAATCCGAGAGGAATGTAAAACCCTTATTTTTTACCTTCAATATCATATAATTAGGAAAAGAAACTAGTTGTATTTTTTGACCGGAGGAACAGATGGGCCACAGAAATCCCATGGTAAAAATTTTAGCCGAGGCGTGGGTCGTGGTGCCATATGCGATCTTTGCGATCTTATATGGGATATACAACAGAGAGTTTCCCGGCCTTGAACCGATAAATGCCACCGTTTACATAGTGGCAGGATTATTGTTTATCCCGAGCTATACACAGGCTCCAAGGACTTATGCACTGCCGGAGCTCCGCCGTTATGGTGCATCAGAATATCCTGCATTCAGCAGAAAGTATACCTATAAAAGAGCCGGAAGTAATTTTACATGGGCCGGCATAGACGAGAAGTGTTACCGCATAGCATTTTCCGCTTCGGAACAGGGCACAGAAAATGGCCGAGAAGTCTTAAAAGTCATGAAGAGCAAACCCTGGATCATATGGCTTCAACCTGGTGTATGGCTTGCCATATATACGGTGCTCCTCGTCATGAATATCTTTCTAGACAATGCCGTATCTTCGCTTTTTGCCACCATGGGCACAAGTACAGGAATTATCGCATTAAGACAAATTGTATTCTATCTGCCGTGTGTATTGGCATTTGCATGCCCTGTCTTAAGCTTAATCTTCGTCATTGTCAGGGACAACATTCTCTATGAATGCGCAGTAAAACTGGCAAACGATATCGAGGCAGAGTTGATTGCAAAAGCAGGTTCTCCTATGAAGTGTTATCGCAACGTCTGCCCTAACTGCGGTACAGTCTCAACCTCATCACTTAAGAACTGCGTCAGCTGCGGAACATCTCTTGAAGTCTTGGACAGCACCATGGGTGCAGGTTCATTAAAGTTTGTTAGGGACGACGATTAACATATAATTCAGTCTGCAAATCTAAGTGTAATCCTCAATCCATAATTCTCATCCTGAAGGTCCCAGTTTCCAAGAACTTCCGCTATAACCTTTTTGCTGACCATAATTCCTTTGCCCTTTTCAGAACAGGAACCTCCCTGTTTGCTACAAGTCTTCCTAAACTGGTGCATCTGCACTTTTCATATTCAGCTAAAGCTTCTTCATATTTTAGTTTTAAAGTCGAAAGGTGAAAATCCTCTATTTCATCTCTGGTTAAATGCTTATCCCCAAAAGATACTGCTTTACACAGAAAATAGTTATTGATGTTATGCCTGTGGATCAGATTGTAATAATCACTGACAACACCTATCTTGCAGATAACCTCGACATCAACGCCCAACTCTTCCTTAAGTTCGCGTTTGATAGCAGCATTTAGATCTTCTCCAGCTTCTACTCCGCCTCCGGCAGTTTCGATAAGTGTTGCTTTACCGAAATCATCATCCCTGTCAGCCCTGACAAAATAGAAATAACCATCATCATCTACCACTATTGCACGGGCAATCATCCTGTCGTGATCAATGCCTGTGAGCGGCCATTCATTATCTTCCAAATTTAAAAGCAATTCTTCCTGATTCATTAATGATCACTTCTCCACATTTTTACGAAAAACCAGGGCATCGGAAACCCTAAACCCCTTGAAGATAAATACCTTGCAAGTTACTCCCACACTGATAAATCAACCTGATAGTCCGGGTCTTTCATATAGTTCTGTACTTCCCGGAATTGAGCGGGAGTTAAATCATTTAATATAATACTTGTGGGAAGATTATAGTTATCTCTAATTTCATTAAACGCAATAACAACCTCATGCCTGTAGCCTTCTATCGTTCTGTCATCATTTCCATATTGAGCATTATGGTACCATTCCACATAGCAACCTACTGCATTATGCTGTTCTTGTGTACATGAATTTAACTGACATATCCAGTCGACTTCTACATCCATAGCCGATTCATCATTATATTCATTGTATGCGGCTACAGCTATCTGCAAACTCCCGATATCATAATTTATGTTATTGTAGTTCCTGTTCTTAAAATCTTCAAAATACACACGACCAGTATAGAATGCACTTAAGTATCTATATGTCTCAACAGCTTCATGTGCTCCCTCGGTATCATTATTTGCCATGCATTCTTCATATACTTCAGAGAACATTAAAGTAGCACTTCCATATTCATGATGGGTTAATGTAATCTCCAGTTCCTTTTTACTGCAGCCACTCATGAAACTAAGCGCAGCTATAACTACCGTCAGTACAATTGATATTATGTGATTAGTTTTTTTCATAATCAGTCTCCACTATCCCTGTAATTCATACTAAACGGCTACATTATATCAAAACGCACTCTACTACGGTCTGTCCACAAAAATAAAGAACAACAAAGACATTGAAAGGACGGTGTTTCCGGGCTACTCCTTCATATCTTAAGTAACCTTTTTACATAAAATACTCACTTTCAGTAAGAGCAGAAAATTACGATAAATCATTCTTTTATTGTCATCAATCGCTCATTTCTCTCAAAATATCTTCAGCATATTCGGAATTACAACCTACTTTTGACTTCATAAGCTCAGCAAACTGCTTTTCTTCTGCTTTTATCATCTTACGCATTTTACCTTGCCACGTCTGTTCCGGCTGATCTTTTGGTATCAGGATTAAAAAACCAAGAATGGTAAATAGCACTTCCTCTAACCTATCTTCATCCAGAGTTTTTATTGCATATAAAAGAATACTGCATGCTGGGTATGCCGCAGACGACAGATACACATGCTGGTGACACAAGCATGATTCCAACCAGTTGGCACCTTCTATTGCCTCTGCACGATCACTCGAAAACAACGACATTAATATGGTTTCCATATTTGGAATAGAACCACGTTGGACATAGGCAGCATTTCCATAAGCCGTCTCATACAACGACCAGTCAACAGCTTTGATCTGATTAATAATTTTACAGTTGATCAGCATTAAATCCTGAGGACATTCCCAGTTAAGTGCTTCAGAAACAGCATCAATGATCTCGTTATTATTCTTTACGTATAGTTTCCGTGTTGCACATTCATCAACACGGCAGAACAAAATAGCATAATCAACATCGCTATTTAGACCGGAAATAAACTGAATCAACGGATCAGAGGAAATATCATTATCCAGATTGATTTGCACGGAAAGATCGTTAATGATCTGATCCTTCAAAAACATTCCGCTATACCCTTTGGGTATTTTCTCTTTTGTTTTCAACTCGAAATATCTGGAATCCTTAATCACTTCAAACCGCAATCCGTTGTCAGATAGGTAAGTAACTGGGTCCTGTGAAAGCTCTTCACCGCCCCAATATACCTTTTCTTCTCTGAATCCCAGTTTCTCAAGATTTCCAAAATCAAAAAAGATTTCAAACCAAAATTCCATCAGATCAAAACACCAATATCAATTTGATCAAGAGTATTCCCATAATTCATTTTCTTAAAAGTTTCTTTTCTATTCAATTCTTACATTTTGTGAATAATTTATCTATATCACGATCATATACATAGTCTGCTACGCATTCATCAATATCAATTCTCTCATATCCGTAAACTCTACATAACATTGAGACAAAATTATCTTCTGAATGATCATATATACTTTTAATAAACCGTATCTGTTCAAGCAATTCTTTCTTAGAAACAGATTTGCCTCGTAATATGCTATCGCCCTTATAATATTCAATTTCTAATACAATCATAGTCGAATCAAAATAATAAAATAAATCTGACAAAGCGACTGCTCTGTCAGATTCAATTATACACTATGCTTCGTTGGCAATTTTGTGAAACAGAATAGTAAACATTAATCTTCAACGATCGTACATGGTAGCTCTAACAATTTTGTACCGCACACCTCGCAATTCTTATTCTGCGTATTAAAATATACTTGCTTGCATCTGGGACATATTTTATCCTTGTTTTCATCGTGAAATTTACCGCCTGCTGCGTTTTCAAGCTGTTCATTATCGAGTTTCTTAATATCTTCGTTCTTCATGGTTCTGTCCTCCTTTGAGTAGTTTTTGTTAGATGGCAAAATTATTACATGGGAATAGAAGCAATCCAATCAGTAATGTCATGCTGATCTGTTGCTTAAGCAACATTTCCAGAATCGAGTGTCGACAAATATGAAAAAGATCTCGAGAACTGAGCTTCAGAAGAAAAGTGGAAGATGTCAAAAACAAGTTAAATAGGCTCAGGGCCACATAAAATAAGGGTTTTCGAGAATCTTAAGCCACTTTTAGCCAAAAAATCAGGGGTCTGAGAAAACCCCAAGCCCCTTGATTTTATTGGTGATCGTGAGCGGATTCGAACCGCTGGCCTACCGCTTAGGAGCGTCAAAAGAACAACTAAAAACATTGAAAGGGCGGGGTTTCCGGACTTCACGTTCCTTTTTTATGCCACTCTTCAGCCACTTATTCCTATTTCATCAAATCTAATTTTTCTTATTATTTGTAGTTCGATATATCAGGATAAAAACGAAGAACTTCAGGTGTTTAAAACTTCGGCTTTATCCGGGTGTTTGGCCAACATATGCATACTAAGGCCTAAACTTGACATGGTACACGGAAATGTCGCATCGCAATACTGACACTTTACCATCGGCATGTTTCCGCCGGATACGTTTTCTAACTCGTCGATTTTGATTTCTATATTATTATTATTATCTTCAGCCATGACTTTAACCTCCTGAATATGTTTTCCATATTTGTATTCTATCGTTCGCATTTTTTGATTGTATTATTAAAGTATTAATTTAGAGTAAATAGCCACTTTTTTAGCCACTTACAAAAAGAATACCGCTTGATCTTGCGAGTTCCGCAGGCGCTTTATCCCAAGCACGCACTTACGGTCTATCCACGCAAAATAACGAATAACACCTGTGATGCGAGTTCCGCAGGCGCCTTAGCGCCGAGGACTGTTTGAAGCAGCACAGGTGTTATTCTTATTTCTTGGTGATCGTGAGCGGATTCGAACCGCTGGCCTACCGCTTAGGAGGCGGTCGCTCTATCCAGCTGAGCTACACAATCAGGCTTTTTAGACTGCCCGAGATTATATCACAAACCCGGAATGCAATAAAGACAGGTTTCCGCAAGCATTACGACCAACGAGATCAGTACAAGATAGAACGGAAGTCCGTCAATATACTTGGATTTTGATACGAAGATAAGACGTCTTCTTATTACTGACAAAAGGCCTGTCATGATGACATCTGCCGCTACTATGAAGACATTGGCAATGATAAGATGCGTGATCTTCGGGATGCTCGGATGAACGAGGAAAAGGAGCGATATGAAAGCAGCTGCAATGGAAACTTCACTGATGAAGTATCGCAGGCCGAAGATGGATCTTCTGAAGTTATGCTTAGCTGTATATACGGCAATCGAACCGAACAACAGCGCAAGTACCTCTGCAACCGGTATTGTCATGACTCTGAACCAGTCAGGATCAACAATGAGCTTAAGGATATAAAGGATAACCGTGCAGATAAGGCAGACAATGGCAAACTCGCCTCTTGCGCTTAAGAATCTACGAAGCTCGGAGATGTCTGCAACAGGGATATCCCAGAATTCAGTGAGTTTCTTTGATGTGGCGCATCTCGGAGTTCCCGTGATCCTTGATAATGCCCAGCTCATTACGATAAGGAACATTATTGCTGCAAGGAACGATACGAAGAGGTATCTCTTTTCGAAAACGAAAGAGATCATGGTGCCGAAGAGTGAGCATGCAAGAGCAATACCGTAAGGGAGCATGACCTCCGAACCGAAAGCCGGCTTCGTGAAGTTGTCATTATCGTCTTCCTTAAATCTTGCGACCGACATGATGCCTATCGCCATCGGTATGAAACCTACTGCCGAATAAGGCTCACAAAGGCCTAATCTGTATGAGAATTCACCTGCTGCGATAAACAGTGCCATTACAAACGCGAATGAGAGCACTGAGAGATTACGAGGCATGAAAAATCTCAATGTAAGGGACCATATGAGAATACATACCAGAGAACAGGCTACAGGCCACCAGATCGCGTTGCCGGAGATCATGAACTCAAGGCAGAGCGATACCATCGAATAGCCCAAAAGAAGAGAGCTTCTCGTACTAAGGTATCTCGCAGGTCTGATATGGACTGCGCTTACCTTGTCGTCTATCTTTCTTCTCGTCTGCTCGTTATCGAAAGGCGAATCGTATTTCTCGGTAAATAATCCCATCTGATCACACCTTCCAGTTCAGATATTCCTTGAGGAATTTGTAGCATGTATTGCAGGCCTTGACGACCATTCTCGTATCATCGTATGCATCAGGCACGGGCTCGACAAGGGAAGCAACTTCAGACATAGGAATATCGTCGATACTGTCAGAAATAATCTGATTGTCGACATTACCGCCTGAATTAAGACCGTCTTCACTTCCATCGTAATCGACGGCATTTATGTCCTGTCCGTCATTGCTGTAACGGTTCTTGTTTTCGTAAGGATTCTCTTCAAGAACCCTGCCGGTGATATTGGCTTCGATCTGTCTTACTCCGATGAATCCGATGGCAACTTCCTGTTCGTTATAGATCGTATAGATCTCAGGTGTCTCCTCAAATGAGAATACGACGTGACCGTCATCGTTAAGAAGCTCAAGACCGTAAGCATTATCCTGATAGAGATGGAACAGGATCATGTTAAGGCCGGCCATATAAGAATCCTTGTTATAGCCTACCTGGGAATAACTGATGCACTCCTTGGCAAGATCTACAAAAGGTCTTATATCGCATGTTACGCCATCGACAATATCAGTCGTACCGTTGGACTTCATTGCAAGACGGTCAGGATCCTGACACTCAAGAAGTGCGTGGCAGAGATTATAAGACTGTGTAGCCCAGTCAAGACCGGAGATCTCATAAGCGCCTCTCAATGAAGCTTCACTTCTGTCCTTGTTGGTTCTGTCCGTACAGAAAGCATCCCACTTGATCTTGGTGATCATTCCGTTCTGTACTTCCATCTCAACATAATCGATGTACTTGTTTCTGTCATCGTAAAGACGCTGTGCATAGTAAACACCGTCCCTTAATCCGGGCACGGTGATGTTCTCGGTATCATCGTCATCAGGCTTTTCTTCAGTAAGGAACGCCAGAGGGATCTGTCTTCCGATAAGCTTGTCCTTGATCTGATTCATGTTGTTCTCATCGATAACGTAAGCGTTATCACCGGATACGTTATTCAGGGAAAGACCAACGATTCTCGTACTCTCGTAATCAAGTGCTACAAGGATGCCGAGATCCTTTCCTTCAGGAGATTTGACCGTAAGATCAACAACATATCCTTCCGGTGAGCCTGCAGCGTTATAACCGATATATACACCCTTGATCTCAGGGAAATCATTAAGTGCTTTACTCTTAACCTTTTCATAGGAATATGAATCGAGAACCACGTCGAATCTTGAGTGGTACTCATTCTGGACACGCTTGTTCGCATTGTCCTGAGAAATGAAATAACTTCCGATAACCATGGCAGCGCCAACTATCAGCAACAGGATAGCTTCTGCAATAAACTGCTTAAGCTGAGCATGCGTCATCATGATACATCCACCTCCCTCGAACGGATCTTACGTCTGGAAAGGGTTTTCGAGAAGAAATCCAAAACAAACGACATAAAATTTACTGCGATTACAGGAGCAAGGACTGATACCATCGGAGCCAGGAACGGCTTGGTAATAAGCGTCAGAACGCCGCATGTAACGCCGGCGAATACTCCTGATGCAAATCTTGAAGGCATCGTGGTCAGGTCTCCCAGAATGAATACCGCAACGAAAACAGCGCCTGACGAAAGAATGTAAATGATCAGTCCGTCAAAGCTGAATGATTTCGTCTCAATAAGCATGGAAATAGGATACAGTGCCATTATCGTAATAAGATAAGATACCGGTGAATAAAGTCTGATGGTTCCCTTGAGCGTAAGGAATATGCCACCGATCATGAGGCAGATGATACATGCCGTTCCGATCATGCTGGGGTAGTTACCGCTCAAAAGCTCGAGCAATGAAAGATGCTCGTAAGAAGGCAAAGTATCAGGCTGTTTCTGGACAATAAGGCTCAAAAGGGCCATCTTGGAATTAGATTCGCCGTAAGCAAAACCCTGTACTCCCGTGGGCCATACGAGCTCTATGAAAAGTCTTCCTGCACATGCAGGATTTACGATATTGCTTCCCGCACCTCCGAAAACCTGTTTCGTTACAACAGATGCGAAAAGAACCGCTGTAAGCGCCGTCAGGAGCGTCGTGTCAGGAGGAAGCATAAGCGCGATCAAAAGTCCTTCAACAAGAGAACTTAAGTCGAAATAATCTCCCGTTCTTCTCCTCGTAAGTCTCATGCAGAAAGTATCTGAGAGCACAAAAGAGATCATGCAGAAAAGAATCAGTATGGCAGCTCTCAAACCGTAATAGAAGATCGCGTATACGACACACGGTACAAGTGCTGCCAGGAACGTCAGATATATGTACGGAGCGCTTTTCTCCGTATGGATAAAGGGTGCAAGTTGTTTCATGTCCTTACTCATACTTCTTTATCCTTCTCAAACGGCAATACGATAGAGTCAGGTGAACTCTGCTTCTCG
>Ga0265298_10009282_pt1 | contig 11721 bp, 8 predicted proteins | sample AusTroGonzalo_MG_3_FD_193486 | JGI IMG/M metagenome (GOLD analysis project Ga0265298, IMG submission 193486) | Bovine rumen microbial communities from tropical cattle in Woodstock, Queensland, Australia - Gonzalo_01 | ecosystem: Host-associated > Mammals > Digestive system > Stomach > Rumen ...
TTGTGCTTCTGCACGGCCGCGAGCACGTTGACGAAGAAGGTGATGAACTGCAGGTTGCCCTTGGCGTCCTTGCCGGGAGCGAGCAGCTGCGTGCCCTTGTCGGTGCCGAGCGACCAGTTGTTGTGCTTGCCGGAACCGTTCACGCCGTCGAAGGGCTTCTCGTGCAGGAGCACCACGAAGCCGTGCTTGCGGGCGATGCGGTTCATCAGGTTCATGATGATCTGGTTCTGGTCGTTGGCGAGGTTGGTCTCGCCGTAGATCGGAGCGAGCTCGAACTGGTTGGGGGCCACTTCGTTGTGGCGGGTCTTCAGGGGAATTCCAAGACGGTGGCCGGCGATCTCGAGGTCACGCATGAAAGCGGCCACGCGCGGCGGGATGGAACCGAAGTAGTGGTCGTCCAGCTGCTGGTTCTTGGAGGAGTTGTGGCCGAACAGGGTGCGGCCGGTGATCATCAGGTCCGTGCGGGCGGCGTAGAGCGCCTCGTCCACGAGGAAGTACTCCTGCTCCCAGCCGAGGTAGGAATAGACCTTGCTCACGCCCGGGTCGAAGAGCTTGCAGATGGGCACGGCGGCGTCGCTGACGGCCTTGAGGGCCTTCTTGAGCGGGGTCTTGTAGTCAAGCGCCTCGCCGGTATAGGAAATGAAGACAGTCGGGATGCAAAGGGTGTCGTCCAGGATGAAGACCGGGGAGGTCGGATCCCAGGCCGTGTAACCACGGGCTTCGAAGGTGGCGCGGATGCCGCCGCTCGGGAAGGACGAGGCGTCCGGCTCCTGCTGGGCGAGCATCTTGCCGTCGAAGGTCTCGATGACACCGCCTTTGCCGTCATAGTCAATAAGGGAATCGTGCTTCTCGGCCGTACCTTCGGTCAGCGGCTGGAACCAGTGGGTGACGTGGGTCACACCATGCTCCATGGCCCACTCCTTCATGCCGCGGGCGACACCGTCGGCCGTCTTGCGGTCGAGGCTCTTGCCGCCTTCGATGCAGTCGAGCAGCGCGTGGAGGCTGTCGGCATCGAGATACTTGCACATCTTCTTGCGGTCGAAGACCAGTTCTCCGTAATACTCGGAGGTCTTCCCTGCCGGGACCTCGGCCGGAACTTCCTTTTTCTCAAAGGATTCCTTGACTAAATCAAATCTGTCCATAATTACACTATTTAAAAACTAACTACTCTCTTGTCCGTGTCGACACCTTCACAAGGAGAGAGGCTGATCCCTAAGGGACCAGCCTCTCTATTTCCTAATTGATATTTACTTCCAAAATGATGTGTCGCATACGCTGGTTTTTATACGCACCTGGGAGCTCTCAGGACCTGCTGGTTCTGAGACTGCTGCTGATTATTATTATTGGTGCGTACCACTACTAATTGGACCAAAAATTCAGTTGCAAGTTACGAAGAAAAATTGGAAATGCAAGAGTTATTTAAAACTTTTTAAAAGTTTTTTGCTAACTACTATATAAATAAAAACCATATATATAGGCATCTTGCAAAGCTATCGCAAATCCGTTATCTTTGCGATATGAAGCGTCTTGGACTGATCCGTGTGGCGGCGGCGATGCCGCGCGTCCACCTGGCCGACCCTGCGGCCAACGCCAAGGAAATCCTCGGCCTGTGTAAGCAACTTGCCGCACAGCGGCCTTCCGTCATCGTATTCCCCGAACTCTCCATCACGGGCTACACCTGCGCCGACCTCTTCGGGCAGAACCGCCTGCTGGACGACGCCGAGCGCGCCGTGGCCGAAGTGGTCGCGAAGAGCGCCAAGCAGGATGCGCTGATCGTGTTCGGCGCTCCCCTGCGCCACGCCGGCCGCCTGTTCAACTGCGCCGTCGCGGCCCGCGGCGGCAGGATCCTCGGCATCGTCCCCAAGACCTACCTCGCCGGCAACGGCGAGTTCTACGAGCCGCGCTGGTTCGCCTCCGCCAGGGTGCTTCCCCTGTCGGGCGTGCGCGTCCGCTTTGCCGGCCAGGACGACGTCCTGCTCGGCACGCGCCAGCTTTTCCGCGTCGGAGACGCGCTGGCCGCCATCGAGATCTGCCAGGACCTGTGGGTCCCCGTGCCGCCCTGTTCGCAGGCGGCCCTCGCGGGCGCGCAGCTGCTCCTCAACCTCTCCGCCAGCAACGAATACCTCTTCAAGCACGAATACCGCAAGAGCCTCGTCAGCGCCACCGCTTCCCGGCTCTACGCCGCCTATGTCTACTGCTCCTGCGCCGAGGGCGAGTCCACCCAGGACCTCGTCTGGGCCGGTTCCTCGCTGATCTGCGAGAACGGTTCGGTGCTCGCCGAGGGCGAGCGTTTCGCGCGCGGCAGCCGCTTCATCGCCGCCGACATCGACGTCGAGCGCCTGGAGACGCTGCGCGCCAAGGAGCATTCCTTCGGATTCGAAGGTCCCGTCCCGGCCTACGTGGTCCAGGAGGCGGGCGAAGCCGCCGACACGGACTTCGAAGCCTGCCTGCTCCGCAAGCTGGAGCCGCATCCGTTCGTCCCGCAGGGCGACCCGGAGGCGCTGGGCGTCCGCTGCCGCGAAATCCTCGCGGCGCAGGTCGCGGGCCTGACCACCCGCCTGGAGCACATCCGCTGCCACAAGGCCGTCATCGGCGTGTCCGGCGGCCTGGACTCCACCCTCGCGCTGCTCGTGACCGCGCTGGCCTTCGACACGCTCGGCATCCCGCGCGACGGCATCATCGGCGTGACGATGCCCGGCTTCGGCACCACGCACCGCACCCACGACAACTCCGTGGACCTGATGCGCGAACTCGGCGTCACCGCCCGCGAGATCTCCATCGTTCCCGCCGTCCGGCAGCATTTCGCCGACATCGGCCAGGACGAGAACAACCATGACCTCACCTACGAGAACAGCCAGGCGCGCGAGCGCACGCAGCTGCTGATGGACATCGCCGGCAAGGAAGGCGGCATCGTCATCGGCACGGGCGACCTCTCCGAGCTCGCCCTCGGCTGGTGCACCTACAACGGCGACCATATGTCGATGTACGGCGTCAACGGCAGCGTGCCCAAGACGCTGGTGCGCACCCTGGTGCGCTGGGCGGCCGACAACAAGTTCGATGCCACCGGCGACATCCACAAGACGCTGCTGGACATCGTGGACACCCCGATCAGCCCCGAGCTGCTGCCCGCCGGCAAGGACGGACAGATCGCCCAGAAGACGGAAGACACCGTCGGCCCGTACGAGCTGCACGACTTCTTCCTCTACCACTTCTTCCGCTCCGGCGCGGGTCCCGACAAGCTGTATTTCTACGCCCGCAAGGCATTCGCGGGCGTCTATGACGACGCGACCATCCGCAAATGGCTGGAGACCTTCCTGAAGCGCTTCTTCCGCCAGCAGTTCAAGCGTTCCTGTCTGCCCGACGGCCCCAAGGTCGGTTCCGTCTCCCTGTCGCCCCGCGGCGACTGGCGCATGCCCTCCGACCTCGAAACCGTCTGGACCCTGGAGGACTAGCCGATGTTCGAACGCATTGTCTCGCTCCTCAACGACATCATCTGGAGTCCCGTCCTGGTCGTGCTCCTGGTAGGCGCCGGCCTCTATTTCTCCTTCCGCACGCGTTTCGTGCAGGTGCGCCGCTTCGGCCTGATGATCCGCTCGCTCTTCGCGCCCGCGGAGAAGTCGCAGGACGGCCAGAAGCACGGCATTTCCTCGTTCGAGGCCTTCTGCGTGGCCCTGTCGGGCCGCGTGGGCACGGGCAACATCGTCGGCGTGGCCACGGCCATCGCCCTCGGCGGCCCGGGCGCCATCTTCTGGATGTGGATCATCGCCTTCTTCGGCGCTTCGACGGCCTTCGTCGAATCCACCCTCGCGCAGCAGTATAAGTTCCAGCACGCCACGGGCTTCCGCGGCGGCCCCGCCAGCTACATCGAGAAAGGGCTCGGAAAGCGCTGGCTCGGCGTCCTGTTCTCCGTCCTGGTGCTCGTGGGCTACGGCACCTTCCTGCCCACGGTGCAGGCCAACGGCATGTCGGGCGCACTGGCCAATTCCTTCCAGCTCCCGCCGCTCGTCTCCGGACTCGGCCTCGCCGTGCTCCTGGGCCTCGTCATCATCGGCGGCATCAAGAGCATCGCCCGCGTGGCGTCGATCGTGACGCCGTTCATGGCGCTGGGCTACATCATCATCACCCTGATCGTCATCGGACAGCATCTCGACGCCGTCCCGGGCGTGTTCAAGGCCATCATGACCAACGCCTTCGGCATCAACCCGCTGGCCGGCGGCATCCTCGGCTCCACCATCATGATGGGCGTCAAGCGCGGCATCTTCTCCAACGAGGCCGGGCAGGGCGGCGGCGCCATCGTGTCCGCCTCCGCGGCCGTCTCGCACCCGGCCAAACAGGGCCTGGCGCAGGCGTTCTCGGTCTATGTGGACACGCTCCTGATCTGCACCGCCACGGCCCTGATGATCCTCTGCTCGGGCTGCTACAACATCTTCGACGCCGACACCGGCGAGCTGCTCGTGGCCAATGCCCCGCAGCTCGGCGACAATTACGTCGGTTTCACCCAGTCCGCGGTGGACTCCGTCCTCACGGGCTTCGGCGGCACCTTCGTCAGCATCGCGCTCGTGTTCTTCGTGTTCACGACCGTGATGGCCTACTACTTCTACGGAGAGTCCAGCATCATGCAGATCTTCGCCGGGCGGCCGGACCGCCGCGCCGAACGCACCTGCATCTGGATCTTCCGCATCACGCTGCTGGGCATGGTCGTCTTCGGCGCCCTGCGCGAAGCGAACGTCATCTGGGAGCTGGGCGACGTCGGCGTGGGCCTGACGGCCTGGATCAACGTCATCGTCCTGCTGCTCCTCTGCCCCAAGGCCACCCAGGCCCTGCGGGAATATGAATCATCCATCAAGAAAAACTCCGGAAAATGAACCTGAAACCTTACCTGCACGAAGTCAAATACTACGAGACCGACAAGATGGGCATCACCCATCACTCCAACTATATCCGCATCATGGAAGAAGCCCGCATCGACTGGATGGACCAGCTGGGCTACGGCTTCGACCGGATGGAGGCCGAGGGCATCGTCTCCCCGGTCGTTTCCGCCGCGTGCAACTATAAGAAAACCACCACTTTCAAAGATATGATTGAAGTGGAGGTAAAGGTCAAGAGTCTGAGCGAGGTCAAGCTCATCATCGCCTACACGATGCGCGTGGACGGCAAGGTCGTCGCCACCGGCGAGACCGTCCACTGCTTCTTCGACGGCGGCCGCCCGGCCGTCATCGCCGACCGCTTCCCCACCCTCTACGCGGCCATGAAAGCCACGATGGAATAAGCAGCTCCCGGAGCATAGCAAGAATCGTATTTTTTATCCGTTTCGGCTTTTTTAAACCGATACGTGTCCCTACCTTGCCTGAAAAAAACTATGAAAAAGATTCTTGAAATCCTCCAGTACGGAGACACCGACATCCGCTTCCGGACCGACCTCAAACCCGCCGACAGACCCGAGACCATTCCGGGCCTCGTGACGGCCATTTCCTTTGCGATGATGACCACCCTCTGGGGTGAGAACGAGCGCGACGTCATCCCGGTCCTCCGGGCCCTGACCATCGCCGACCTCGCCGTCAGCGTGAACCGGGAGGAGATGATCCGGCTGATGGACCAGGATTCCCGGGAATTCGCCAGGATCCTGCAGGAGTCGCGCCGGGAATTCGAACGGAGGGGCGGCAAGGTCATCACCTTCCCGCCCCACGTCCAGCCCTCCAAGACCCGCAGCTGACCATGCAGCGCATCGTCCGACAAGAACTCCCGGATGGCACCATCCGGGTGGTTCATCCTTTCCATATCAGCATGGAGGGCCTGGAGACGGCCGTTCTTTACCGGGATGACCAGGATTATGACGCCATGGTCAAGATCCTGTGCGTCGCCGCCCGACGGAAAAATGTCATCGTCATCATCTATGCCGTCGTATCCAACCACAGCCATGTTGCGATACTGGCCACCTGCCAGCAAGATGCAGACAGTTACGGGCAGGAACTCAAAAGGATGTATGCCATGTGGTTGCGACGCAGATATGGAGAGAGCGCCATCTTGCGGCGGACAGATGTCAGGGCCATCCTGCTGGACAGCAACTGGTATGTCCGCAATGCCCTGGCCTATATCCCCAGGAACGCGCTGGACAACGGATGCGATGTCCGGACTTATCGCTGGACGGGATTCCGGGCCATGTTCGGCCAAAAGCCCACTGCCGGACGATACCGGAAGGTCTCGGAACTGACCAAACGGGAACGGGAGCGGATCTTCCACACCGGGGACGACTTGAAAGGGGTGCCCTGGATGATTGACGAACGGGAAGAACTGATGCCCGGGAGTTTCTGCGCATACCGTTACCTGGAGCAGGCCTTTGATGGAGATCCGGCTTTCTTCCTGAAGATCCTGGGCGGGCAGAACAGCGCAGAGATGCAGAACAAGCTGATAGCAGGGCCCAGAAAGATGCAGACCGACGGAGAGTTCTTCAAGCAAGCCCAGGAAGCCAGCCAGCGCTGGTTCCAGACCGAATTGGCGACGCTCTCACAGGAGCGGAAGATCCGCCTGGTCGCTTTCCTGCACCGGACCACCCACACGACCGTCCCGCAACTGGCCCGGGTCTTCGGCCTCACGAGGGAAACGGTGGCGGAGATCCTTGGACGGAAACCCGCACCCTCCCGCTGACAGTTTTTGGGGAAGGTCTGTTTTCAGGGGCGGGACCTTCCCCATCAAAATGCCCCTGGGGCGCCCTCTGTGGCACAATCAATGGGGAAGGTCTGACGCATAAAAGCAGACCTTCCCCATCGTAGAAGATTGCGGCCCCGGCGGCAGTGTCCCGTTTCGGAGCCGTTCACCCGTCAGGGTCGCGCGCAGCGAAGCGTCAGCACGATAGCGGAGAAACGGGACCTGCCGCCGGAGCCGATCTCCCCTAGCCTTCGAAGAAGAAGGCTTCGGGGAGGAGGTGGCAGTTGTAGCGGGAGGCCATGGCTTCGCCATAGGCGCCCGCGGAACGGATGGCCATGAAGTCGCCGCGGTGGCACTTGTCGATGGACATCTCCTTGACGAAGACGTCGGAGCTCTCGCAGACGGGGCCGACCACGTCGTAGATCTCCTCCGGTTCGTTGGAGGAAATGTTCTCCACGCGGTGGTAGGCGCGGTACATCGCCGGCCGGACCAGCTCGGTCATACTGCCGTCAATGATGGCGAACTGCTTGTGCGTGCCCTGCTTGACGTAGAGGACGCGGGAGATGAGCGAGCCGCACGGCGCCACGATGCTGCGGCCCGGCTCGAAGTGCACGATCGTGCCCTGGGGCAGCTTCAGATGGCGGCGGAAGGTCTCGAAATAGGACTCGAAATCGGCGATCGGCAGGTGGTTGGGGTGCTGGTAGTTGATGCCCAGGCCGCCGCCCACGTTGATGTCGCCCACCGGGCGGCCGCCGCGCTGCAGGCGCACGACCAGCTCGTTGATGCGGTTGCAAAGCGCCGAGAAGTCCATCATATCGAGGATCTGCGAACCGATATGGAAATGCAGGCCGCAATAGACGATGTGGGGCAGGCGCAGGGCCAGGTCCATCACTTCGTCCAGCTGCTCGTAGTTGATGCCGAATTTGTTCTCCGCCAGGCCGGTGGTGATGCCGGCGTGGGTGTGCGCCCCGATGTCGGGGTTGATGCGCAGGCTCACGGGCGCCACGACGCCCATTTCGCCCGCCAGGGCGTCGATCACCTCCAGCTCGGGCGCGGACTCGACGTTGAAGCGGGAGATGCCGGCCTCCAGGGCCAGGCGGATCTCCGCGTCGCTCTTGCCGACGCCCGCGAAGACGATGCCGTCCGGCGGGAAGCCCGCCGAAAGCGCGGCCAGCACCTCGCCGCCGCTCACGCAGTCGGCGCCGAAGCCCCGCGCGGCGATCTCGGAGAGGATGCGCGGGTTGTAGTTGGCCTTGACGGCGTAGTGCACGCGGAAGTCGGGGTTGCGGTCCAGCTGCGCCTGCACCGCGTCCAGCGTACGCCTCAGCAGCGGCAGGTCGTAGTAGTAGAACGGCGTCCGCATCGACGCGAAACGCTCAACCGGGAATTCGCCCTTCAGCATTATTCAAACAGGCATTTGCTCAAGGAACGCAGCGCGCGCGCCTTGTCCTCCCCCTTCACGAGGAAGGAAATGTTGTAGTTGCTGCCGCCGTAGGAGATCATACGCACGGGGATGTCCTTCATCGCCTCCATCGCGCGGGACTCGAAACCGACGTTCTCCCAGTCCATGTCGCCCACCACGCAGATGATGCACATATCCAGGTCCACCGCCACGGTGCCGTACTTCTTGAGGTCGTGCACGATCTCGCCGAGGTGGCGCGTATTGTCGATCGACATCGACACGCCCACTTCGGAGGTGCAGATCATATCGATGGACGTCTGCCAGCTTTCGAAGATCTCGAAGACCTTGCGCAGGAAACCGTGCGCGAGGAGCATCCGGGAGGACTTGATGCGGATGGCGGTGATGTTGTCCTTGGCCGCGATGGCCTTGATCGTGCCCGCCTCGGGGACGTTGTCGATCAGGGTGCCCGGCGCGTCCGGGTCCATCGTGTTGAGCAGGAGCACCGGAATGCCCGCGAACTTGGCCGGCTGGACGCAGGTCGGGTGCAGGATCTTGGCGCCGAAATAGCCCAGCTCGGCGGCCTCCTCGAAGTGGAGGTGCCGCACGGCCGCGGTGTGGTCGACAATGCGCGGGTCGTTGTTGTGCATACCGTCGATGTCGGTCCAGATCTGGATCTCTTCCGCGCCGATGGCCGCGCCGATCAGCGAAGCCGTGTAGTCGGAACCGCCGCGCTGCAGGTTGTCGATCTCATCGTGCGGGTTGCGGCAGATGAAGCCCTGCGTCAGGTAGAGCGGGGACTTGGGATATTTGGCCAGCAGGGCGGTGAGCTTCTCGCGGATATAGTCCGTGTCCGGCTCGCCCTGCACGTCGATCTTCATGAAGTCGAGGGCGGGCAGGAGCTGCACCTTGATGCCCTTCTCCTCCAGGTAGAACGCCATCAGGTGCGTGGACAGGAGCTCGCCCTGGCCGATGATGATCTTGGATTCCACCTGCGTGAAAAGCTTCTTGGTAAAGGTCTTGATGTAGTCGAACACGCCGTCCACGTACTGCTGCGCCTTGTCGCGCGCCTCAGCCGTGCTGTACAGCTCGCCGATCACGCCGTTGTACTTCACGGCCAGGCGGTCGATCGTCTCGCGCGCGCCTTCGACGTTGCGGTTGAACAGGTAGTCCGAGATTTCCACGAGGGAATTGGTCGTGCCGGACATCGCCGACAGGACCACGAAATTGCGGCTGCCGCGGGACACCAGGTCCGCGACGTGTTGGATCCGCTGGGCGGACCCGACCGAGGTGCCGCCGAATTTCATCACTTTCATATCTATGCTTTTCTAACGTTTTCGTATTTCTCCAGCATCGGCTGCAGGATGGCCGTGAGCTGGTCGTTCTCGACCAGGAAGCCGTCGTGCCCGAAAGCCGAATGGATCTCGCGGTACGCGGCATATTTGAGCGCGGCGACGGTCGCCCGGCCGTGGCTGGGCGGGAAGAGCACGTCGCTGTCGATGCTGATCATCATACAGTTGGCCTGGATGCGCGCGAGCGCGGCATCGACGCCGCCGCGGCCGCGGCCGACGTTCATGCTGTCCAGCGCGTAGGTCAGGTACCAGTAGCTGTAGGCGTCGAAGTCGCGCCGCAGCAGCTTCTGGCCCTGGTAGCGCTGGTAGGACGCCGCCCTGTCGGCGAACAGGGTGTCCTCCTCCGGCTCCGCCTGCGTGAGGTTGTAGCCGGAATAGGTACGGTAGGAGATGAGCGCGATCGAACGCGCGCAGGCGAGGCCGGCGCTGCCGCCCTTGAGGTCCTTCGCTTCGCGGAAGGTCGGGTCAGCCTCGAGCGCCAGGCGCTGCGACTCGTTGAACGCGGTCATGAACGGGTTCACGCGCGTGGCCGTGGCGAGGAACACCACGTCCCGCACCACCTCCGGCTCCATGATGACCCATTCCAGGGCCTGGAAACCGCCGATGGACGGACCCAGCATCAGGTCGATGCGCCGGATGCCGAGGTGCTTGCGCACCAGGATCTCGGCATTGACGATGTCGCGCACCGTCGTGCGCGGGAAGTCGAACAGATACGGCCGCCCCGTCGCCGGGTTGACCGAAGCGGGCCCCGTCTCCCCGTAGGGCGAACAGAGCATCGACACGCAGACGACGAAATACTTGTCCGGATCGAACAGCTTGCCCTTGCCCACCAGCTGCGGCCACCAGTCCTCGGGGTTGGAGTTGCCGGTCAGGGCGTGGCAGATCCACACGACCGTCTCCCCTTCCCGGTATTCCCGGTCCGAGGTATGGTACACCAGTTCGAGGTGGTCAAGCTGACCACCTGCCTCAAACTGGAAAGGTTTGTCTATGACAAGCTTATTGTATCTCATCTTGATTATTTCTTCGGGTGATCCTTGGCGAATTCCGCCATCCGCTCGTCCAGCACCGGATAGAGCTCCTCGCGCATCCGGCTCGTGCAGCCGCGCACGCCTTCGCGGTGGCTGCCCGTCGTGGACAGGGAGATGCTGCTGACGCCGTACTTCATCAGCTCCACCACCAGCTCGTTGCCGCTCAGGCCTTCGTAGCCCAGGGTGAAGAAGAAGCCGTCCCCCACCTCGCGGGTCACGTCGCGGTCGTAGACCACCGTGAACCCGTGGCGGGTGAAGATCTCCTTCATCCGGTGGGCGCGGCGCGCATACTCGCGCGTGTCCTCCACGAAGTCGATCTTGCCCTCGCAGGAGAGGCGCAGCATTTCGGCGTAGCCGTACTGCGTGGTGGCGGTACAGCCGCTCGTGATCATATACAGGATCGAGGCGGTCAGCGTGACGCCGAACACGCCGGCGTCCTGGTAGCGCGCCGCCAGGGCGGGATACTGCCGCTCATAGAGCTTGTCGCCGATGCAGCACAGCGCGATGCGCTGGCCGGCATAGCTGAAGATCTTGGAGGCGGACAGCATCAGGATGTAATTGTCCGTATAACGGGCCACGGTGGGCAGGAACGGCGCCTCGTACGGGCGGCCGAGCTCCCGGCGGTAATCCATACAGAAATACGCCAGGTCCTCCATCACCACGGCATCGTACTTCGTGGCCAGCTCGCCGATCACCTGCAGCTCCTCCTCTTCCAGGCAGATCCACGCGGGATTGTTGGGGTTGGAGTAGACGATGGCGGCGATGTCGCCGGCAGCGAGCTCCTGCTCCAGCTTTTCGCGGAGCCGGGCGGCGCCGCGCCAGGCATAGATGTCGAATTCGCGCCAGCCGATCCCGAGCACGCGCAGCTGCGACTTCTGGATCGGGAAGCCCGGATCGATGAAGAGCACCTTGTCCTTGCCGGGAATGCGCTGGGTGCAGCCGATGAACGCGCCGAACGAAGCCGCTACGGAGCCCGTCGTGGGCACGCAGCCGCGCGGGTCGACATCCACGTCGATAAATGCCTTGATGAAGGCGGAAGCGGCCTTTTTGAGCTCGGGAACGCCCGCCGCGGGCGGGTACTGCGAGCCGACGCCGGCTTCCAGCGCCTTCTTCTCGGCTTCCACGCCATAGCGGTTGACGGGCAGGCCGGGAGACCCCTGGTCCATCCGGACGAAGGGGATCCCCGTCTTCTGCTCCAGGTAAGAGGCCGCCAGGAGGATCTCTCCGATCGTGGCGGTGGACAGGTCCGCTATGTTGTTGACGCGACAGGCCTCGGCGACCAGCGCTTCGCTGAAAA
>Ga0265298_10009283_pt1 | contig 11721 bp, 8 predicted proteins | sample AusTroGonzalo_MG_3_FD_193486 | JGI IMG/M metagenome (GOLD analysis project Ga0265298, IMG submission 193486) | Bovine rumen microbial communities from tropical cattle in Woodstock, Queensland, Australia - Gonzalo_01 | ecosystem: Host-associated > Mammals > Digestive system > Stomach > Rumen ...
TGGCTAAGATCTTTTTCATTTTCTTTCTTTTGTTATGATGATTTTTAGTTCCACATTCGATTATTTGTTCTTGCCTTCCATGATACCATTCAGCACCCAGTCGGCCTTCACCTTCATATTGGCTCTACGATCGAAAATGCCGAAGTGCTCTGGACCACTGCCAAAACTGTTGTTATCCCATACAAAGGTAGAAAAGCCGCGTTTCTTGGCCTCGCTGACCAGGAAACGACAATAGTAAGTCATGTTTTCGTGGATGAGTTCGGTCTGTCCAGCTTTCTGGCGATCAGTGACACCCCATTCGCCCATCACGACACCGAGACCTTGATTGGCCCAAGTGTTCACTACTTTGTCGAAGAACTCCGTCATGGTCTTCTCGTCACTGGATGATGCCTCACCCTTGTCTTTGTAGGGATTACCCCAGAAATTATACTTGCACTCGCCTGCATAGTCCCAAGGTGTGTAGTAGTGGAACTCTACACTCATGTAGTTGTTGCCGTTGCCTTCGATATCCGTAGGTACGATGAAATCGCCGTTATTGATACCGAAGTCAGGGTTGCACACATAAGTCTGAACGATGAGATGACGCTTCTCGTTGTTACCACCAGTGGCACGTACCACGTCGATAAACGTCTGGTTGTATGAGTTCTGAACAGCCAGGTTCTCCGCGGTCGGCTTACCCCAGTTGTCTTTGACATGCACCTCGTTGGTGCCGGCAAAAGCTACACGATAGTCGTACTGGGCAAACTCGCTGGCGATATTCAGCCACAGCAGGGCTAATTTCTGGTTGTTCTCCTCTTTATAAGCATTAGTAGGGCGACCTTCCAACCACTTGTCGTGGTGGGTGTTGATAATCACTTTCAGGTCATTGGCCAGACACCAATCCACCACTTCCTTTATACGCGCGATCCATGCCTTGTCAATACTCATTGCCTGAGCATTGGTAATATGACATTGCCAGCGAACAGGAATACGCACCGCATTAAAGCCTGCTTCCTTCACTGCCTTGATCATCTTCTTTGTCACTACGGGATTGCCCCAGGCTGTTTCAGCCTTGATGCTGCCATCAGGATTACCGATAGCCATCGACTCGCCATCTTGTCCAGGTGCTGAGCACTCAAACTGGTTGCCCAGGTTCCAACCTACCACACCAGCATTCCATTCCTTGGCTGTGGGTTCTTTTGCTGCAGAAGATTCATTTGTCTCGTCAACAGAATCACTACCACAAGCCAACACACAAATCGTTGCCAGCACTGAGAACAAGAAAGTAGATAGAAATCTTTTCATTGCTATTTATAGTTTTATTGTTTTTGTTTGCAAAAGTAAAGGAAATGCCGTTAGAAAGGGTTTTATAGCATTCAAAAAAGGTTTCAAAACTGTAAACTGATAGTTTTGAAACCTTTTTTTGATAGATTTTATACCCTATTTTTGATATTTGGAAGGGGATATGTCGAAATATTTCTTGAATACCGTACTGAAATATTTCGGATTATCGAAGCCAGTCATTGCTGCAACATCGGAAACGTTATAGCCATTTCGCAGCATAGAGGCAGCTCGTTCTAATCGGATGATGCGGATAAAATCCTGTGGCGATTTGCCCGTATAGGACTTCAACTTGACATAAAACAGTGTGCGACTCATAGCCATTTCACGACAAAGTTGGTCGATGTTAAACTCAGAATCACTGAGGTGATCTACTATCAGTTGTGTGGCTTTATCTACAAAATCCTTACCACCGTCTTTCTCATCAGTAGGTTCTGGTGCCGAAAGGGGGAGGGGAGTCGCGGGCTTCACTGCCTGTAAGTGGTCAATGGTGAGTCGCATATACTTTTCGTGCAGTTCATATACGCGCCAAGCACCATAGAACAATAGGATAATCAATGCGAAATAGATGCACCACATCCACCATGTGTTCCACCATGGCTGGGCTATGATGATGGTCAGTACCTGCGTGTCAATCACTGTGCCACTGGTTCTGCTTATGCATTGCAAGGTGAGACGATGCTTGCCTGGCTCCATACTGACGAAGCTGATGTATTGCTGGTCAAAGGGCTGGCTCCATTTTCCATCGTCAATCATATAGCGATAGTTGATGTCGTAATGATTGCGCATGTTCACACTCTCAAACAGCAAGTCGAACGTTCTTTGGTTATAAGCCAAATGAATCACCCCTTTTTCCAGGTTTGAGAAAAAGTGCTTGTTTTGAAGTGCCTCTTGGTCTACTTCACAATTCACGCCAAGGAAAACGAGGTTGGCGGTATAATTAAGTGATTGTACATTCTCAGGATGAATGACCAGGGCACCTGTTGATGTCCCGAAGATAATATCGCCATTAGGCAGATTACTTGATGCGCCAAGTGAATAGTCACGGTTTAGCCCGTAGCAATAGTTGACGTTAATGACCTGGTCAATCTTGTCGGGCATCACAAATGAAAGTCCCTCGTCAGTGGCAATCCATATTCGTCCGTCCTTGCCCTTAACCAGACTTCTCACATAGTTGGAAGGCAGTCCGTTTGCGGTGGTTATCTGCTTGCTTTCATGCTTTGCCAAGTGATAGATGTAAATACCACCGCCATCAGTAGCAATCCACAGGTTCAATCCCTCAGTGAGCAGATGGTTAACGAAAGGATTGACATCAGTAACCCCTGAAGGCGCATAGTTCAGTTCCTTGATTTCCTCACTGCCTGGCGTGATGAGCTTCAAACCAAAAGCGGTACCTACTGCAATCTGACCAGATGCCAATTGAATGATGGCCTGTACGTCGTGGATAGGGTAATACTGGGGTGAGGGGCTATGGGCTGATTTGTAATAAAGGTCACCATTCAGGCTTCCCACCCACAGACCGCCGTCTTTGTCATACAGCGTAGCATACACGTGATTATCAGTCAACGGACTATTGCTTGTGGTATAGATGTGACGTATGTTGGCTTGATTGTCAATTTCATATACACCTTTACCGTATGTAGATACAAGTACATTGTCATCGGGTGTCTTTGATGCATTAAGAACCACGGTACCTTGACAGCAATGTTGCCATAAGCCAGTCTCAGAATTATAGATATTAACACCATTATCGGTACCAATGAGCATTAAGTTGTCAGCCAAAGCCATTACTGTGTTGACATGATCGTTTGACAGACTTTGATGGTTATTTGCTATGTGGCGGAAAATGGCTGTGGTGCTACCTACCGGACGTGCTATGTCTATTCCTCCAGAATAAGTGCCGATGATGATGTTCTTCCATGTGTCAACGGCAATGCTGTAAACGCCGTTTCCATGCAGTACACTATGTTCGCTTTCGTTGGCATCGAATAGCAGTGAACATTCTCCCTGACCATCGCGTGACATTTGCCAAACGCCCTCGCCATCGATACCAAATAACATTGTGTCATCATCGTAAGGACAGATACTGCGGATGGGGTTGCCTTGTGTGGAGCCACTGGTAAGACCAATGAAGTGGTCGGTTGCTACACTCCCGTCTTGTTTGAATGTCACAACATGCAGACCGTTCTCATAGCCACCCAGCCAAAGCTTTCCTGAAAGCTCATCGTAATAGCCACTCTCAGTGTTGTAGGAAAGTAATTGCTTGCCTTTTTCGTTGAAAACACCTTCGCGGGCACAGAAAAGTAGCCCGTCCTTAGCTGGTATGATGCGATTAACGTAAACGTCTTTGGTGATTTGCTTCAGCGAATCGTTGGCAAAAGAATAGACACCGTTATGTAAAGCCAAGAATAATTTGTCTCCTTCTATATGAATGTCATTGAGTGCCACCTCGTAGCCTACAATACTTGAAATGCTGGTGTGGAGTTCAAATGCGTCACGTATAGGATTGTAGGCATAGATGGAACCACGATTGTCAAATGCATAGATATGCGAGGAGTCTGTGGCTAAATAGATGAAACGGCCTCCCATGTGGGCGTATGGTGTGTTTTGCTCAAGCGAATAGCTCTTGAGGCGGGAGCCATTGTAACGTCCAATACCCGTAGAAGATGCCCACCAGATAGCTCCAGAAGGTGCCTGCCTAATGGAGAATACACGTAAACTGGGCATTCCCTCGGCTTTTCCCAAGTGTGAAAACGTAAAGTCCTTAACCTGCATAGCCCTGCTGCTAGTGGTTAGCAGCATGAGCAGCAGTATCATCTTTATTATTATAATATGGTGTATTGTCTTATATTCTTTCGAATGACTCTTCACGGCAAATATCCTTTTTTCTTTGCAAATGTAGCCATTTTTTAGTTGTAATCCAAGTTTTTATTCAAGTTTTTGTAATGCAAAACAATAAAAAGGAAAAGTCATAAGTTCATATTAACGAGTGCTAAGTGTCATACTAACGAGTACTTTGTCTTATTTTTGAAAATAAAATTCTCCCTTCAGCAAGACCGCAATTTGTTTTTGTGATATGCTGAAGGGAGAATGAAAGGAGAATGCTATATGAATTATTCGCTCTTGAACAGATCTTTGATGCCGCCGATGCTACCCATCAGATTGGTGGCCTCGTAAGGCAGATAAACGGTCTTGGTCTTATCGCCAGTAGCCAGTTCCTGCAACATCTGGATATACTTTTGTGCCAGCAGGTAGTTGGCAGGATTAGAGCTTGCACCAACAGCCTTTGTAATCAGTTCGATAGCCTGAGCTTCAGCCTCGGCCTTACGAATACGGGCCTGGGCCTCACCTTCGGCAGTAAGGATAGCCTGTTGCTTGGCAGCCTCGGCACGGTTAATCATAGCAGTCTTCTCACCTTCAGATGCCAGAATCTCAGCAGCCTTTTCACCCTCAGATGTCAGAATCTGTGCTCGCTTGTTACGTTCAGCCTGCATCTGCTTCTCCATAGCTGTCAACACAGATGATGGAGGTGTGATATCCTGCAACTCTACTCGGTTCACCTTTACGCCCCACTTGTCTGTTGCTTCATCGAGCACCAGGCGGAGCTTGTTGTTGATGGTGTCGCGAGAAGTCAGGGTCTCGTCAAGTTCCAGTTCACCGATAATGTTACGCAGAGTAGTCTGTGTCAACTTCTCAATAGCGTTTGGTAGGTTGTTGATCTCGTAAGCCACCTTCTTAGGATCCATAATCTGGAAATACAGCAATGCATTGATTTCCATCTGGATGTTATCCTTGGTGATTACGTTTTGAGAGGGGAAGTCGTACACCTGTTCACGCAGGTCGATAGTTGATGAATAAGAGTAGCGTCCGTGGTTCAGCACTACAATGTTTTTGGCACTGTCAACAAAGGGGATGATGAAGTTCACACCAGCCTCCAGTGTGGCATGATAACGGCCCAGTCGTTCAATGATCTTTGTTTCCGACTGCGGAATGATAACCAATGCCTTCTTTACAATCAAGATGGCTACTATGGCCAAGGCAATGAAAAAATAAAGTGTAATGTCCATAATGTTTTTGTTTTTAGTTTATAATACTGTTAATTACATACTTCTACGGTAACGATGGTACTTTCGCGACCAACGACCTTTACACGGGTGCCAGCGGGTATTTCCTCATCATTCTGTGCCACAGCCTTCCAGAGGTCGCCATCAATAGCTACATAGCCGAAGCCATTGGCCTTGATAGTTTCCTTGACACGCCCCTGACGGCCCAGCAAAGCATCGGCATTACTAACGTAATTGCTGTCGTTGCGATGCAGGTAACGCAGTACAAATGGGCGCACCTGGAACAGGCTGAACAGCGTTACTGCTCCAAACACAGCCAACTGTACATAGATGTTTGCAAAGGGAGCCGTGATAGCAGCACTGGCGGCACCAATGGCAATACACATGAGAAAGAAGTCGCCCGATGTCAACTCAAGTATCAGGCCCAGGACTGCTACTACAGCCCATAGTTGCCACATGTTGGCTAATAGATAATCAATCATAGCTTTATAAATTTAAATGTTCTTACCTTATTTATATAGACAGCAGAAAATCATCCCAATCCTTTGCTGATCCTTTCTTTCCAAATACTTTCTGATAAAGACGACTCCTGCTGGTAGATACGCTTTCCTTGGAATGGGCTGTCAGCAGTGCGATGTCCTTAGGCAGAATGTGGATTTTCACCAGCAGACACACATGATAGTCATAGGTGGTCAATTTATAGAGACTATACAGTTTTTCCGAGAAGCCCGTGTACACACTATCCACCAGTATGGCCAACTGTTGCCAATCCTCGTCGCCCAGACTTCGCCCCTCAGTAGCCAACCGCTGAATCCTCAGATAGATATCTGAACGGAAAATATCGCCTTCGGCCCTTTCGCGTTTCTCATTCTCGATGCGTGCCATCGTATTGGCGTAATCTAACTTGGCCTTCTTTTCCTCCAGTTCCAAACGGAGCAGTGAGTTTTCTGATCCCAATTTCTGGATTAACTTCTCCAGTTCTTCTATCTTCTGTCGGTTGGCCTCCACATCGGCCACTTCCTGCATAGCGCGTACCTTATCTAAACGCTCCTGCAATGAGAGTACCTTGCGCCGACTGTTCTGCCAGGTAACTACAAACAGCGCCACGTAGGTGAGTGCACCTATTACTAATAGGAACATCTCGCGGTGTGTAAGTATGGTCAACATCTGATTCATGTCGCAAAGGTACACGAAAAATGCGAACCATCCAAACATTTCCGTTTGCAATAGTTCGCAAATGCGTTTTAAGTTTGCAAAAATTTGCAGATTACTTCTTAATCTTGTAGAGACGGAACGACATAGCGGGAAGCTGATCGTTAAGGATAGCCTGCTTCTTGTCGGCCGTACATGGTACTGTACCAGCTACTGGCTTGATCTTCTCTGGTTGATCAAGTGTGTTCTCGTCATCCATTGAGCCGTTATAGCTGAGTGTCAAAGTCTGAGCAGTGCGCTCGCCCTTGATGCCCTGCAGGTTGAGAGTGATAGGCTGATTCTGCTTAGATGTATTGATGACCTTGATGATAATCTCGCCCGTAGTCTTGTCGAACACAGAAGAGGCGAAGAGACCATCCTGGTCAGGCTGTCCGGCAACGGGTTTCTTGTCCATCGTGAGTGAGAGCACGTTGGTACCTTTGTTCTGAGCGTACATCTGCTGTACATAGTAAGATACGGACTTGAACATACGCAGGTTGTCGTACCAAATCATGTCAGGACGCCACTGCCAACCCTCAACATGGGCGAAGAGGGGAGCGTAGGTAGCCATCTCTACAATATCAGCATTACGCTCAATACCTGTCATGAAGGCTGCCTCATAGAGTGAAGTCTCGTAGTGATTCCATTTCTTACCCTTTCCGTGACAAGCATATTCACCGGCAAAGACTTTCGGACCCTTGCGGTCGTAGCTGTCATAGCGCAGAGCACCGCAGTTTGGGTAACGATCTTTGGGAGCAGTACCCAGGAACCATTCCTCGTTGCGATAGAAGTGCTCGTCCACAAGGTCAGCCTTCTGATTCTTCATGGCTACCCAACCTTTCTCAAACATCTTGCCTTCAGAGTCAGGACCGCTGGTGCCCACAATCTTAATATTAGGATACTTGGCACGAACGGCAGCCACAAACGGCTTCAGACGCTCGAAGTATGGTTCGTCCCACTGCTCGTTACCAATACCGATATATTTCATGTTGAAGGGAGCGGGGTGCCCCATGTCGGCACGCAGTTTACCCCACTTGGTGTCAACAGAACCGTTGGCAAACTCGATGAGATCCAAGCAGTCATCAATGAATGGCTGCAACTCATCCATAGCAGCATGAGCCTTCTCACTCTTATTCTGGAACTGACAAGCCAATCCTACAGAGAGTACTGGCAGGGGCTCGGCCTTGATGTCTTCGCAGAGTTGGAAGAACTCAAAGAAGCCTAAACCGTAAGTCTGGAAATAATCGGGGAAGTAACGGTTGGTGAAAGTATAGTGCCAGCGGTTCTCGTTCAAAGGACGGTTCTCAACGGGACCCACAGTATTCTTCCACTGATAGCGTGTCTCGAGGTCGGTACCCTCAACGATACATCCGCCAGGGAAGCGGAATACGCCAGGATGTACATCCTCAAGAGCCTTGGCGAGGTCGGCACGCAAACCGTTCTCACGTTCTTTATATGTCTTGACGGGGAAGAGGCTGATATGCTCCAGGTCGGTAGTGACCTTACTGTCGCCCCATACACGGAGGTGAGCTTTGGCGAAGGTACGCTTGGGCTTGATGACAGCCGTGTATTTCTTCCATTCCTTACCGCTAACGTCTAAACCTACATTCCCTAATTTCTGGTCATCGCTCATTGTGGCATTGTCAACAATGTCAATCCACAACTTAGCACTACCGCCATTTGGTACGCGAGCCCAAACAGAGAAACGGTATTCCTCGCCACCCTTGACACCCATGCCGAAGAAACCGTGGTTCTCAATCATGGTGTGCTTGTCATTATGGCCAGAAGGTGCCAGACGTACATAATGGGGATTCTTATCGAAAGGACCGTCGTCCTTCAGTGTAACCTTACCAGAGATATCCCATCCAGTGAAAGGGTTGGGAAACTCAAATGAGCGGTTTTTGACCAATTCGGCATACAGTCCGCCATCAGCGGCATAGTTGATGTCCTCAAAGAAAAGACCGTACATTGTAGGTGATACGGGAGCACCGAGTTTCTTGGTGTTCACGTCCATCACATGCTGAGCCTGAGCCGATACCGATGCAGTGATGGTCAGGGCAAGTGTTAAGAGTTTCAGATTCATGTTTGTTAGTAATCGCTTTTATGTTTAATTGGTGTGAATTTGATTCTTCTCGTGCAAAATTAGTTAAAAGTTATGAAAGATGCAAATAATATCGATTTAAATGATTACTTTTGTAACTCTTTAACTAACTAAACTCATTTAATTATGAAAAAGATACTGGTAGCAGAAGACAATGATAGCAATTACATTCTGATGACCTATATTCTGAAGCGCTCATACGAGTTTGAGCGTGCCGTAAACGGACAAGAGGCAGTGAATATGGCTCTGACGGGTAATTTCGATATGGTGTTGATGGATATTAAAATGCCTGTCATGGATGGATTGGAGGCAACGAAGGCTATCAAGGAGAAAATGCCAGAACTGCCTGTAGTTGCTTTGACGGCTAATGCGTTCGATAGTGACCGACAGTTAGCTCTTGAGGTGGGTTGCAATGATTTTCTGACAAAGCCTATCAGTAGTGCAACGTGTCTGGAGACTATAGAAAAGTTTATTGGAAAATAAAAAGAAAAAAATCCATATAAATGTGGATTGCACGGATGCAAAGATCTTAGTACCTTTGCATCCGAATTTTATTAGTGTTTTAAGGATGAAAAAGATTGTTTTATTGAGCCTCTGTATGCTATCAGCAGTCGAGATGACGGCAGATAATGTAAAGGAGGCTTATTTTGAAAATGCAAACGATACCAGTCGCGTAGTAGATTTGGATGAGGTGGTGGTCATCGCCCAGCCAAAGGAAGGCTTCTTGTTGAGGCAGCAGCCGCTGAGCAGCAGTGCTTTTGGTGCCAAGGAACTACAGCAGATGAACGTGCAAAGTCTGGGCCAGTTGTCTGACTATGTGCCTTCGTTCGTCATGCCTCAGTATGGTAGTCGTCTGACTTCATCTATGTATATAAGAGGTATTGGCTCGCGTGTGAATAACTCGGCTGTGGGTATCTACTATGATCACATCCCCTTGATGTCGAAGTCGGCCTTTAATACCCATTTCTATATGTTGGATCGCGTGGATGTACTGCGTGGTCCTCAGGGAACACTCTATGGTGCTAATAGTGAGGGCGGTATTGTTCGTATCTACTCAAAGAACCCTATGAGTTATCAGGGTACTGATGTGAACCTGAGTGTTGGCTCGCACTTCACACGTAAGGCTGAGTTGGCTCATTATCATCGTGTCAATGAGAAACTGGCTTTCATGATGGCTGGTTTCTATAACGGACAGGATGGCTTCTTCAAGAACACGAATTTAAACACATACAATGATGAAATGAATGAGGCCGGCGCCAAGGTAAGACTGATGTGGAAACCCTTGGACCGGCTGACATTCGACCTGACCAGTGATTATCAGTACACCATACAGAATGGTTTCCCTTATGGCTTGTATGATGCAGATAAAGATGAGTCGGCCGATCCTTCTACCACTTTCATGAATACCTATCGTCGTCAGATGGTGAATACCGGTCTTACTATTTCGTATGCTTTTGATGATTATCTGCTGACATCTACTACCAGTCACCAGTATCTGTGGGACCGTATGAAGATGGATCAGGACTATGTGGTTGATGACTATATGAGTCTGATGCAGGTTCAGAAGATGAATGCGCTGACTCAGGAGTTGGTACTCCGTTCAAAGAATACGAGTCGCTGGCAGCACACCTCAGGTCTCTTTGGCAGTTATCAGTGGTTGCATACCAATGCTCCTGTAGGAATGGGGGATGCTATGAGTAATTTCATTATGAGCCAGTGGGGTATGCCTTCTTATGTAGCCAGTATGCTGTCGTTCCAGAATAACCGAGTGCCAGGCGATTTCCGCACACCTCAGTTGAACTTGGGTGCTTATCATGAGTCGAATGTGCTGGTATCTGACCGTTTCAAAGTTACACTAGGTCTGCGTTATGACTATAATCAGGTGAAGATTGATTATAATACGTGTACGATGTTTGATCTCGTTGTGAATATGGGACCAACTCCTACTTCACATTCTTATCTGTCGGAAATTATCTCTTATCAGAAACACAGCTATCATCAGGTGCTTCCTAAACTGGGTTTGGCATATTCGTTGAATGAGGATGGAAGTAATCTCTATGCCGTAGTAAGCAAGGGCTTCCGTGCTGGAGGCTATAACCTGCAGATGTTCTCAGATATTTTCCAAACAGAGGAACGCAGTCTTGGCTCTAAATTGGCTTCAATGATGAGCAGTGATTACACTGTAGATCATACGCCAGAACAGATTGAAAAAATAGACCAAACGATATCTTATAAACCCGAAGAAAGTTGGAACTACGAGGCAGGTACACACCTGAGCCTGTTTGACGGAAAGGTGAAAGCCGATGCAGCGTTATTCTATACTCAGATTCGCAACCAGCAGTTGTCCGTGATGGCTGGTACTTATGGCTACGGACGAATGATGGTGAATGCTGGTAAAAGCTTTAGCTGCGGTGCCGAACTGGCTCTGCGTGGACAGGCTTTTGATAATCATCTCTCATGGGGTGCAACCTATAGCTTTACACATGCCGTATTCAAAGAATATACGGATAGTGTAAAGACGGCATCTGGTTATGAGCCAGTCAGCTACAAAGATAACAATGTACCTTTCATTCCCCAGCATCAGTTCAGTGTGAACGGTGACTATAGCTTTGACTTGAATGATAAAATATTGAAGAGCATTGTACTCGGCGTGAATGTCAAGGGTCAAGGTAAGACCTATTGGGAGGCAGATAATAATATGTACCAGAAGTTCTATGCAACACTGGGTGCCCACTTGTCATTGAATATGGACAAGGTGGTGGTGGACTTCTGGGGACGAAACTTAACCAACACTACTTACAATACATTCCTTGTCAACAGTCAGTTGACGAAACAGAGTTTTGCTCAGCGCGGCCTGCCTCTGCAGGTTGGCGCTGATGTGAAACTGCATTTCTAATGTTGTTGACGCTTTTAACCATTACTCCTCGGCCTTTTTCGGGTTGAGGAGTTTTCTTTTGTGCTATAAAAAGTTTATTTTGTCTTATAGTTATTAATAGTTTTTTATTACCTTTGCATCGCAAAAAAACATAAACCTAAAGCTGGAAA
>Ga0265298_10009285_pt1 | contig 11720 bp, 8 predicted proteins | sample AusTroGonzalo_MG_3_FD_193486 | JGI IMG/M metagenome (GOLD analysis project Ga0265298, IMG submission 193486) | Bovine rumen microbial communities from tropical cattle in Woodstock, Queensland, Australia - Gonzalo_01 | ecosystem: Host-associated > Mammals > Digestive system > Stomach > Rumen ...
GGACCAGCGGGACGGGCGGGCGGGTCAGAAGTCGCGCTGCCGGGAGTCGATGATGATGGTGACGGGGCCGTCGTTGACGAGGGAGACGTGCATTTCGGCGCCGAATTCGCCGGTGCCGACGGAGTGGCCTATGGCGGCGGACAAAGCGGCGCAGAAGGATTCGTACATCGGGATGGCCAGTTCATGGCCAGCCGCCCGGATATAGGACGGGCGGTTGCCTTTCTTGGTCGAGGCCATCAGTGTGAACTGGCTGACGACCAGGGCTTCGCCGCCGATGTCGACCACCGAGCGGTTCATGACGCCGTCTTCGTCGTCGAAGATGCGCAGGCCGGCGACCTTTTTCACCAGATAGTCCAGATCGGCCTGTTCGTCCGTGGGGCCGACGCCAAGCAAAATCAGCAGTCCCTGTCCGATCGAAGATTTAACTTCGCCCCCGATCGTCACCGACGCCGAAGACACACGTTGTACTACTACTCTCATTCTATGTCTATATTAACAAAATCTATCAAACTTTGTTTGAAACGACTACGTCTCGTCTCTCATTAATTGGATGTATCTTCGTCAATGTCCCGGCTTTGGCCAGTCACAACGACCAGATATCTCGGATCAGCGGAACTATCAGGCGGGATAGGTGTCGATGTAATTTGGGGTAGGTCCAACAAATTGGTTGACATCTACCCCTCTGGAGAGCCTGGATGGCCGATTCTTGGGGTACTACCCCAAAACAGCAGGAGACCTACCCCGAAACATGGCAGGACCTACCCCAATATAACACATGTCTACCACACTCCTTTTCCTAAGATCCGCAATACATCCATTTCTTCTGAGCGACACAGACGGTTTATCTTTCTCGTCTGTGTCACGAGGTTAAATCTGCTATTTTCGGTCCCAAACCCCTTCTGACACAGACAAAACGATGCCTTCGTCTGTGTCGCTAGGTTAAATCTGCTATTTTCGGCCCCAAACCCCTTCTGACACAGACAAAACGATGCCTTCGTCTGTGTCGCTAGGTTAAAACTGCTATTTTCGGCCCCAAATCCCTTCTGACACAGACAAAGCGACGACTTCATCTGTGTCGCGAGGTTAAAACTGCTATTTTCGGCCCCAAATCCCTTCTGACACAGACAAAACGATGCCTTCGTCTGTGTCGCAAGGCTAAAACTGCTATTTTCGGTCCCAAACCCCTTCTGACACAGACATAGTGACGACTTCGTCTGTGTCGCGTAGAGGGAGACTCCACAGCCAACGTCTAACATCTGCCCACCCGGTTTGGTCTGCAAGGGCCGCCGATGCAGCCGTCCCTGCATCATCAAAAAGGACGGTGATCCGCTATCTCCGACCATCTTATAAATTCACCGGCCTCAGAACGAAGTGGAAACGATACTCGCCGTAGGGCAGGCGGTGCTGGGGGAGCGGGAGGGCGCCCCAGCTGTTGACGCAGGCGACGCCGGCCTGGCGGTAGTCCAGGAGGAGGTTCGTGACATCGTCTTCCCGCAGGAGCTCACTGTGCCGGTTGTCCTTGATGTCGTTATCGTCGAGCGTCTCGATGGTGTAGTGCAGCGCCGAAGCCGAGAACGGCTCCTCCGCCGACACTTCCAGTCCCCTGCCCTGCGCATCCGTCAGCCGCAGCCAGCGGATATCGGTCTTTGTGCCCGTCTCCTGCGGCCGGATGTACGGATAGAACTGCTCCGTCACCGTCTGCCGCCACCAGCCCAGGAACGAAGCCGCGTTGCGGTCCGCATAGTTCTCGAAGGGGCCGCGGCCATAATATTCCAGATTCTCGAACGAGCGCGGCATCTGCAGCTGCACGCCGAAACGGAACAGGTCGGGCATGTCTTTCGAATTCCCCGGAATCAGCGTCTCCACGATCTCCATCGCACCCTCGTCGTTGATGCGGTACTCCATCCGCAGCCGCGTATCCGTGCCCGCCACCATGTACTCGATCTGAATGACCTGCAGCTTGTTCTTATCATATTGCGACAGGCTGTAGAATGTCAGGCGCGGCTTGCGCCAGATCTTCATTTTCTGCTGAAGATCAGCACCATAGTCGTTGTCGGTCGGCGCCCGCCAGAAGTTCGGCAGGATGGTCGTGCCCTGCTTCAGCAGGTCGACGCCGCCCACCCGATAGCGCTGCAACTGGCCGTCGTCCACCGAGAAGACGATGGAGAAACGCGCGCCCGACACCGTGAACTGGTGCGCCGCCGTGTTGTTGATCTTCGGACGCGCCGCACTCTTCAAAGGCGTCATCGCCCAGACATAGTCGTTGAGCCGCAACTGCTGACGCGCCGCCACGTGCCCGGCCTCAAGCATACCCTCGTCGGCCTTCAGCACGTAAGCCAGATTCAGCAGCCACTCGCCGGACGAGTCGATATCCCCGTACGGGATGTCCAGGACCCGGCGGCCATGCGGCGCTACATTCACGTCTTCCACGACGCCCGTACCCTGCACCTCGCCGTTGCGCAACAGCTCCCACTGCAGCGTATATGCCGACAAATCCCTGAAAAAGAATTCATTGTATACTTCCACTTTCTGCGGCTCCACCAGCGAAGACCAGATGTCCTGGTAGCACCAGCCCACCTCGTACATATGCGGATTCGGCACACGGTCGGGGCTCACCAGACCGTTGTCGCAGAAATTCTGGTCCGTGGGATCCGTCGAATTGAAATCACCGCCGTAAGCATAGAAACGCTTGCCGCTCTTGTTTTTCCAGTGGATCGACTGATCCACGAAGTCCCAGATGAAGCCGCCCTGCAGCTTCGGCAGCGTGCGGTAGAGGTCCCAGTATTCCTTGAAACCACCCTCCGAATTGCCCATTGCATGGCCGTACTCACACTGGATCAGCGGCTTGGTGCGCTCCGGATTCTCCGCGTAACGCCGCAGGTACTCGTGGCTGGCGTACATGGGGCAGAAGATGTCGGTCCGGCCGTCGTAGAGCGCCCGCTCGTACTGGATGGGGCGGCTCGGGTCGAGGGCCCGGACGCGGTCGTAGGCCGCATCGAAGTTCGGGCCGTAGCCGCCCTCGTTGCCCAGCGACCAGATGATGATGGACGGATGGTTGAAATTGCGCCGCACGTTGCGCTCGTTGCGCTCGATGTGCGCCTGGCGGTAGGCCGTGTCGCGGGCCAGCGTGCGCTCGCCGTACCCCATGCCGTGCGATTCGACGTTCGCCTCGGCCACCATATAGATACCGTAGCGGTCGCAGAGCTCGTACCAGTAAGGGTCGTCGGGATAGTGACAAGTGCGTACCGCATTGATATTGAATTGCTTCATCAGCTTGATGTCCTGCTCCATGCGCTCGCGCGAGACCACGTAGCCGCCGTCCGGGTCGAGCTCGTGGCGGTTGGCGCCCTTGATCAGCACGCGCTGGCCATTGACCAGCAGGTCGGAACCTTTGATCTCGACTTTGCGGAAACCGACGTCGAAGTGCAGGGTCTGGAGGGCGCGCTTCCCTTCGAGCAGCCGCACCTCCAGCTGGTAGAGATACGGATCTTCGGCGCTCCATTTGCGGGGGTTCTGCACGTAGAAACGACCGCTCACGAAACTGCCGGAAGTCTGGATGGGCGTGCCCACTTCCTGCCCTTCCGCGTCGAGCAGCCGCAGCTCGACATGCGTTCGGGCATAGTTCGACACCGTCAGGTTGACGGCCAGCGTGCCGTCGCGGTAGTCTGCATCAAGATCTGGCGTAATCTGCACGTCTTCAATGTGTTTGGTCGGGCGCGTAAAGATGTAGCAGTCGCGCGCCACGCCGGCGAAGCGGAAGAAATCCTGGTCCTCCAGGTAGGTGCCGTCGCACCAGCGGAACACCTGGAAAGCGATGAGGTTGCGCTTGCCGGGCTGCAGGTAGTCCGTGATGTCGAACTCGCATTCCAGCTTGCTGTCCTCGCTGTATCCCACGAACTTGCCGTTCACCCAGAGGTAGAGGTTCGAGGTGACGGACCCGAAATGGATGATCACCTGCTCCCCTTTCCATTCGGCGGGAATCGGGATGAACTTGCGGTAACTGCCCACATGGTTGTTTTCGGTGGGCGGCACGGGCGGGGCGCTCTTGTAGCGGCCGTGCCAGGCATAGCCTGCATTGACGTACACGGGATCGCCGTAGCCGTTCATTTCCCAGACGGCCGGGAGGCTCATCTTGGTCCAGCCGATCTCCTGGTACTTGAGGGAAAAGAAGTCCACGGGACGCTGGTTGGCGCTCCGGACCCAGCGGAAGCTCCAGTCTCCGGAGAGCGGAATGAGCTGGGACTCAGCGGCCAGGAAGCTGCTGTGCATGGGGAGGCGGTTGATGGAATTGACGTGGGGATCCTGCCATTCGTTGAAGGTCTGTGCGCCCAGTGCGGCGCTGGCGAGCAGCAGGATGCAGAGAAGGAACGATTTCTTCATAGCGATGTTTTGTACTGACAAATTTAGCATATTTTTCAGATTATTCCTACCTTTACAAATTAACCTGAACGAAAGCGCTCGAAATATGTCCGAAGAACTGAATCTGGTGAAAGACCTGGCCCTGATCCTGATCGCGGCCGGCATCTTCACCATCATTTCCAAAGCCCTCAAACAACCGCTCATCCTGGGCTACATCGTGGCCGGTTTCATCGTGGGGCCGCACCTGGGGCTGTTCGGCATCACGAGCGCAGAATCGGTGGAACAATGGTCCGAGATCGGTATCATTTTCCTGCTGTTTGCCCTGGGTTTGGAGTTCAGTTTCAAGAAGTTGCTGAAGGTCGGCAGCAGCGCGCTGATCACGGCGGGCTGCGTGTGCGTGGGCATGTTCGTGACGGGCAACATCGTGGGACATGCGCTGGGCTGGACCCACATGGAGGGCATTTTCCTGGGCGGCCTGATGTCGATGTCGTCGACGACGATCATCATCAAGGCCTTCACGGACCTCGGGCTGAAGAACAAGAGCTACGCGACGCTGGTGTTCGGCACGCTGGTGGTGGAAGATCTGATCGCGGTGGTGCTGATGGTGCTGCTGACGACCATTGCCACGGCCAATCAGTTTGCGGGCGGCGAGATGCTGATGGGGCTGGCGAAGCTGCTGTTTTTCTTGATTTTATGGTTCCTGGTGGGCATCTATGTCATCCCTTCTTTCTTGAAATGGGCGCGCAAATACCTGAACGACGAGATCCTGCTGCTGGTGGCGATCGGCCTGTGCTTCGGCATGGTTTCGCTGGCGGTATACGCGGGCTTCTCGGCGGCGCTGGGCGCGTTCGTGATGGGCTCGATCCTCTCGGAAACCATTGAGGGCGAGCACATCAGCAAGCTGGTAGTGAACATCAAGGACCTGTTCGGCGCGATCTTTTTCGTGTCGGTGGGCATGATGGTCGATCCGGCCGTGATTGCGGCGCACTGGCTCCCGATCCTGATTCTTACGATTGTGACGGTCATCGGCATGACGATCTTCGGCTCGCTGGGCGCCCTGGTGTCGGGCCGCGGCCTGAACACGGCGGTCCACACGGGATTCAGCCTGGCGCAGCTGGGCGAATTTTCCTTCATCATAGCAGGCCTGGGCGTGAGCCTGGGCGTGATGCGAGGCTTCATCTATCCGGTCATCATCGCAGTGTCGGTCATCACGACCTTCACCACGCCCTATATGATCAAGGCGGCCACGCCGGTATGCAATTTCCTGTATAAGAAGCTGCCGGTCAAGCTCCTGGCAAAGCTCGACCCGACGCCCGATTCGGGCAGCACGAGCGCGGAGGAGCAGAGTCTGTGGGCGTCGCTCCTCAAGAGTTATTTCCTGCGCGTGCTGCTCTACAGCGTGATCCTGCTGGCCATTTTCCTGGGATCGAAAATGTATCTGGACAAGTTGTTGGTGCGGCTGCTGCCCGATGGCACCGACGCGCTGCGCAACGCGGTCAGCCTGGCGGTGACGCTGGTGGTCATGGCGCCGTTCCTCTACGGCCTGGCGGTCAACGGACACGACATCAAGCACGCGGCCGTGCAGCTGATGAAGGAGAAAGACAGCAATAAATGGCCCATTCTGGCACTGGTGTTCCTGCGCATCTTCATCGCCATTGCGTTCGTGATCGCCACCATCCTGCTGCACTACCAGCTCTCCTACTGGAGCCTGCTGCTGATCATACTGGCCGGCGTCGCCTTCTTCATCGTGGCGCGGCGTTCGGTCCATCAGTTCGACGCGCTGGAATCGCGTTTCATAACCAATCTCAACCAGAAAGAGGAATACGAGCGCATGCGGACGCCCATCGCCTCGGGCGTACGCTCGAAGATGAAAGGGCACGACGTGGCGGCCGAGAGCGTCACGATCTCGCCCAACTCGGAATACGCGGGCAAGAAGCTGAAAGACATTCCGTTCCGGCAGAAATACGGCATCAACATCGCCAAGGTAATCCGCGGCAGCAAGCGCATCCTCATCCCCTCTCCCGAGGAGCACATCTATCCATACGACGAGGTGCTGGCCATCGGCACGAATGAAGAAGTCAAGCGTTTCGTGGAGGAGATGAATGCGGAAGATGAGCAGCAGCGGATTTCCTACGAGACGGACGATTTCGTGCTCGATGCGTTCGAGCTCCAGAAGGGCTGCTATCTCGACGGCAAGATGCTCAAGGACACGAACATGCGGCAGCATGGCTGCATGGTGGTGGGTGTCGAGCGCAACGGGCTGTCGCTCATGAGTCCGAAGCCGGATTTTGTGTTCGAGGCGGGCGATTTCGTGTGGCTGGCCGGCGAGCGGGTGGAATGCGAAAAGATGGTGCTGGTCAATGGAAATCCGGAAGCTTAATCACCGTGTCGGCTGGCTGGTGGCTGACTATCTGAACGATACGCCCTGTGCCGTGACGCCGGAACTGATGGCGGAGCTGCTGCCGGAAGCGGCGGATGCGGCGACCGAAGAACGGGTTTACGGGGCTTTGCTCTGCGGTTTCTGGGGATTGGATCCGGATGCTTCGGCGGAAGATCGTATTATTGAAGAAGGGTATTTGCGGCCGGGGCTGCGGCGGCTGGATGCAGCAGTCTATCGGGAAAATCCTTATTATCAGACGGTTCGGATTCCGGAGCGGACGGTCGGGCAGTGGCAGCTGACGCATCAGTCCTACGCGCCGTACGAGTTGTTTCTTCGCGACGACCTGATCCTGACGGAAGACCTGCGGCAGATCCCGGCCCTCGGCTATTTCGCCGAGGACTTCTCCTACCCGTCGGTACTGCAGGACGGCCGGGAATGGATGTCGATCAAGCCGAGCGAAATCGAAAGTTCGCAAGCCGCCATCGACGCGGCCTTCGGTCACGTCGTGACCTTCGGCCTCGGTCTCGGCTACTTCGCCTTCATGGCGGCGCGCAAGCAAGAGGTCGCTTCGGTGACGGTCGTGGAGCGCGATCCTTCCGTCATCCGGCTCTTCCGCGAGCAGCTGCTACCACAGTTTCCACATCGCGACAAAATCACTGTCATCCAAGCTGATGCATTCGATTATCTCGAGCAAGACATGATATCCGACGCCACCGATTTCGTCTTCATGGACATCTGGCACGACATAGCCGATGGCCTCGACTTGTATGTCCGCGCCCGCCAGTACGAGTCGCGCTTCCCCGCCACCCGCTTTACCTACTGGATTGACCGCTCCCTCAAATGCGCCCTGGTCGATGCCCTAGAAAACCGTCTCCAATAACGGCGCGTCATCTGCGTGGCAGATACATCGCTGAAAATCAGCGTTTTAACAAAAATCGGTTGCGTCAAAATGCGCAACCGATTTCATTTAATTCGCTAGGTTCCAGACAGATACGTGCCACGGCCTAGCAGAACAAATGCTCGATCAGGATCTTCACGCCGATGGCAATCAGGATGACTCCGCCAAGGATTTCGGCACCAGCGTGAAAGCGGGTGCCGACTTTTTTTCCGATGAGGAGGCCGACGGCCGAGAAAGCGAAGGTCGTCAGGCCGATGATCAGGATGGCGCGCCACAGATTCGTGCCCAGGAAGGCGAAGGAGATGCCGAGGGCCAGGGCGTCGATGCTCGTGGCGATGGCCAGCACCAGCATCGTCTTGAAACCGAACGACGTATCTGCCGGCTTTTCATCGTCCGGCTGCAAGGCCTCGCGGATCATGTTTCCGCCAATCAGCACCAGCAGGCCGAAGGCAATCCAGTGATCCACCTTCGTCACCAAGTCGGCGAAACTGATGCCCAGGTAGTAGCCGATCACCGGCATCAGCGCCTGGAAGCCGCCGAACCACAAGCCGACAGTCAACGCCTCGCGCCACGAGGCCCGCTGCGCCGAGAGGCCCTTGCCGATCGACACCGCGAAGGCATCCATCGACACGCCGATGGCCAGTAACAGAATCTCCCAGAAGGACATAGAGGCTATTTCAGCATGAAAAGATAGCCAAAATACAGGATCTGGATGAGCACCAGCACCACACCTTCCAGCCGGTCGATGCTGTTGCGTTTGCCCGTCCAGGAGAAGATCACGAGGCTCATGGCGCACATGAATACGGCCGTATAATCCATATAGGTGATGTTCGCCATGCTCAGCGGATGGATGACCGCCGCGCCGCCCAGGATCAGCAGGATGTTGAAGGTATTGGAGCCCAGAATGTTGCCGAGAGCCAGCTGGCCTTTGCCTTTCGCGGCGGCGATGCAGCTCGTGGCCAGTTCCGGCAACGAGGTGCCGGCCGCCAGGACGGTGATGGCGATGAACTTGTCGCTCAAGCCGGCCATTCTGGCGATGTCCTGCGCATGGTTGACGAACAGGCGGCCGCCGAAGATCAATGCCGCCAGGCCGAAGACGACGAAGAGCAACGAGCGGAAAAGCTGAGCGGGCTTGGCCGCGGCGCCTTCGGCGTTGCTCACATCACTGGCTTCCAGACGGTTGTCCTTGTCGTGAACGAACGAGGAAACCATATACCAGACGAAAAGCGCGAGGAAAAGGATGCCTTCCCAGCGACTCAATCCGTCTTCGCCGATGCCGAAGAGGGTTTTCTTGCAACCCAGCAGGATGAGCAGCGCCGTAATGCCGATGTTGACCGGGATGTCGCGCCGCAGGTTGCCGCGGGTGATGGCTACAGGCGCGATGATGGCCGACAGGCCGAGGATCAACGCCGTGTTAAAGATATTGGAGCCGATGATGTTGCCGACAGCCATGTCGGAGTTCTTCTCGAGGGCCGAAATGAAACTGACCACCATCTCGGGTGCGGACGTGCCGATGGCCACGATGGTCAGGCCGATGATGAATTCGCTGATGCCCCAGCGGCGGGCCAGTCCGGTGGCCCCTTCGACGATGGCATCTGCTCCGATGAGCACAAGCGCCAGTCCGGCCAGCAACAAAAGTATTTCAATCGCCATTTTCCTGCGTATTTCGTTTTGCGCCGCGAAGATACAAAAACGATTTTAAATCCAAGCTAACGTTTTTTGATGTCATCCGGCCTTTGAGCGTGGCACGTATCTGCATGACATTCAGCCGAATAAACAAAATCGATTGCGCATTTTGACGCAATCGATTTCATTTAAAACGCTGATTATCAGCCCCGTATCTGCCACGATATCCGCGCGGCATCAGCCGCTAGCGGAGGCCGTTGTGAGGGCCTAGTGGAATAGCAGGCCGGAGCGGCAGGGTTTACTCCCGATGGTCGTGCTCTCGCCTACGGCTCGGGTGGGGCAGCGCCCCAGTTAACTCAATTCCAGTTGGCCGTCCTTGAAGGTGGCGGTGATGACCTGGTCGCGGGAGAGGGAGCCGTCGAGGAGCTTCTTGGCGAGTTCGTCGATGAGCTCTTTCTGGAGGACACGCTTGACGGGACGGGCACCGTAGGCCGGGTCGTAACCCTTGACACTCAGGTAGTCGATGAATTCTTCCGTGAAGTTGAGCGTAATGCCCATCGAAGCCATCTTCTCCTTCAGCTGACCGATCTGCAGTTCGACGATCTGGCGGATGTCGGCGGGTGTCAGCTCGTGGAAGACGATGATCTCGTCGATACGGTTGATGAACTCCGGCCGGAAACTCTCCTTGACCAGCTCGGGCTTCAGGTTCGAGGTCATGATCAGGATGGTGTTCTTGAAATCGACCGTCCGGCCCTTGTTGTCGGTCAGACGACCGTCGTCGAGCACCTGCAGCAGGACGTTGAACACGTCGGGATGCGCCTTTTCGATCTCATCGAGCAGGATGACCGAGTAGGGTTTGCGCCGCACGGCCTCCGTCAGCTGGCCGCCTTCATCGTAACCTACATATCCCGGAGGCGCGCCCACAAGCCGCGACACGGTATGCCGCTCCTGGTATTCGCTCATGTCGATCCGCGTGATCATGTTCTCATCGTTGAACAGATACTCGGCCAGGGCCTTGGCCAGCTCCGTCTTACCCACGCCCGTGGAGCCCAGGAAGAGGAAGCTGCCGATGGGCCGCTTCTCGTTCTGCAGGCCCGCCCGGCTGCGCCGGACGGCGTTGGACACGGCTGCGATGGCCTCGTTCTGCCCGATGACGCGCTTGTGCAGCACTTCTTCGATGTGCAGCAGCTTCTCGCGCTCGCTCTGCAGCATCTTGTTGACCGGGATGCCCGTCCACTTGGCCACGACCTCGGCGATGTCTTCGTCGGTGACGGCCTCGTTCATGATCGGGTCGGGATTGGCGGCCTTCTGCTTCTCGAGTTCATCGATCTGCTTCTGTGCGTCGGCGATCTTGCCGTAGCGCAGTTCGGCTACCTTGCCGTAGTCGCCGCGGCGCTCGGCCGCGTCGGCCTCGATGCGGTAGTCCTCGATGGCCTGGCGGTTTTCCTGGATGGCTTTGAGGATGCCTTTCTCGCTGTCCCACTGCTTGTTGAGCTTATCGCGCTCGACGCGGGCCTTTTCGAGATCCTCCATGATGCCATTCAGCTTCGGGGACTCCCCTTCCCGCTTGACGGCTTCTTTCTCGATCTCCAGCTGCTTGATGCGGCGGTTGAGTTCGTCGATGCACTCGGGCACGGAGTTCATCTCAAGGCGCAGCTTCGAGGCGGCTTCGTCGACCAGGTCGATGGCCTTGTCGGGCAGGAAGCGGTTGGTGATGTAGCGGTGCGAGAGTTCGACGGCCGCGATGATGGCGTCGTCTTCGATGCGCACTTTGTGGTGGTTCTCGTACTTCTCTTTCAGGCCTCGCAGGATGGAGATGGATTCGGCCACGGTGGGCTCGTCGACCATGACCATCTGGAAGCGGCGTTCCAGTGCCTTGTCGGTCTCAAAGTACTTCTGGTATTCGTCGAGCGTCGTGGAGCCGATGGCCCGCAGTTCGCCGCGTGCCAGGGCGGGCTTCAGGATGTTGGCTGCGTCCATGGCGCCGCTCGAGCGGCCGGCGCCGACGAGAGTATGGATCTCGTCGATGAAAAGGATGATCTGGCCGTCGCTTTCGGTCACGGCTTTGACCACGCCTTTGAGGCGCTCTTCGAATTCACCCTGGTATTTTGCGCCTGCGATCAGGGCGCCCATGTCCAGGGAGTAGATTTCCTTGGTTTTCAGGTTTTCGGGCACGTCGCCGTTGACGATTCGCTGGGCAATGCCCTCAGAGATAGCGGTCTTGCCGACGCCGGGCTCGCCGACCAGGATCGGGTTGTTCTTGGTACGGCGGCTCAGGATCTGCAGGACGCGGCGGATTTCCTCGTCGCGGCCGATGACCGGATCGAGTTTGCCGTTGCGTGCACGCTCATTCAGGTTGATGGCGTACTTGCTGAGCAGTTCCAAATTTTCTTTGTTCATATTCTTAACCTCCTATTTTTTCGTAAAACGTATGACTCAGACAAATCAAAAAGATGG